>LSQX01137048.1_pt3 | contig 11080 bp, 9 predicted proteins | sample 654561 | NCBI WGS metagenome assembly LSQX01 (sample SAMN04489861, study PRJNA283612) | anaerobic digester metagenome | isolation source: 4 biogas reactors fed with cattle manure at either 37C or 55C with and... | place: Denmark: Kongens Lyngby | collected 2014 | reverse complement strand
CAGTACCTCGGCATAGATGAAGTCATCGTCCTGCTTGTATCCGAGGGCTTCCAGCAGTACCTTGTAGATCATCTGGGCCGTGATCGTGCTGGTGGGATCGAACTTGTTCCCGCCTATACCGATCCATCCCAGATCCGGGTTAGCCTTCAGATAAGCAAGGATCCTCTGCCCGCCCGCATAAATCTCGGCGGCATCGTCAAAGTTTTCCTCACCGGTGAATGCCTTCGCTTCCTCTTCCTTGCCTATGAGCCTCAGGTAGAGGATAGCTGCCTGGAACCTCTGAGTATCTTTTGCAAGGTACTCATCAGTTACACCGGCTGAGCTGTCGCCTTTGAGTATGCCGAGAGCTGCACAGATCTCAGCTTCGGAGGCGGCAGCGAATGCAGGTACCGTCATTGTTGCGAGTATGCATACAGTAACGATAACTGCAAGTAACTTTTTGAGATTACTCATACTCTCAAATCCTCCTCGTTATTATTTTGGGACAGGCTTGCTTTCAAGCCGGACTACGCCTCTCCCCTCTCTGATAGCCCGGCCTGCCTTACAACTTCCTTCAGAAGGGCAAGTCATGCCCTCCGAATTCAAGTTGATTATATCACCCGCATTTTTGCCAGTCAACATATCCATGCCAAGTGTAAAGAAAATGTAACAGATTTGCAATAAAGCAATACTGCACTTTTCANNTTCACGATGTTGCCGCAGTCCCTGGAGGAAACGGCGCCCCAGCCCCCGGACTCTACCTTGTCGTAGACCCCGAGTTCCCTGGCTATTTCCTGCTTGAGCTGTTCGGACATCATACTCCTGCGTCTACTCACAAGACCGCCTCCTTTAAATAGACCATTCATCAGCGTACACCTTTATTGTGCCCGCCGGGCAAATCTTTTATCATCCGGCGGCCTGCTATTTTGAGCCGGATCCGGTTACCATTTACTGGTTATGTTAATATAATGTAGCAAGGAGGTCGTAAAGCTGCGATGACAGACAGGGAATTGTTCGCAAGGCTCATAAGATGTGAGGCCGAAGGAGAGGGCGAAGCAGGGATGAAGGCCGTGGCCACCGTCGTGATGAACAGGGTGCATGTTTCCGGCGGCGAGTACCTGCGCACCGGCCAGGGCAACCTCCGCAGGGTCATAGAGCAGCCGTACCAGTTCACGTGCTTTCTTACCGAGGTGTACGGACAGGTCAACCCGCAGAACGTGTACAATATCCCAGCAGAACAGATCCATTTCGAGGTCGCCGACTGGGCCCTGTCGGGGAACATATTGCCCGACGTTGCGCCCTGCCTGTGGTATTACAACCCCTTCAGCCCGGTATGCGAGGACATATTCCCGAGGAACGGCTCAGGGAGTTATTTCAACAGGATAGCACAGCACTGCTTTTATGAACCGACACCATTGTACTACCAGACTTGAAAGAACATTAAGGAGTGATCGTATGGCATACAGGGACTTAAACCCTACATGCAGCGGGGCAGTCCAGGGCACACCATATATCCCCGGGGTGCATCAGACGTTTCCGGTCAGCGGCGGCCCGGCAGGAACACAGGTCCTCCCTCCGTCCCTGCCGACGCTGCCGGCAGCCGGTGCCGTCACGACATCATCATCAGTATCACCGCAGTTCCCTGCGGTACCGGGCGGCATAGCAGCGCAGCCAGGCACCCAGTTTCCGGACCAGACGCCTTCGACGCTGCAGAATACCTTCTTTACGCCGGGCTTTTTACGCACGCAGATCGGCAGGCGGGTGAGGGTAGAATTCCTCCTCGGCACGAACCTGCTCACGGACCGCACCGGCACTCTCGTGGCAGTCGGCGCCAGCTACATCGTCCTGCGGCTGGTGGACTCCGATGACATGATGATGTGCGACATATACTCGATCAAGTTCGTTACGATACTGCTGTAGGCGGAATGACAACCCCTGCTGCGGCAGTGCTTTATATATTAATAAGGAAGCGCTGCCCCCGCCCCGGCAAAAACCGGTCGTCAGTGATTATCGGGCGAAACGCCGCCAAGCTCTTGCAGAACAGCAGAAGAAAAGGAGCCGGGATCGCGTTTTGCCCGGCCGCACTATTTTACCGGCCTTGATATTTCGGTGAGCGCCTCGGAGGCTTCCATGTCGGACCGCCTGTCGACCGCCAGGTCTCCCAGCGAGACGATCCCCACGAGGCCGTTGCCGTCCGTCACGGGCACCCTTCTTATCTGCTTCTGCGACATTTTGGCTCCCACTTCTTCGATGTCCGCTTCCGGCGTTACAGTGACCACGTTTGTCGTCATTATGCTGCTTACCGGGGTGGTCCGGGGATCGGATCCCTCCGCCACGCTTCTTATGACGATGTCCCGGTCGGTTACGATACCCACGACGGCGTTCCCGTCGCAGACAGGGATTGCGCCGACGTTATGTTTCCGCATCAGGTCCGCGGCCTCCCGGATGGTCGCACCCGGCTGCACCGTCGCCACTTCCCTCGTCATTATGTCTTTTGCTTTCATACTGCATCCTCCCACTGTGATTTATCAGGATGTTTATTTTATTTTTCCACAGCGGCGGAGGATTTATTAACATGCTCCAGCCTTGATTCTGCCGGATCCGGCCATGTTTTCCACACGTCTGTGGATAACTGCGGATCATCGAAAAACCTGTATAACGCTGTGATACCAAGGCATACGGGCTTTCTGACGGGAATTTTCGTTAAAATATAAAAAAACCTGTGGATATCATCGAGTTTTATCCACAGGTTGTCATTACATCTTGTCCTATAAACAAATTAACATCTACTGCTCCTCTCCTGCCTCTCCGTTCTTCTCTTCATTCTCCGCTTCGGCCTCTTCTTCCCCGTTTTCATCATCGCCGTTTTCCGTCTCTATCCTGGCGATGCTCACGACGGTGTTCCCTTCAGCCGTCCTCATCAGGGTCACTCCCTGCGTTGCCCGGCCGAGTATGCTTATGTCCGAGACTTTCATCCTTATGAGTGTGCCGTCGTAACTGATGAGCATTATCTCGTCCGTTTCATATACCAGCTTGACGCCGATGACCTTGCCTGTCTTTTCGGTGACCCTGTAGGTCAGGATACCCTTGCCGCCTCTTATCTGTGTCTTGTATTCCTCGAGCTCGGTCCTCTTGCCGAAGCCGTTTTCCGTGACCACCAGTAGCGTCGAATCCTCTCTCGACGTAGCCATGCCGACCACCCAGTCGCCTTCTTCGAGCGTGATGCCCTTGACACCCTGTGCCACCCTTCCCAGTGGGCGGACGTCGCTCTCCCTGAACCTGATCGACATGCCTTCCCTGGTGACGAGGATTATATCCTTTTCGCCGTCGGTCAGCCTCACATCTATCAGTTCGTCGTTTTCCCTCAGCGAGACGGCCAGAAGGCCTCCCTTCCTGATGTTGTCGTATTCGGAGAGCCTCGTTTTCTTAACGAGTCCGTTCCTGGTGGCCATAACGAGGTAAAGGCCTTCCCTGTACTCCGCTATCGGTATGACGGCCGAGACCTTCTCGTCGCCCGCCAGTTCCAGCAGGTTGACGATGGCAGTCCCCTTTGCCTGCCGCCCGGCTTCGGGTATCTGGTAGGCTTTCAGCCTGTATACCTTCCCCTTGTTGGTGAAGAACAGGATGTAATGATGTGTGGAAGTTATGAAGAGTTTCTCCACGAAATCCTCTTCCCTCGTGCTGAGGGCAGTGACGCCCTTGCCGCCCCGCTTCTGGCTCCTGTAGGTGTCGAGGGGCAGCCTCTTGATATAGCCGAAGTGGGTGAGGGTTATGACCATTTCCTCCTCTTTTATCAGGTCCTCGATGTCTATATCCTCATCTTCACCAGCAGCGATCGAGGTCCTTCTCTCGTCGCCGTATTTCCTCCTGATCTCGGTGAGTTCGTCTTCTATAATGCCCAGGAGCAGAGTTTCATCGGCCAGCACGCTCCTGTAGTAGCGTATCTTTTCCATCACTTCACGGTATTCTTCGTCGAGCTTTTCCCTTTCGAGGCCTGTCAGCCTGCCCAGCCTCATGTCGACTATCGCCTGGGCCTGCCTTTCGCTGAACCCGAACCTCTCCATCAGCCCTTCCTTCGCCTGGGCTTCTGTCCTTGACCCTCTTATGATGCTGATGACCTCGTCCAGGTGGTCGATGGCCTTTTTGAGGCCTTCCAGGATATGCGCCCTGGCCTCCGCTTTTTCCAGGTCGAAGCGGGTACGCCTCGTGATGACGTCTTTCTGATGGTCCAGGTAATGCACGAGGGCCGTCTTCATGTCGATGACCCTTGGCAGGAACTTGCCTTCCGGCGTCGGGATAAGGGCAAGCATGTTGACGCTGAAAGTGGACTGCATTTCGGTGAACTTGTAAAGCTGGTTGAGGACCACGTTGGCATTGGCGTCCCTTTTCAGCGTGATGACGATCCTTACCGCTTCTTCCCTGTCGGATTCGTCGTTTATGTCGGCTATCCCGTCTATCCTTTTTTCCTTGACAAGGTCGGCGATCCTTTCGATGAGCCTCGCCTTATTGACCTGGTACGGGAGATCCTTTACTATTATCCTCTGCCTGTTGTGCTCGTGGGTCTCTATTTCCGCCTTTGCCCTTATGACGAGCCTGCCCCTGCCTGTCCTGAAGTAATCCCTGATGCCCTGCCTGCCGATGATCGTTCCGGCGGTCGGGAAATCAGGGCCTTTTATGATCCTGTTCAGTTCTTCCGTCGTTATCCCGGGATCCTTTATCAGCGCGATTATGCCGTCTATGACCTCGTTCAGGTTGTGGGGCGGTATGTTCGTGGCCATGCCGACTGCAATGCCGGAACTCCCGTTCACCAGCAGGTTCGGGAACCTGGAAGGCAGCACGACGGGTTCCATTTCGTGCTCGTCGAAGTTGGCCTTGAAATCGACGGTATCCTTGTTGATATCCGCCAGCATCTCGGAAGCTATCTTTGAAAGCCTCGCTTCAGTGTACCTCATCGCAGCCGGAGGGTCGCCGTCCCTCGAACCAAAGTTGCCATGCCCGTCCACGAGGGGATATCTCAGCGAGAAATCCTGTGCCATGCGCACCAGGCTGTCGTATACGGCGGCATCGCCGTGGGGATGGTACTTGCCGAGCACATCGCCTACCGTAGTGGCGCATTTCCTGTATGGCTTGTCCGCGGTGAATCCCTGGGTGTACATCGAGTACAGGATCCTTCTGTGGACCGGCTTGAGCCCGTCCCTTACGTCAGGCAGGGCACGGTCGACAATGACACTTACCGCATAATTTATAAAGGATTCTTTCATCTCAGCTTCTATATCGACCGGTATGATACGCTGCGCATTCAGACCTTCTGTTCCTGCCATTCGAAATACCTCTTTCTGATCGTTCCTGGAATTAATCATTGCCAGATTTTCTAAAGATACTTTCTATATTTTAATAAACTTTTGAAACTATGTCCACTTTCGGGCAAAAAAAGGGCTGCTCTCCGGAGAGCAGCACACAAAACAGGGGTCATAACGTTGACACGCAGGGTCCTAAGTGGGCCTTACGCTATATTGGCTTTACCTGATCGTCCGGGTCCGCCAGGCTCAAGCCTTGGGTACCCTTACGATGAACTCGATGTATTCTCCGCGGTCGAACTGGGCAGCCCTCGCATTGACGCCCGACTTCCTCATCAGTTCGATGGCCTGGCGGATCGTGTTTACGAATATCCTGATGTCCTTGATGGTTTTCGTCAGCTTCTTATCGGCGGGCTTGTCCTTTTCCCTGCTCCTGTCCTTGTCCTTTCCCTGCCCGAGGTACTTGTCGATCACCCGCTCTATCAGTTCTTCCGTTTTCTTGACATTAAGCCCTTTTTCGCAGACGATCCTGAGGACTTTGAGCTGGAGCTGTTCGTCATGGAGTTTCAGCAGCGCCCTGGCATGCCTTTCGGTGAGATTGTTTTCCGCCAGGATCTTCTTGACAAGAGGAGGCAGGCGCAGGAGCCTTATCTTGTTTGCCACGGTGGACTGGCTTTTCCCTATCTTCCGGGCAAGCTCCTCCTGCGTGAGGCCGTGTTCATTTATGAGGTTGCTGTACCCCTCGGCCTCTTCGAGGTAGTTCAGGTCTTCGCGCTGCAGGTTTTCAATGAGGGCAAGCACGGCGGAATCATTGTCGTCTATGTCTATCACGATGGCGGGGATCTGTTTCAGCCCGGCCATCACCGCCGCCCTGAGCCTTCGCTCTCCTGCGACCAGTTCGTACCTGTTGCCCGAGATCCTCCTGACATTTATCGGCTGTATCACACCGTACTGCTGTATCGATTCGCGCAGTTCCTCGAGGGACTCCCTGCTGAACTGCCTGCGGGGCTGGTAGGGATTGGGCCGGATAGAGTCGATGTCGATGTAGCTTATGTTCTTCTTCTCGTTTTCTTTTGCCTGTTTCGGAAATTGAAGCTTGCTCTCCAGCATACAGCACCATCCTTTTCCAACGCACGTCGTACCATATGCCGTTAGGCGGTACAACTTCACGCAAATTTACAATTATTACCTGTTTATTGCGTGAAATATAATTCGCCGCCTCTTTTATGATTTCCTTTTTTTTATAACAAGAATCGTTCGCCTCTTTTTCCGAATTTCTGGCAGTACCTTACTTATACCAACGGCTCTTTTGACGGCTTTCCCGCTTTTCTTGGGTATTTTGTCGGTGTCTGTCGCACTTTTCTCACTATGATGACGCTTCTTTTCATATCGCTTCCCGGCAGGACGAAATCATTGACTTCCTGTATACTTCCGCCGAGTATTTCGAGCGCTTTTCCCGATGCCGCGACTTCGTCCCCGCTGCTGCCTTTCATGGCGATGAATATCCCGCCGGGCTTCACAAGGGGCAGGCAGTACTCGAGAAGCACGGGCATCGAAGCCACAGCGCGCGCCACCGCTATATCGAACGATTCCCTGAACGTTTCGGACCTGCCGGCATCCTCGGCCCGCATATGGACTGCCTCGGCGCCGCTGAGCCCGAGTTCGCCTATCACGGCCTCAAGGAACCTTATGCGTTTTTCCAGCGAATCCAGCAGGACCGTTTCAAGGGCCGGAAGTACGATTTTCAGCGGTATGCCCGGAAAACCCGCACCCGTCCCCACGTCGACGATCCGCCCCGCCCCTTTGACGTAGGGCAGTATGCTGAGCGAATCCACGAAGTGCTTGAGGATGATCTCCCTGTCGTCCGTGATGGCCGTAAGGTTCATTTTCTCGTTCCATTCGAGCAGCATCCTCTTATATTCGAAAAACATCCCGGTCATGCGGTCGTCAAGCTCCGCTCCATATGCCGCGGCGCCGTTTTTGAGGTATTCTGCCAGCATGTTATCCATTACGCTCACCTGCCTGTCCATCGTCCCGTCCCGTGTCTTCTCTCCGGCCTTCGCGGCCGTACCGTGTGTTCAGGTATATGAGCAGGACCGATATGTCGGCAGGGGATACGCCCGAGATGCGGGATGCCTGCCCCACCGACTCGGGCCTGACCTGTGAGAGCTTCTGCCTTGCTTCCAGCCTTAGCCCGTATATCTCTTCATAGTTTATGCCGGCGGGTATCTTTTTCCTCTCCATTTTCCTGAACTGCTCTACCTGCATCATCTGCCTCTTTATATAGCCGTCGTACTTGACGGAGATCTCCACTTCTTCGGCTACAGAGTCGTATTTCCCCGTGTTGGAGGATCTGAGGCTTCCCGGCCTTCCGGGGTCGATGGCCTCAAGCGACCTGTAGTCCAGTTCCGGGCGCCTCAGCAGTTCTGCAAGGCTCGCCCCGGACCTTATCCTGGTGCTTCCCATGGATTCAAGGAAACCGTTGACTTCGTCGGACGGCGGCACATACGTGTTTTCCAGCCGCTCGATCTCTTCTTCTATCCTCCGCTTCTTTTCGAGGTATCTCCTGTATCTCTCCTCCGTTACCAGGCCTATTTCGTAGCCCTTCTCCGTGAGCCTCATGTCGGCGTTGTCCTGCCTGAGCAGCAGCCTGTATTCGGCCCGCGAAGTCATGATCCTGTAAGGCTCGTTGGTGCCCTTTGTCACCAGGTCGTCGATCAGCACGCCTATATACGCTTCCGACCTGTCCAGTATAAAGGGCGGCTGCTGCCTGACGAACCGCGCAGCGTTTATGCCGGCGATCAGCCCCTGGGCCGCCGCCTCCTCGTAGCCGGAACTCCCGTTTATCTGTCCGGCGGAGAACAACCCCCTGATATTTTTGAATTCGAGGCTGAGCTTCAGCTGCGTGGGGTCGATACAGTCGTACTCGATGGCATAGGCGCTCCTCATTACATGTGCATTTTCAAGGCCGGGCAGCGTTTTTATCATCTCGATCTGCACATCTTCGGGGAGACTGCTGGACATGCCCTGCAGGTACATTTCCTGGGTGTNNAGCCCCATGGGTTCAACGAACACCTGGTGCCTCTCCTTGTCCGCAAACCTCACCACCTTGTCCTCGATGGACGGGCAATACCTGGGCCCGATGCCCTCGATCATGCCGCCGTACAGCGGCGAGCGGTGGAGATTGTTCCTTATTATCTCATGGGTCCTGCTGTTGGTGTATGTAAGCCAGCAATTGACCTGTTGCCTTTCTGTCCATTCATTTTCGAACGAGAACGGTATTATCACTTCGTCGCCGGGCTGCGGCTGCATTTTTGTAAAGTCTATGGTCCTCCTGTTCAGCCTGGCCGGGGTACCGGTCTTGAACCTCATGAGCCTGATGCCCTTTTCCCTGAGGCTGTCCGAAAGCCTGTCGGCCGGGAAAAGCCCGTCCGGTCCGCTGCTGAAACTGACGTCGCCGATGAATATCTTTCCCTTTAAGTATGTGCCTGTCGTCAGTATGACTGCCCTGCAGTGGTATACGGCGCCCGTGTGGGTCTTCACGCCGGTGACGGCGCTGCCGTCCTCCGTCGTCAGCAGTTCCGTGACTTCAGCCTGTTTCAGGTAGAGGTTCTCCTGGCTCTCCAGGGTGTATTTCATCACCGCCTGGTAAGCCTTCCGGTCCACCTGCGCCCTCAGCGAATAGACCGCAGGTCCCTTGGCCCTGTTCAGTATCCTGGACTGTATGAGCGTTTTGTCGGTGCATTTGGCCATTTCGCCGCCCAATGCGTCTATCTCGCGCACAAGATGCCCCTTGCCCGTACCACCTATGCTCGGGTTGCACGGCATGTTTGCGATAGCGTCCAGGTTGATGGAGAAAACGATGGTTTTCATGCCCAGCCTGGCACAGGCCAGCGCCGCCTCACATCCCGCGTGTCCCGCACCAACGACTGCCACGTCGAAATTCCCGGCAATGTATTCCATAATACCTCCTAAACCGGAAACCTGTCACCCGGTACCAGTAAATATGTCTATACGTCCATTCGTTATGCCGGCATGTTTTCGTTCTGTCATGCCGGCAGGTGTTTGCCCCATGGATCGCAGTCCGCTCATTTACCGAGGCAGAACCGCGAGAATATCTCGTTCACCACGTCTTCGCCGACGGATTCGCCCGTTATCTGTCCAAGTGCTTCGGCCGCGTCCCTGATATCTATGGTCACGAGGTCCAGCGGCATCCTGCCCTCGAACGCAGACCGGGCCGAATCCAGGTGTGCGATGGCGTCCTCGATCAGCTGCATGTGGCGGGCATTCGTCACCAATATTTCGCTGTTGGCCGAAACCTGCCCTCCGGCGGCCAGTTCTCCTATTTTATCCGCCAGGTCATCCATGCCCGTACCGTCGGCCACCGAAGCGACGACTACCGGCATGTTCCCGAGGGCTGCTGCCTGCTCCTTCATGGCTTCCACCACCAGGTCGTCCGCGATGTCCAACTTGTTTATCATGACGATCGCCTTTTTGTCCCGCGACGTTTTCAGCACTTCCCGGTCTTCATCGGTTATCCCGGTCTGGGCATCGAGCACGATGATGACCAGTTCCGCCTCTTCTGCAGCTGCCCTGGCCCGTTCGACACCTATTGCCTCGACGGGATCATCCGTGGTGCGGATCCCTGCCGTATCAAGGAACCTGACAGGTATTCCCCTGATGTTCACGTATTCCTCGATGATATCCCTTGTGGTCCCGGGGATATCGGTCACTATCGCCCTGTCGCTTCCCGAGAGGGCGTTGAGCAGGGATGACTTGCCGGCGTTTGGCTTGCCTATTATGGCGACGGTCATGCCTTCCCTCAGGAGCCTTCCATTGCTGGATCCCTGCGCTGTTTCCATGAGTTCTTCCCTTACTTTTGCAATGCCCGCGAGGACTTCATCGCCGGTTATGTCTTCTATGTCCTCCTCGGGATATTCTATGGCCGCCTCTATATGGGCGATGAGTTCGATAAGTTTCCTGCGCGCGCTCCTGATTTTTTCAGAAAGTTTGCCCTGGAGCTGCGCGGCTGCAGCCCGTGATCCCTCTTCCGTTTTCGAATTTATCAGGTCGATCACTGCCTCGGCCTGGGCCAGGTCGATCCTGCCGTTCATGAAAGCCCGTTTCGTGAATTCGCCTGGAGCCGCCGCCCGCGCGCCGTGCCTGAGGACGAGGGAAAGCACCCTGCGGAGCACGACGATGCCGCCGTGGCAGTTTATCTCTATGGTATCCTCACCGGTAAACGTCCGCGGCGCATCCATTTTCACAAGCAGCACTTCGTCCACCATCTGTCCGTCCACCGGATCTATTATCCTTCCGTGTACTACGGAATGGCTCCTTATTTCGCTTATTTTCTTCCGGCCCCTGAATATTTTTTCCGCCACGCTGAAGGCTTCAGGGCCGCTTATCCTTATGATGCCGATGCCTCCCGTCCCGTACGGGGTCGAGATGGCGGCGATGGTTTCGGAGTTCCTGCCCGGCAGGGCCGCCAAACAGTCCGAACGTCCACTCATGCCTCTTCTTCCTTCCGGCCGGATCCTGTCCGGCGACAGTCTCGCATACTTTATTATAACGCATTGGCCGACAGTAAATATATCGGCCTTGAAAAGATGGTCAAAATTCAAAAGAGGACAATCCGGGTTGTCCTCTGTCCACGCAACGTGATTTTTCACATGGAACGCCGTCTGCTGCAAAACGCAGGCACGGCCCTGCGGTCACCTTCCGGAACGGGCCTGCTTCAGGGCTATGACGACCTTCCTGTTGGGGTCTTCACCTACACTGTATGTTTCGACAAACTCGTTGTT
>LSQX01268820.1_pt1 | contig 11081 bp, 11 predicted proteins | sample 654561 | NCBI WGS metagenome assembly LSQX01 (sample SAMN04489861, study PRJNA283612) | anaerobic digester metagenome | isolation source: 4 biogas reactors fed with cattle manure at either 37C or 55C with and... | place: Denmark: Kongens Lyngby | collected 2014 | reverse complement strand
CCCGCTCACCGTGTTTCTCATACTCCACAATCCAACGATAGAGTGTATTGGGATGAATCTCAAGCTTAATCGAAACCGTTTGTACTGGCATTCCTTCATTCAATACAAGTAGAACTGCTTGTCGTTTGAATTCTGCTGTAAATGTTCTTCGTGACATATTTAGTCCTCCATTTCATCAAATTCACTTAACTTTTTGTCTATTTTATTATAACCACTCCAAAGACTAACTAGTGATTTTGTCTAAAAAAGTGTTGCCATACCACTTTTATATCTAAATGCTGAAAAAAGAACTTCTTATCTAGATCTTAATAACGAAAAAAAGATGAATCATAAACTTAAAAGATATTGTAACTTTAATGATTTACTCAATTTGATTTTAAATATTGATGAGGACTTAAAAGAAGCTTACTATTTCTTACTTAATGTGGATCGGTTTTTTAGAGAATCTAATACTGACACAGCTAAAAATAATCTAGACATAATTATTAATTTGGCTAATACTAGTGGAGTTAGTGAATTAGTTTTATTTGGAAATACATTGATGAACTGGCGCAGTGAAATAGTTAACTCATTTTATATTGTAAGTGTCATTGATAAAAATGGTGAAGTAATATCTAGAAAAATGAATAACGGAATCGCAGAAAATAAAAACAGAAATCTAAAGTTAATCAAAAATCATTCAAATGGATATCGAAGCTGGGATAGATTTCGTAACCGTGCATTATATGTTTTAAATGATGATGCCACTTATAGTCTGAATCCAATAAAGTGAAAAAATGCGTTAAGCCAGAAATACTTCTGACTTAACGCATTACTTAATTAACTATCAAGAACCTTGGGGTTAAATTACCCCACATAATTTTAAAGCTTTTTTCTTAGCTACCCCAAGTTATTTGGGAAAGCCACTCTTTTTGATTTCGTTCATTATTATAAACTTTTTTTATTAGCTATAACTATAACTTGCCTCCACAATAGTCACAAAACTTAGCACCTTCTATATTAACTTGTTTTCCACAGTTAGGACAAAAGGCTACAGATTTAGAAGCAGCTGATGTTGCGTTTTCTGCAAATCCAGCTTGCGTTGTTTGACGGGTTGGGTTTAAAGTTTCACAAATTTCTTCACCCATATTCTTATACTGCTCATACTCCAAACGAGCATTACCATCAACTTGGTATGTATTCAACTTGAACGATATTTCGTCAAAGTATGGATTATTGACATAAATAGAAACATTAAAGTCATAGCTATATTCAAAACGCCTAATCATATAACTTACTCTTTTTCCATCTTTGTCTTCTCTCATTAACTCTGTCTGTGTTTCTTTAATGTTCATATCACAAGCTGTTACATCACTATATTCTAATACATCCGGATTAGATTTTACTATATCATCATCAAAAGTAACCATAAATCGCCTCGCTTGATCATCAAACAATACTAAAGGATTTGACCCCAGTCTGCGAGTAATATTAAACTGTGCTACCTCTTTTTTATTCTCTTCACGATAATCTAGTTGTTGTTTTATTTCGGCTAAAGATGTATTTCTTCGATCACTAAACCATGGTGAAAGTTTTTTGGCGCAATTTTTACACATGTTTCCATCATCAAGTTTCTTATTTCCAAGCACACCTATTTTTTCATTACATATGTCACAATATTTTTTGTTAAAAAAACTCATAGTTTGCCTCCTTTCTACATATCTTATACATAATTTTACTTTGTATTTTGTATTTTTTACAAAAATAGTCATTTAATTTATGCCTTAATTACTGTCCCATCCAGTGTAGGCAAAATATTCTAGGTTATCTTTGTCTGCCTTAAAAGTTATTAGCACAAAACCATTACTGTCAGAAAACCATCCATAATATTTATACTGGACTCCATTTGATTCCTTATCACAATTTTCAAAATAGACACCTTCACTTTCATAAATAGCAACAACATCTTGGTAGGTTTTTATTTCTCCTTTCATATTGGCATCTTCCATCTTTTTGAAACTTGCCTCAAAATCATCGCCAGCTATTAAAGGATAGTCTTCAGGATATGTATATGGGTCAATGTTATCGCAATTTGCTGATTCAAATGCATATTTAGGACCTGAACTAGTATTTTTTTTGCCTTCACTTTTTTCACCACAAGCAATAAGACTTAACGTTAAGATTGCCACCAAAATTGTTATTAAAAGCTTTTTCATCGTCAACCCTCCTTTCTTTTCTAATTTTTTTAATTTTTATAAATTAATTAATGATTTTAAGCCCATAGATCCTCAGAAATAGGAATTCTAATATCACTAAGTAGCATCTGTTCCCAAAGAAACCATTCTTTACTTGAAGGTCTTTGTCTAAGTTGCACTGGTCTTAGACTGTCAGCTCCACTTGACTGTAAATATAATTTTGCATAACCTTTTTCATCAAAACTTGTCGGAACAGTTGATAGCTTAATCGTATATGGTTTAGATGGGGTATAACCATTTTTGGGTGTTGATCCTTCAAAGTATGAATAAGGTAAATATTCCTTATTGCGCAAGCGCTCACTTATAAATTGAATGTCATATGGTGATAGTTGCTGCGGACCTTTTAAAAAGTTTATCATTTCAATAGCTAGATCCTTATCTGTATTCCATAAACATAAAGACGCTATTAGTAAAGCACCCGTGTGGTATGGTTCTTTCAATACTGCTTCTGGTAAATCTTTGAATGTATCAAATGTAGTTGGTAATTTATCAAAAGTCACTGTCCACACTGTATTTTTATTCGAGAAGTTTTTAATCCAATCCATCTAAATTCCTCCTAGTAAAATTATTCTTTATATAATAATTATATTTTTATGTTCTCGATTGACATAGTTTGGGCTAATTCTTTATTTTGGAAGGCTCCAATTAAATACAAGGTTGGAAGCACTAGACCTACTAATAAACTTGTTATTTTAAAATTGTTACCACCCATCATACTTAAAGTTGAGGCAAGTATTGCAGAACCTATTGCTAAAACACCAAAGAATATGCATATTTTTGCTTTTTTTGGTCTGTCGGCATTTATGACTCCAATAATACCTGCAACCATACTCACTAAGGAGCTGACTAAGCTCAATACACTGCCCCCAAACAAGAGCCCCATCTTAGCCTCACTACCTAGAGTAAGCGCTAAAAGCCCTACACCCATTACTGCCATCGTTCCCGCAACCACACCTATGACACCGCCAATAATCATGATAATGCTCGATACTTGTAATAGCTTGTTCTTTTGAATCATCTACTGACACCTCACTTATTTAATTTTTATACTTGCTAAAATGGCTTGAACCTCGGCGTCATTGAGTGAAATTTCTACTCCTTCCGCCTCAAACATTATTTGAACTCTTATTTGTGAATCTTTCTCTTTTGCTTGAGCCCATATACTAGCTTCATTTCTTTCCGTTCCTATATAACCTTGCCATGTACGACCGCCAATTTGAACTGGTCCCCAAACTTCTGACTTACCAGCAAATTTGTCACTAGGTGTATCTGGATTAAATTCATAGTATTGAATCTCTAGACCTGGCATCAAATACTGGTATCCCTCGGCTTCATTTCCTTTATAAAGTTCTAATCCATTTGGATTTTTATCACTTCCACTAATATAGTCTGGAATGAAGAAATTTGTCCAACCTTGTGGGCAGAGTATAGTTATATTGCCTGGATCTATAACTGTTCCTGTAATATTTTTGATATCAGCAATAACTACTTCTGTCGATGAAGGTTTACCAGCGTCTACAATTTCATTTTGGTTTATTCTCGTGTGGATATGAGCATCGCGATCTTCAATCGCTTCCCACATTGTTGCTGCTTGGTAAGCTGAAAGATACCATGTGTCATACCAAAGGGGTCTTTCATCTTCCTTATTATCATTCCATGATTCTCCCCAAGGACGTAGATAGACAATATAATTAAATCCTCCACCTAAATTGTCAGTGTAGCGACCGTCAATAATCATGTAGTTATCATAGCCGTATATACTTGGATCTATAATCCAGTCTGCATTCTCTATTTTGCCACCAAACCATAATTCGCCATTATTCGAAAAGGCCGCTCCCATTTCTCCAGCGCCTCCATCTTTGCTAATAGAAATATTTGCAACAGCAAAGTCACCCTCTGGATCCCATAAATAAATATCTCCAATATCATCTGATTCCATATCTATATATCCAAAGCATTCCCAACGTCCACCTTGAAAGTCAGTATAATCGGAGGTTTCACTATGGGTGTGCCAATATCCATACCACTCTCCACCCCACCACTTTTGTATATTACTTAGAGTGTTATTGGAAGTTGACTCTTCCATCGGTTTTGGCCTTGCCGCTAAAACATCACTACCTTCTTTTTCAAAAATAATTTCAATGTTCATACCTTCTACATTTACAAGTTGTAAAAGACCATCTGTAATATTTCCGGTATGACTTTCTTTAGCTCCTTCTAGATTTAGTAAACCATTATTAAATGTCCATGCTCCTTTATCTTTTTCGCCATCCCAGTCTAGGTCAAACTTGCCATTAGATTTGAGTTCAAGTGAAATTCCTACAAAAAACATGTCCTTGATTTCTCTAACTTCACCAGCCATAGTTATAGTTGCTGCATTCCAAGTGCCAACATTTGGATCATCATCTTTCTTGCCACAACTAGAAATAGTAAACAACATCGCTATTATAATTAACTTTGATAGAAATCGCTTCACTTTGCTTCCTCCTTTTTTCAAAAAACATAATCTTTAATTATTTGATATTAAATCCCATGTGTCAAAAATAACGTCATATTTATAAACAGCCTTTGTAAAATCGTCAACTGCATAAAATATCTCATTAACGAAATAGTCTTCTTGTTGAGTCCCTAAAATCACCTGATAGTATTCATCACCGTCTATCATGACTATATCGCCCTCAAAACTATATATCATACCTAATTCGATGTATTCATTCACTTCATCTATTTCTTCGAGAATTCTAAAAATTCTGTCGTTTAATTCCTTTGTAACATAATTATTCTCGACCCAGTTTTTATACTCTGCGTCAATAAAGTTGGTGATTTTGCCTTCGCTATCTGTTTCTACAAAGTATACAAAACTTTCAGTCAAATCTTCACCGAGTATTTCCTTTAGTTGATCTACATTTATTTGATACAAAAGACTTTCCCGGATATCATTTTCATAGTAGTACATTTTATAATTATCAATTAAATCAGAAAATTCAGATTTGGGGGCTATCCAAATAACATCATCTAGCCATAAGCTTTTTTCGTCTTTTCCTACTCCCCAATATACCGCGTAAAACTCATCATTTTTGCGGATAGTTGTTTTTGGCTTTTCACTAGTAACTTTTTCAAAAATAATCTCTTCTTCTATTAGTAGATATTCTTCATCATTATCACCTACATAAAAGATTGAATCTTCATCTCCGGTACGAAACCATGACATTACACGTTTGTTGTCATAAATAGTTCGATGCAAAAAGAAATATACACCGCCCTTTCTCTCGCTATCAAATAATTCAAGGATAATTAAGTCAGGAGTTTGGTCAGGATCTACATACGCATGGTCAAAGCTTATCTTCCCCTTAAAATCTCCTTTTGGATTATCCCAAGTAGTATTTGTAAAAGAAAGGGAAACATTTAGATCTTTATCTATGATCATTTTTCCAAAAATTTGGTCACGGTTATATTGATTATAAAGCCACTCTCCGATTAAATAATCCCTAATCCCTGCTTCATTAGATAAATCTACTGGCTTAACCACTGTAATAATTTCTGTGTCGGGTTTTTGTTCTGGATTTAGGTTTATTTCTTTCGACTTACTACAGCTAAATAATAGACAGATTAATAAAACCGTTGTTATTATTTTTGATAGTTTTTTCATACTTACTCCTTTAAAACTAGAATTTTGCGCCAGCACCACCGTGGGTTTTTCCACTTGTAGTAGTGTGAGTTGTACTTTTATTAGAAGTGTCTTTATGATCACTTCTTGGAATTATTCTTTTAGTCGTTTGGGTATCAATTAAGATATCCTCTTTTTTTGTTAAATTTATATTGCTATTGTCTTTTATAAGCAGTGGTTTAATAGGGTTTTTCATTTTATATTTTGCTTTGGTTTTAAAGTAAAATAATGATGCAAATCCACTACCCATAATTAGACTAATTATTCCTTCAAGCGCTGACAAGCTATTTTTGACTTTTAGACTAGGATCCTTTGCAACGGGTATTCCAGCCTTCAAATAATTTTTAGTTTCATTTAGAAAAGCATTGGCTGCTTTGTAGTAGTTTTCTTCTTGTATTCCGCCACTTAAGACCGTATCTATAATATTGTCAACCCTTTGGTCGGTTAAATATTGAATGCCAATCCCAGATTTTAAGATATAGATTTCTCTATTATCTAAATCGATTAAAAACATTATGCCGTCATGGTCATTTCCAATCCCAACATTATTTTCATCATAGAAATCATCTGCATAATCTCTGGCTGATTTATTATTGGTATCATTTGTTGTAACTATGACAATGTCCATTTGAAACTCATCTGAGATTCTATTGGCTTCTATTTCTAATAAGTTTTGTTCTTGTTGGCTAAATAAAATAGCTTGGTCATACAGTTTTATTTCTACAGCTTTTATATTTACTGTTTTAAATAGCATAAATAATAACAGTATTACTAATATGTTAAGTGTAATAAATTTATACCTTTTTACCATATAAACATACCCCCTAACAATAGAACTAATGTTGTGACAACGAAAACTCCAACTGCTGTCCCTAAAATCTTCTTATTGCTAATTGGAAGTTCTCCAAAGGATTTGCCTGTTTGACCATTTACCGCAAAAACAAAAGTTTTGCCTTCATATTGGTAGGTTAATATCCAAGCTGGCAATAGTGTATAGCTCATTTTTTTACTAACTATATTATTTTGATCTTTTAAAACCTTCATCTGATTATTATCTAAAATAGTATTACTTATAAGGATATTACTAATTTTTTTAATTTGATTGTCAATTTTATGCGTTACCTCTTCTTTACTAATATCATACTGTTCCGCAAAGAACCCTGATAAGTATGGCATTGAGAAGTCTCTAACTTTTTTTTGATTATATGGTGCAATCCCATCGAGTAAGTCTTTCTCTATTTTACTAAAGGCAACTTCTTCGATGTTGCTAATTTCTATTTGGCCTTGGCGGATGACTCTATACTTGTTTGTTTCAGTATATTCAGTGTCACCGTTTGTCCAAACTTTCGATGTGTTTTTTTCTCCCTCATAATCGACATCTATTTTACTATCTGCCCACCAATACGGTAAATAAACACCCGTAATCTTTTCAAGTTGTGAACTACTATAAAAGTCACTTGATACAAAGCGATTTTTAGAAACCCAATTAAGAAAAGTTTTTTGAGCTTGGTCTTTATCAACTGTAAAGGGTATCATCTTATTTGGTTGGAAACTTCCAATTAGTCTATCAGATAGTATAACTGGGTTATGGCAGTAGTAGCAAAAAGTAGAAGTAGTTGTATCATCAGTAACTACGGTTGCCCCACAACTATTGCAATTGTAAGAGGCTAAATGATCTTGTTCTACAAGACTCTTGTCAACTTCGTTAGTTTCAATATGATCTTTATCTTTATCTAAAATTTCTTTTTCACTGTACTCACTCAAACAGTAATCGCAGCGAAATTTTTGGTGAGCTGGTTTAAATTCTAGCCCCGCTCCGCAATTTGGACATTTATAACTTTTTACAGCCATGGTATCACCTCTTTATACTCTTATCTAAAACTTAGTTCCACATTGTGGACAAAACTTCAAAGCTTCACCTTCGGGTTCAAAACCGCAATTTGAACATTTCGAAGTTGGAGCAACAGCTCTTTTATTTCCACATTCACTACAGAAAGCCCCACTGTTTTTGGCCCCACATTCTGTACAAAACCAACTAGCTTCTGTTGGAGCAGGTTGTGCTTTTTGTGTTTGTTGATTTTGTTGCTGCATTTGGTTTTGATTTGATTGTGATGCAGCTCCCATAAATCCACCGGTTGCCTGCATACCTAAGCCCATTCCTAAAAAGGCCCCCGTGGCTCCGCCTTCATTTGAACCCGCAGCTTCCATACCTCTGGCAACTGATCCTTGTACATATCCTTCTCTAACTGATGGATCTCCAAGCATTGCCCCTTTATTTCGCATATTGATTAATTCTTTAGATTCATCATCATAAGATATGCTTGAAATACCAACAGATTGGACTTCAAAGCCACGCATTTGGCGCCATTCTTCATCTAAAGTAGTTGACATATATTTGCTTAATTCACGACTCTTTGAAGCCATGTGAGAAATTCTTATGCCCTCTTGGGACATTTGGTTCATTGTTGATTGAAGCGCATCTAAAAATTCAGATAAATACTGTTCATTTATATCTTGCATTTCAACTTTATCCTTGTTTCTTGGAATTGCTTCTGTGTAAAATAAAAGCGGATCAGTTATTTTAATAGAATATGTGCCATGTGTTCTTAAAAACAACTCTGAATTGTAAAAATCATCAAAATAATTTAGTGGGTTTGCAGAGCCAAACTTAATTCCTTTAATTTCTTGTAAATTAATATAATATACTTTTTGAGCTGTCGGTGTTACTCCACCATATTTTACTCTCTGAAAGGATTCCTTTAAAGAATCTTTAAAACTTCCGTTAAATAGTGATGGTAGTGATGAATTATCTACTTTAAAATAGCCTTCCTCGGCTGTATAGTCAACGATCTTTCCACCGTCAACTAAAATCATAAATTGATTTGGATAAACATGAATGATTGATCCATTAGAAATAGTATCGGCTGTATATTGTTTATTTGACCCTCTTCTGTCATCTTTTCTAACAATAACACCAGATGTAAATACAGTATTATCGCCCATGTCATTTGGTTCGATAACCTCTAACCATTGATCAGCTAGTGAACCACCAGCTGCCGAAGCAATTGCTTTAATTAATCCCATTATTCTTCCTCCTTTTTTAAAATAAATTGGTTCTATTAAATACCATATGTCTTTGTACTTATAATATAACAAGATAAATTAAATTTTACCCTACCCCAAACGGCTAGTCTTTGCACTAAATCACTTAAAACTCAAACAAATAATGTGTTTATGACCTTTATTTGGATAATTTTTTAATCTATTTGTATATTAATTTATATAATATAAAAAATTGATTGGAGAATTTAATTAGCCTTTATTTGATCAATAAATGAAAAGCTGACTTATGTCAGCTCTGTTTATATTTTTATCTACCGATATTTACATCGAGATTAAGCCATTATTTTAGACTCAAAAAAATTGACTAGTTAAATGCTAAATCGATTTCTTTTGATTTTAAACCATTTAAAGCATTATAGAGAACGTAATTTTGATATTAAATAATCTGTCGTGACATCATAAAAAACAAAATCATCGATTAATCTATTTGTTTTAGCTTTCATAACCAGCTTGATGTTAGCTTCATTATTATCAGGGCACATTAAAAGTAATTTTGTGTTTGGGTTTGATTTTTTTATCAAACTACATAGATTCAAACAGTAATGTATGTCATACTCCCCTGATTCACTAACCTCAATTAAGCCAGCTTTAGCCTGATTTATTAGTATTTGCTTGTTGGCGTCTTGATAGTTATCTTGATGAATTAAGTATATGTCGTTATCTTGTTCTTTATTCATCAAAGTATTGACAACAGCCTGACGCTGCATGAATAGCATTATTGTGGACATAAACTATCCTCCTCACTGTTAAGATATTCAAAAAAGTCTTGGAAGTATTTATGATTGGACATTGCTTCTATCTATAACATATCAAACTAACGAACTAATTACCCTAGCCCAAACGGCTAGTTTTAAAACTTATATTAATAAAAGTCTATTTTAGAAGTATCCACTTATCATCTAAAACGTCATGCGCATAAACTTTACGCTGACCGATGTCTACAGCAAAATATATTTCTCGATTGACTCTTCCTAAATACACAATATAACAGTCATCACCATTAACAATAATTGTTTCTCCAGTTATTAAAATCGCCTTGCCACTATTAAGGATTGTTTTTACTTGATCATGGTCATTTTCCATTATATCCATTATTATGTCGATGTCTTTTGGGTTGATGTGCCCAGCTAAGTTATCCACATCAATAAAACTATGCTCAACTCTTGATAATAAAGTTATTTCACCTAGTGCATTTGTTTCTACATAATAAAGTTCCCCTGAAATCAGTCCAATATCTATTATATATTCTTTATCTGGCGCATAAACAGAATATAAAACACTTTCTTTTACATCATTTTCATAAAGTGTCATTATTTTTGGATATATTGGTGCAAAATCGACTTCACTTTTATAACTCCAGTCAACATCATCTAACCAAAGTTTTTCTGGACTACCTTTATCTTTCCAAAGGATTGCATGAAACTTTGAATTTATATTTGGTTTTGAGTTAAATGATTGTTCAACTGTCTTTTCAAATAAAAGTTTTTGGGGAACACTCTGTATGGTATTTGATCCCAACATATCACCAGGATTTGGCTCAGAGCCTGGCAATCCCAATACATCTAATAAGGTGTTTTCATTTCCCAATGTGTACCAGGCCATAACGTGTTTATCCGCATATGTACTTATATGCGAAAAAAAGTATTCACCATTATTTTGATTTTCTTTATTAGCCATTAAAACTAAACTATCGGGAGCTTTATCAAGGTCGGCATGTACCCATTTAAACTCTAGTTGTCCCTTGTGGCTTTCTATATATTGTTGAGTATTTTTGTCAAAAAAAGTTAAGTTAATCTTCATGTCATTTTCTATCTTCATTGTTAACGTAGTATCATTTGCATAATTTACACCATAGTGCCACTCTCCGATTAAATAGTTTTTTACTGCATCTTCATCGCTTAAATCAACTATAACCAAATTTTCTTGAGGTTTTTTAATAGTTGGTTTATTAACTTCACTTGGCTTTTTTATGGTTTCCTGAATTTTAGTATTACTATCTTTACAACCACTAAACAAAAGCATTAGCGACAAAATCATTATAAAAATATTTCGATTTT
>LSQX01161512.1_pt1 | contig 11081 bp, 13 predicted proteins | sample 654561 | NCBI WGS metagenome assembly LSQX01 (sample SAMN04489861, study PRJNA283612) | anaerobic digester metagenome | isolation source: 4 biogas reactors fed with cattle manure at either 37C or 55C with and... | place: Denmark: Kongens Lyngby | collected 2014 | reverse complement strand
ATCATCTTTGGCTACTTGTATCATTACGCATCCCCCCTCAATTGCCATCGCTTACTTATTACTTCTACCCAACCATAGCAAATCCTCTCAGGGTAAAGGGCAAATACTTGCTTACTGGAAACCCTAAACGGTCTGGACAATGATAGCTGGTGCAGCATCCTTATGTAATATAACCTATGCTGCGACTGCGGGGAAAAGTAACCTAAACATAGCATTGGTTTACTTAGTGTGTAATATGTACCCAGAAAGAGTTCTGGGAAAACATGAGGATTAAGGATTGCGCGGAAAGGATCAGGCCCTGGTATGACTAAAAGGCACCATGGTCTTTAAGCTCACGGACGGCCTGAGGAGCCTGAAGATAGTGATAGATAGCCATCAGGTACTGTTGCTTTTCTTTATAAGCGGCACTGAGAAGCAGATGGGTGTACTGGTTTTCCCGGTCTAATTCTAGGGCCCGCTCTAGGTGATGTAAAGCCCGATCAATGTCTCCTCCCTGGGCGTAAGTGAAGGCACAGAAATTGCGGGTCCAGACATTCTTGGGATCCAAGTTGATGATCTGTTCAAAATAACCGGCAGCCTGTTCCAGATCGCCAAAGGCATAGCTGCCGAAAGCAGCACAATTAAGGAGCAACACATCATCCGGAGAATACCGCAGTTGATTCAGTCTATCCAGAACAAAGCTGGCGATCTCCTCCCGATAGGCCTCATCCCCAGCGATGGATAGTTCCTCCATGGCCCGTGGGAGCAGGCCCATATTGGCATAGGCGATTCCCCTCAGCAGCCGGCTTTCCACGGTGCTGCTCTCCTTATTGTCTTCAACAACCTGTGCCCAGTCTACTACCTGATTCTGAAGCTTGTCCCTGGCACGAGCAAAACCCGGCATGATAAAGCCGGCTGCAGCAAGACTACATATAAGCACTAGTATAGATGTCTTTGTGACCAGTCCTCGCCAGAGACTATGATTGCACATAACCCTACTCTCCCTACGCCCCAAATAGCAGTTCCACTCCCAACAGGGCTATCTGTATCATTACTGATGCTTGAAATACCCCGATGACCAACTTTATGGCAGCTGCCAGCAGTCTCAACCTGCGGTTTTCTTGTTTTTCCCAGTGCCCATCAGATGCCGAAAGACCTCCCCAAGTCCAAAGGTACATGCTGATGCCGAAGAAAGTCAAGAGCCCACTTGCCAGTGCCGTGGATAGTACAGCTTTACTGAGAATCATGAGCATCCCCTTGGCAGCATATGCATCAGCTGCACCAAGGGATACTGCCTCCAACTACTCTATATTCCACCTGGCCAGCTCGTCTCGAAACTCTTCGTGGGTCAGCTGGAAGCGGATCGGTGTAATGGAAATCCAACCATCCTTTACTGCCCGGGTGTCTGAATCGGGGCCCTCATCAAGATCAACAGCTTCTCCTGTCAGCCAGTAATACGGCCGTCCCCACGGATCCTGTCGCTGTTCTACAAAGTCGCGATACCTGCGAATCCCCACCCGGGTGACCTTAATTCCCTTCATTTCCTCTGCTGGCAGCAGAGGTAAGTTTACATTTAGCAATGTATCCTCGGGTAGCCCCTTTTCCCAAATCGCTTGAGCAATGCGAGCTGCCAGTTCTACCGCCCTGTCTAATCCCAGCCACCCTTCTGAGTGATCAGCTATTGACACTGCAATGGCGGGAATCCCCATAATGATCCCTTCTACTGCCGCGGATACAGTACCGGAATATAGGACATCGGTACCGAGATTGGGACCGGCATTCACTCCGGAAACCACTAGGTCGGGCCGCTGTTCCAGCAGCACCTCTACCGCCAGTTTAACACAATCGGCTGGAGTACCGTCAAGTTGAAAAGCCTGGACAGCACCCGCAATACCGCTGATCTCGACTGCCCGCAAGGGTCGATGCATTGTCACGGCATGTCCCATTCCGCTGCGTTCCTGGTCCGGTGCTACAACACTCACGCTGCCTACTGCACTTAGCGCTTTAACCAATTCCCGCAGTCCCTTGGATCTAATTCCATCATCATTGGTGACGAGAATTTTCACTTTGGGGCCTCCTACTACTGCCAGGTAATCTCTTTTACTTCCGGTAGAGCAGACAGTTCCTGCATCAGCACTTCCAGGCGAAGGGTGTGGGGTGTCTCGACTTTCATTTCTACGTAGCATTCCCCATCATCGGTTGTATCTACTTTCATGGTACGGATATTGACTCTCTTTTGTCCCAGCAGCGTGGCTATAGCTGCTAGCTGGCCAGGTTTATCGGCAATATGCATCATCAGGGAACGTTCCTCATGTGGGAGCAGGTACTTCTCCAGTCTGTTCACCAAAGTCAAGACTGCAAGAATGGTGGCTACAACGGCACCGAGGTAGAATCCAGCACCAATGGCCAGGCCGATTCCAGCCACAACCCAGAGGCTGGCTGCTGTAGTGAGACCCTTGATACTCGTACCTTCCCTCAGAATTGTACCGGCGCCTAGAAAACCAATGCCGCTTACCACCTGGGCAGCTAGTCTGGCAGGGTCACGGGTAGTGATTATTCCGGACATTTCGAAGCCGTAGATGGAGATCAACATAATTAAGGTTGAACCTAGGCAGACCAGAATTTGGGTACGGAATCCGGCAGCTCTGCCGTGGATTTCCCGCTCAAGGCCAATTAGCCCTCCGGCAGCTACGGCTAGCACCAGCCGTAGGATAATCTCCCATTGAGTCAGCACTTAGCTGTACCTCCCCCCTTGTCAGCCCCCTGCGAGTGTGGAAAATCGGGATGAAGGAATCTGGTTTCTCAACTTAGTTTGGTGTGGCAGTTGGGACAAAATTCGTTCTCGGCATCGACGGCGGCAAAACACCGGTAGCAATCCTTTTTTAGTGCACCCTTGCAGTGAGGACAAAAGGCCAGCCAGTCGAGGGCTTTCTTATTGCAGTAGGGGCAAACGCGCATAGCGCCCTTGGGGCGAACGAGAAGGTAGATGAGTAAAACGATGGCCGTCCCGATGGGACCCAGCGGTCCAAGAAAAAAAAGACCAACTAAAATAGCGGTCGCTGCCCACAAGATGGGGTTGGAATCCCGTCCCTTAGCATCACTGTAGGTCCAATAAGCAACAGGACCTGCAAATACCAGATTGATGGCCAGAGCTGTCCAATTCATGAATACGGCGCTGGTTTCAAGAAGAAGCTTCTATATGCGCCTTCTCCCCTTTCTCTATCACATTGACTTTCACCTAGAAGCGAAGGAAGTCCACATTGCCCTTAATTCGTCAGACAGTCCAAAACCCCTGCTCCGGTAAACTGAATCTCGGTGCTTATCAGCGCCGTTACAGATGTCTTCCGATTTTGGCCTTGATACGGCAAAGGGCATTATCGATGGACTTAGTATGGGTACCTAGCTCTTGGGCCATCTCCTTGTAGGATAATCCGTTAATGTATAGCTTGAAAACCTTATACTCAAAATCGCTCAGTAGTTCTTTGATGTAGCGCTGAGTATGCTGCAGCCTTTCCCGATCGATAACCAGCGCCTCGGGGTCATCTACCCTGTTGTTGGAGAGAACTTCCATCAGGGTTCGGTCTCCCTCAGCATCATAGATTGGCTTGTGTAGTGACGTGTAGGAATTGAGGGGAATGTGTTTCTGCCTAGTGGTGCCTTTGATAGCACTGATAATGTTGCGGGTTATACAAAGCTTAGCGAAGGACCAGAAAGATGAGGAGCCAGGAGTAAAATCACGAATCGCCTTATACAGCCCGATCATCCCTTCTTGCAGGAGGTCATCGTCTTCTGCTCCTTGCAAGAAGTAGGGTCTAGTCCATATGTAAACTAGCTTCTGATACTTGTACAATAAGTAATCGACTGCATCTTGTCGGCCAGCCTGGGCTTGCTTGACGATGTCTTCATCAGGCAAATCCCGGAAAGCCTTGAACCCATCTAAATGATAATTGAGCGGCAATGTACTACCCATGGACATGACCACTCCTTTGGCTCAAGAAAAAGAATGCTGTGTTATCAATATCTACCAAGTTGTACAATTCAACACAAGTACGGCAAATCCTTCAATGCAGCCGGAAACGAAATATGCCCTTGCCGTCTCGTTCATGTGAACGCAGAACGGTAAGGGCATGTCACGGACAACTACTCTCTGTGGAGTAACTCATATAATTTGTAGCTTCGCCTCCTCTTCAGGTGGCTTGTGGACTCATCAACCTTCCTTGCCTAATCACTCCCCTCTTTACCTCCGAGGAGTCGGTATCCTTGGCCTTAAAGTGCTTGAGCATGTAGTTCAGTGCATGCCAGGGATCAACTGTATTCCCGCACGTAAACACGTCTATTGCCGCATATTCGTACTCAGGCCATGTGTGGATAGCAAGGTGGGATTCGGAGATAACCACAACACCACTTACTCCTTGGGGCGCAAATTTGTGAAATGCAACTTCCCGAATTTCCGCCCCAGCGTGCAGCGCGGCTTGTACCATTATGTTTTCCACTTGCTCTCTGTCATCCAATACCTTAGGATCACATCCATATGCCTCGCACAGGACGTGACGTCCCAAAGCATTTTTCATTTCCCAGCCCCCTTCCGGTCTCTCCACCCTTCTGTGAGTTGTGCTTTACTGCTTTAACAAGACAATTTTAACAAACCTGCCTCAGAAGTCAAGCCGAGCAGAGGTGACTACTCTTTACTATGCAGACCCTCAAGTTTTTGCCACTAGGTATTCTACCACCTTCTGGAGAGCCAGCTCTACATGTTCTTTGCACAGCCCGCCTTGCAGGTATGCTATATACGGAGGCCGCAGCGGACCATCGGCACTCAATTCGATGGAAGAACCTTGGATGAAAGTGCCCCCAGCCATAATCACAGGGTCTTCATACCCAGGCATGTCTCCCGGCACCGGCTGAACAAAGCTATCTACAGGAGAGGCTGCCTGAATTCCCTGACAGAAGGCTAGCAGTGCTTCCTTGGTTGACATCTCTATAGCCTGTACAATATCGCCTCTGGGCTCATTCCATCGGGGGGACACTGGATATCCGATGTCTTCCATGACCTTGGCTGCCAGCACGGCTCCAGCCAGCGCTTCGCCTACCGCGTGGGGGGCCATCCACAATCCTTGTAGGATCCAGCGATTTAGCCCGAAAGTCGGTCCCAGCCTGCTTCCAAGTCCCGGGGCTGTCATTCGATCGGCTACAGTCTCGATGAGAACATCAGTGCCGACTACGTAGCCGCCCCCGGCTACCAGACCGCCTCCGGGATTCTTGATCAGAGAGCCGGCAATTAGGTCTGCTCCCACCTGACACGGTTCCCGGGTTTCAACAAATTCACCATAGCAATTATCGACGAAGACTATGATCTCGGGGTTGACTTGCTTCACCAGGGAGACTATGACCCCAATTTCATCAACGCTCAAGGCAGGACGCCAGCTGTAGCCTCGGGAGCGCTGAATCAGCGCCATTTTGGTCTCAGGGGTAACGGTGGATAAGATCCCCTCTTTACTCCACCTGCCATCTTCATCCAGGGGCACCTCTTTATAGGTAATGCCTTGCCGCATCAGACTCCGGGGCAAATCACCCTTTATACCGATAACCTGCTGCAGGGTGTCGTAGGGGGCTCCGGTGAGAGACACCAGCTCATCTCCCGGCTCCAATAAAGCGGCAAGACAAGTGGCGATGGCGTGGGTTCCAGAAACCAGCTGGGGTCGAACTAAAGCGGCTTCTCCGCCAAAGATCTGGGCATACATAGCTTCAATAGTCTCGCGGCCGCTGTCGTTGTAGCCGTAACCAGTGCTGCCGGCAAAATGATACTCGCTCACCTGATGGTCTTGAAAAGCCCTAAGTACCCGGGCTTGGTTGGCCAGTTTAGTGTTTTCTATCTCATCCCATTTGGGTCTGACCACTTGTTTAGCTTCGTGAATCAACTGCTTGACTGACTGCATATCATTGTCTCCTCAAACTATATCGGTTCTCAATTGAGTGTCTGCTGTTTCTGAATTCACTCAAAGCAAATCTACAAGCCGCTTTAGGGTAGGCGGCTTTAGGGCAATTCTCAGCTGCTTCGCACCGCCTTTTAGGAGTAGCGGATGCCGGCATTTTTCAGCCGCTGTAGCGCTTCGAGAATTCTTTCTTTCTCTACACAAAGGGATAGACGAACATATCCTTCGCCGTACTCACCATACCCATTTCCAGGCGTAACTACAACCCCCGCCTTTTCTAGGAGCTCGGCAGCAAATTGTGTAGAGGTATACCCCTTGGGGACAGGGGCCCATATGTAAATGGTGGCCTTGGGTTGCTCGATCCTCCATCCCAATTCCCGCAGGCCTTCCACCATGAGATCCCGCCGCTCTTTGTAGACCTCCCTCATCATATCTACAGACTCCTGAGGCCCCTTCAATGCCTCTATACCAGCTAGCTGGACAGCAGAAAAGACTCCCGAATCGATATTGCCTTTAACCCTGGCCAGGGCCTCAATGATCTCTGCGTTTCCGGCAGCCCAGCCCAACCGCCAGCCGGTCATATTGTACGTCTTGGAGAGGGAATGGAATTCGATACCGACCTCCTTGGCACCAGCGATTTCGAGAAAACTCAAGGGACGATAGCCATCGAAGGCTACCTCGCTGTAGGCAGCATCATGGCAGACAATAATGTCATACTCCCGGGCGAAGGCAACGACATCTTCGTAGAACTCTCTAGTGGCTACGGCTCCAGTGGGATTGTTGGGGTAGTTGAGAAACATCAGCTTTGCCTGTCGAGCTATATCGACGGGAATGGCATCAAGGTCTGGCAGAAATCCGTTTTTTTCTAAGAGGGGCATTTTATAGCTTTTGCCTCCGGCAAACAGGGTGCCAGTGCTGTAGGCAGGATAACCGGGATCCGGAACTAAGTTAATATCCCCGGGATCTACATAGCACAGGGAAATATGGGCTAGTCCCTCTTTGGAACCGATCAGGGTCACAATCTCAGAAACCGGATCCAGTTCTACTCCCCGCCTTTCCCGATACCAATGGGCTACCGCCTCCCGAAAGGCCAGCATCCCCTCATACCTGGGGTAGCGGTGGGTCCAGGGCTCTTCTACCGCCGATTGCAGCCTCTTGATGATATGGGAAGGTGTGGGACGGTCGGGATCGCCTATGCCAAAGTTGATAATATCAACTCCTGCAGCCTTGGCTTTGGCGATCTTCTTATCTATCTCAGCGAACAAATACGGTGACAATTGTTGAATACGTTTAGCAGTTTGCATCGAACCCGCGGCCAAGCTAACGCCAGCTGCTTTCTCACCTTTGGTGAAGAAGGCAGGATCAGCCGCATCCACGCCTCCTTTGCTTCAGTCGTATACTTCCAGGACAGAGAAAAAGCTCCCATAGCCAGATTCAATACTTGCCGGCAACATCCTGCAATTACACGCCCAAATTCCCCGAGCTTAGCTGTAGCGTTTCCATCTTCACCAGCTGCTGTCGGGCCGTTGTCGTGATGGGGATTAGGGGTGCCTGCGGTTTCCTGGTCATGGTTGCTGGTAGTGACAAGGCAGCGGTTGTCACAGATAGGGCAGTAACCGTCTTCGAGGCCTCGACGCCTGGCATCCAAGAGGCCGTAAGCCATGCCCACCCGAAACCCTTGGGCGAGACCTATCCGGCGGCCGACAGTGAAACCGACGAGTAGACTTGCCAGGATGACCAATACCATCTTAATCACAGGCTTGACCTCCTGTTCTTGTTCCCGATTCCTGAATGATTACAATCACCATGCCGGTCAGCAGCACCAGCACAAATTTAGATAAATTCAGATAGGCCGATATGGTCACGGCCAGCACCGCTGCCAGAGCGGTTTCTACCGTTCCCCATCTAGCGGCCCAATTGTCGGCGCCGGTCAGCTGGTCTTCCCTCTGGTCTCGCAAGTCATCCATAGCCTGTAAAGCAAAAATAGCTGCCCAGGAGGTGACCATTTCCTGCCATCCAAACACCAGAACGGCAGGCAGACCCAAAACTAGAGCCTCCTGCCATCCCGTCAGCCCTAAACTTAACGGCCTGGTCAAGTCTCCCCGCATGCCGATGCTGTAGCTTGCCCAAAAAAGGGTTACAGCCCAAGCTGGATTGGCGGTCATCCCAAGGCTTAGAGCCGCAAGGGCATAAGGCAGAGCGGCCTCTTTAAGCTCAGCTGCTAATGTCCTTTTACCTATGATCCGGTCGCAGGGGACATCTATGAAATCATCCATGAGTTTGATGGCAGTGCCTGTAAAGAAACAGGCCATAGCGGAGCGCAGAAGGGAAAGCCAGGAAAGGTCAAAGATGGCGCCATACAAATTGCTTCACCTCGGCAAAGCCGGTTTTCAGCAGTGCGGAGATGGGGAAAATTACGTGTCCTGGAAATTCCCGGCGAATCTCAACCAAACCGGCGGCGGCCTCCGGCAGGTCCATCTTATTGGCCAGAATAGCATATCCTGTCCGCATACCGCCAAACTGAGCTACTTGCCAGTCCACCTGTCCCACAGCTTCAACTGCCCCTTGCTTTCCCACGCTGCTGGCATCAATCATGTGCAGGATGATGGCAGCCTCACGAACCTGGCCTAGGGTCTGGGCCATGGCCCGTCTCACCATCGATTCTTGGGGAATGCCGTCGGTCAAGCCGCTGGTATCCAATAGGGCAAAACGCTTCTTGCCCTTAAGTCCCGGGAGCTGAATTTCCAAGCGCTGCAAGCCAAGGGTATGGTGTGGGTGGGAACTGATAAGTTCTTGAAGAGCCTCCTTTTGAGTTAGTATGCGGCGATATGTCTCGCCGCTGGGAGTGGTGAATTCTATTTCAAGCCGGGAGACCCCGAGGTAGGCGGCGAAGTTGACGGCAAACAGGGTTTTGCCTACATTGGCTTTGCCGATGATCATGCAGGCTTTCAAACTTACATTCCCTCCCCGAAATCCTCCGCTTCAATGTACATCAGATCCTCCCGGGTCACTTCACCGGGCTTTTGCACCAATCTGACAGCTTGCCGGCGAATAGCCAGTTCAATCCAATTGCGCACAGTACGGGCATTGCCAAAGGAGTATGACTCACTGCGCAGGCCCCTTTGAATCAAGACGGCCAGCCGTCGGCGTGCTCCTTCACTCAGCTTGTACTGACGCTTTTCCAGCATCAATTCTGCGATGGCAAGAAGTTCTTCGGCATTGTAGTCCGGAAAGTCTATGTGTATGGGAAACCGTGACCGCAAACCGGGATTGCTTTGCAGGAAAAAGTTCATTTCATCGGTGTAACCCGCGAGGATCAGGATGAATTCCTGCTTGTGGTCTTCCATAGCTTTCACCAAGGTGTCAATGGCTTCTTTGCCGAAATCCTTGTCTCCGCCCCGGGCAAGTGCGTATGCCTCATCGATGAATAAGATGCCTCCCATAGCTTTCTTGATCTGCTCCCGGGTTTTTTGGGCAGNNACCAGGTCTGCCCGTTCCACCTCCACCAGATGTCCCTTAGGCAGAACTCCCATGTGACGGAACATCCGGCCTAGGATCCTGGCCACTGTGGTCTTTCCGGTGCCGGGATTACCCCGGAAAATGGTATGGAGAACCAGCGGTTCGGTGACTAACCGCTCTTCTGACCGCCGCTTTTGAATCTGCACAAAGGCTTGAATCTCCCTGACCAGCTGCTTGACTTCTGTCAGGCCGATGAGACTATCTAGCTCGGCCAGCACATCCTTTAGCTTCTCCTCGGTTTCCTTAGACTGATTGTTTACAATTTCAACTCGTTCTTCTATAGTCCGAAAAAGGGCAAAGGCTTCTGCCGGCGAAACCTTTCCCTCCTCCAGCCAGTCAAGGACTTCTTCTACTGTCATCGGCACTAAATTGCGGCTATGCATCATCCCACCCCACGGGTGCCGTGTTTTCTGTGCCTTATCATATATATGTAAATGGGCTTGTAAACGTGTTGATGAATGGGGCACAAAAAAGAAAAGAGCTCCTGGTCGCAGCTCCTTTCTTTAGCAAAGACATGAGAGTCACATTGGATTTACTCGCCATTTGAGACAGTGGCGAGAGTGAATGGTTTTTGAGGCGTAATGGTTGAAATAGCGTGCTTATAAATTAAATCACTTTTTCCGTCGCTTTCCAACAGCACGGTAAAATTGTCGAAGGCCCGTACCAGTCCCCGCAGCTGCACTCCGTTGATCAAATAGATGATGACAGGAATATGTTCTTTACGGATTTGATTGAGATAGAAATCCTGCAAACCAATTGCTGTTTTTGCCATACGTGTTCCTCCTAATGCTGCCCGGCTGCTGTTGATGCACCCCCATGCATTCATATTTCCTTTCATATGTGAAAATTCCTCCAATAAATGGACACAATCTTGTGCACGGCTTCACTAATAGTTAACCGATCCAGATCCAGCCATATGATCTCCCTATCCCGACGGAACCAGGTAAGCTGGCGTTTGGCATAGCGGCGGGTATCCCGCTTGAGTAGGCGAACCGCCTCCTCTAAATCATACTCTCCCCGCAGGTAGCCCACTAATTCCTTATATCCGAGGGCTTGCATGGCAGTGGCATCATCACTTAGCCCCTGTTGCACCAGGGCTTTAACCTCATCCAATAATCCAGCTTGCATCATGAGATCCACCCGGGCATTGATCCGCTCATAGAGGCGTGCCCGACTGCGAATGAGGCCAAACTTCACCGACCTATGCCGGGGTCCCCGCTCTCCTTGCATCTTCAGGTGGTAGGAAAGGGGCTGACCTGTAGAATAAAACACCTCCAAGGCTCGGATAATCCGGCGGCGGTCGTTGGGATGGAGCCTTTGGGCCGTTTCCGGATCCACCTCGGCGAGTTGTGCATGGAGGGCCTTGTTGCCCTGAATCTCCGCTGTTTCCTCTAGCCTAGCCCGCAACTCAGGGTCTTTCCCCTCCGGGCTGAAGATAAACCCTTGCAACACAGCTTGAATGTAGAGTCCAGTACCGCCGGTCAGGATAGGAGTCTTGTCTCTATTAGCCAGGTCTGCGAGCACTTTTTCCACCATTTTCTGGTAGTCAGCTACGCTGAATTCCTCGCTGGGATCAACAACATCCAAAAGATGGTGGGGAATCCCTTCCCGTTCCTCCTCGGTGGGCTTGGCCGTGCCGATATCCAAGCC
>LSQX01028979.1_pt1 | contig 11081 bp, 15 predicted proteins | sample 654561 | NCBI WGS metagenome assembly LSQX01 (sample SAMN04489861, study PRJNA283612) | anaerobic digester metagenome | isolation source: 4 biogas reactors fed with cattle manure at either 37C or 55C with and... | place: Denmark: Kongens Lyngby | collected 2014 | reverse complement strand
ACTAAAAGACCTGCTAAACATTCCTGTGGATCGAGTTGATGATTGCTTGGATGAGTTAAAAGATGGCTTGAAGTTAATGCATGCTCAAATGGCAGCTTTTGAAATCCCTGTGGGTGACGCTGTATTTGATAGCTTCACTTGGAAAGATGATGGTGCTAAAGATATGACCAGTAATGCACATTTTTCTTGTGGTGGTGTTGTTCAAGTTAAGGTGGATCGAAATGACTGAAATGGATCTAATTGAGCAATTGGGCGGGTATGAACGAGCTAAACATGAATTTGAGATGATCAAGGAGATGAAGCCAACCTACCCAGGCGAAATTGAAGCTAATAATCGCCTGCTTCTCGAATACCGTCGCCAACACAATATTTTTGAGATTGGGGATAAAGTTGTTTTCATCGAAAGCGAGTTGAAGAACCCAAGACTAATGACGGTCATCGAAGTTAGTGAACCTATTTGTGGTTTTTTGATGGCTGAGTGTAGTTTAGGTATTACAAATGGGTTTTATTCATCAAGGTATAGACACGCCACCGATGAGGAAATCAAAGCAGGTAAAAGATTGGAGGTGAATCAATGACAGCAATGGCGAATGTGGGCAGCTTAGTTGTTGCCTTGCCACCCTCAGACATTTGGTTGACAGATGAACAGGCGGCAAATTTCTTGGGTTATGCAAACACTTATTTTAAAGCATCAATTATTTGCTTAAAAGGATTCCCAAAACCAAGATACATTATGACAAATTCAAAAGGTCGCAGATGGAATTTAAAAATGCTGTCTGATTGGTTGAATGAAAGACCAGATGACCTAAAAATTAAGACAGGCAGACCCCGCAAAATTTAGCGGGGTTTTTCTTGTTTAAAATATGGATTACGCCAATATTACGCCAAAGTACACATAAGTTATTGTTTTTATAGTGTGTATTGGTGCGCTCAGCGGGACTCGAACCCACGCCACAGGCTTCGGAGACCTGTACTCTATCCAGTTGAGCTATGAGCGCGCGTTGCACATCATAACAAAAAATTGCTCAAGGTAAAGCAACTATATATAAGTTGAACAATTTTATGCTTATGCTTTAAGCAATGTTCCAAAGTTGCAACATAGAATTCCATGCTGCTCACTTGGTTTATTGCGCAAGATCGCTCACAATAGTTGCTCTATTCCTCGAGTGAGAATTTCATGACTGATGCATTGACGTTAAGGGACGTATCGAAAACCTATCGAAATGGCTTCCAAGCGCTTAAGGGCATTAATTTGAGCGTACCTGAGGGTGAGTTTTACGCCCTGCTTGGGCCAAATGGTGCAGGTAAATCTACAACCATTAGCATCATCAGTTCTCTCACCAAAAAAACTTCAGGCACAGTAGAAATTTTTGGTCATGATCTAGATACACAGCCATCGCAAGCCAAGCAGTGTTTGGGTGTTGTTCCGCAGGAATTTAACTTTGGTCAGTTTGAAAAAACCTTTGATATTTTAGTTACTCAAGCGGGTTACTACGGTATTCCTAAAAAGATCGCAGAACAACGTGCAGAAGAATATTTAGAAAAACTTGGCCTTTGGGATAAACGTGCCACTCAAGCCCGTATGTTATCGGGTGGTATGAAGCGCCGCTTGATGATTGCACGTGCCATGATGCATGAACCGAAATTACTGATTTTAGATGAACCAACTGCAGGCGTTGACATCGAATTACGTCGTTCTATGTGGGATTTTCTCACAGAGATGAATGATAAAGGCACATCTATCATTCTAACCACACACTATTTAGAAGAAGCAGAAATGCTGTGTCGTCGCATTGCAATTATTGACCGTGGTGTGATTAAAGAAGACACCTCTATGAAAAACTTCCTCAATCAACTCAATGAAGAATCTTTTATTTTTGATTTGGCTGAACCAATTCAACCGATTGAACTGGACATTATCGGGGTTCGCTTCAATCTGATCGATGCAGTGACTTTAGAAGTGACTATGGATAAAGCCCATAGCCTGAACGATTTGTTCCAACTGTTAGAAGCACAAGGTATTCGGGTGCGCAGTATGCGAAACAAGTCGAACCGTCTAGAAGAGTTATTTGTCAAAATGGTCGAAAAGAATTTAGATGGAGCTGCGCAATGAATTTTACCCAACTGCGTATTGCACTCTACACCTTAGTTCATAAAGAAATTCGTCGTTTTATGCGGATTTGGCCGCAAACTTTATTACCACCTGCCATCACCATGAGTTTGTACTTCGTGATCTTTGGTAATTTGGTCGGCTCACGTATTGGTGAAATGGGCGGCTTTAGCTATATGCAATTTATTGTGCCTGGCTTAATTATGATGGCTGTCATCACCAACAGTTATGCCAACGTATCTTCTAGTTTTTTTAGTGCAAAATTTCAGAAAAGCATTGAAGAGCTGATTATGAGTCCTGTACCTTTACATGCCATTTTATGGGGCTATGTATTGGGTGGTGTTTGTCGTGGGGTATTGGTCGGCATTATTGTGACAGCAATGAGCCTTTTCTTTACAGACCTTTATATTACCAATTGGTTTGTAACTATTTATACTGTTTTAATCACCTCTTTTTTGTTTTCTTTAGGTGGCTTTATTAATGCAGTCTATGCCAAATCCTTTGATGATATTTCAATTATTCCAACGTTTGTTTTAACACCCCTGACGTATTTAGGCGGTGTGTTCTATGCAATTAGCGCTCTCAGCCCATTTTGGCAAAACTTATCTTTAATTAACCCAGTCGTGTATATGGTCAATGCGTTCCGCTACGGCATTTTAGGTCATAGTGATGTAAACGTGACGATTTCACTCACTGTGATTACACTATGCTGTGCCGCGCTATATGGCATCGCCTATCATTTACTTTCTCGTGGCTCAGGAATGCGTGAATAATGAGTGTTGAACAATCTCTCCTTGGTAAAGACACCAACTACCCAACCGAATATCAACCCGATATTTTATTCCCTATTTCACGTGCGGCTGCACGTGAAAAATATGCAGATGTTGAAGGCATCCAACTCGGTCAGGACTGGTGGCACGTTTTTGAAATTTCCTGGCTGAATGCTGAAGGTGTTCCGCAGGTTGCGATTGGTCGCATTAGCCTACCTGCATCTTCACCTAACCTGATTGAATCTAAATCACTAAAGCTTTACTTCAACAGTATGAACTTTACCCGTTTTCAATCTCCTGCCAATTTTATTGAAACGGTAGAACATGATTTAACTGCAGCAGCAGAAGCACCAGTTACACTAACTCTATTTCAGGTGGATGATTTAGCCATTAGTCAGCCTGAAGGCATTTGCATCGACCAACTTAGTCCTGAACGCTTGGAGCAACATCCTGATCCAAGCTTATTACAGTTTGATTTAGAACAGGCAGAAGATGTAGAGGTTCAACTGTACTCTCATTTATTGCGCAGTAATTGTCCTGTCACTGGACAACCTGACTGGGGTACAGTTTTTATCCGTTATCAAGGCAAAAAACCTTGTTATCGCAGTATTTTGGCTTATATTATTTCATATCGTCAGCATAATGGTTTTCACGAACAATGCGTGGAACAAATGTTTGCAGATATCTGGCAAAAATTTGCACCAGAAAAGTTGATGGTATATGCAACCTATACACGTCGTGGTGGTTTAGACATTAACCCATGTCGTGTATCGGACTTAACATGGATGCCTCGCCCTATTCGTTTAGCGCGACAATAAAAACATTGAGGTTTTACAATGCCATTTTTTGGATTTATTCCATCTGCAGAATTATTAAATACAATTGAAACTGCACAACAGAAAAAAAATTCAAGTGAACCGCTGTACCCGCTTCGTGACAAAACAGCACTCATGATTAATGATGAAATCATTGATGCAATTTTAACGGAGTTGGTACGCCGCTTTCCTGCCAGTGATAAGCGTGATACTGCCGAAAAACTTGCGGGTTATATCAAATCTACCGTTGCGGTATTGCTTAAACAATTATTAAGCAAAGCACCGAATGATGTCGTCAAACAATCGATTGAATTTTCTGAGCGTAGTAGCTTTAAAGATGCGGCAGGCAATACACGCATCGGTGAAACATTAGATGCGAGTTTGGTGACCAGCCTTAAACACAACTATGCCGAAATTCAAGCAGGCAATGAAGTCAATAAAGCTGCTTTAACTGAACTGTATAAACAGTTCGCAGAAGCGACCGTACGTCACTTTATGAGCGACTTTAATAAAACCTTAGATTTAGGCATGATTAAGCGTAAAGCTGCAGATATCGGTGCTGCTGCGGTAATTAAAGCCGTTCATATTGCTGTCGATAAAATCATTCCAAATCTTAACAAAGAAGAGCTGATGGTTTTAGCGGAATATCACGACACTTTATTCCATCCTTAATATAGATCCGTACATACATATTAATCATGTAATGAACTGACAAAATGCCTGATTTCGATCAGGCATTTTTATTTGAAGAATAGATACTGTCAAATCTGTCCGTTTTAGACAATTGCAGCAAGTTTTTGTGATGCGTTTTAACTTTGTTACAAATCCTGCGCGCTTTTTACACATTCTTTGTCTATTTTTGTATAAGTTTTTACAAAGTAAGCGCGCTTGAATGCTATCTTAGCCGCTGACTTCGCTTTAGCGCTTTAAAGGTCAATCTAAGACCTCTTCTTCTATATAAGTACAAACTTATTTACTGCATATAAATAAGTTGTGCAAATCATCAATTTGGAATTTTGCCCAATATGTTCAAACTTGATTTTTATAACAAACTAAAACGTGTTTCTTTACTGATCGGTGCATTTTCTATCACCAGTTTCTGTCAGGCCAATGATTTTCAGCAACATCCGTCTTATGCCAGTTTTAAACAAAAAACGATGCAAACTTATGGCTTGAGCGAAGCGCAAGTTGACTGGGCAATGAATGGTTCTAAAAATTTACCCAATATCATCAATATTATGAACCGTCCAGGCGAAAGTAAGCCTTGGTATGCCTATAAAACGAATTTCCTTGCAGAAAGCACTATTCAGCGTGGTGTACGTTTTAAACAGCAGTATGCAGATACACTCAATCGTGCTGAGCAGCAGTTTGGTGTGCCACAAGCCATCATATTAGGTATATTGGGCGTAGAAACAGGCTTTGGCAGCAATAAAGGTTCATTTATTACTCGTGATGCTTTAGCAACGTTAGGTTTTGGCTACGAACGTCGTGCTGAATACTTCAAAGATGAACTCGCTGCACTCATTGCATGGTCATATAAAGATGGTATTCCAACCTCTTCTGTGGTCGGCTCTTATGCAGGTGCAGTCGGCTACCCTCAATTCATGCCAAGCAACATTCCAAAATTTGGGGTGGATTATGATGGCAACGGTCATATCGACCTTCGTAATTCAGCAGTAGATGCGATTGGCTCAATTGCAAATTACTTGGCACAGCATGGCTGGCAGCGAAATCAACCCATTGCATTTGCAGCACGTTATACAGGTAACAATCCTGACAGCGTGATTGCCAAAGATTTAACCTTACCTACACCTTATGGTGTCTTAAAATCGCAAGGCATCGCACCGCTGAATCCTATTGTACAAATAGATGATCTGGATTTGGTGAATGTCATTCAATTGCAAGAGAGTTATGGGCCAATTTACTATATTACTTACCCAAATTTTCAGGTGATTACGACCTATAACCGCAGCCGTATGTATGCAACTGCGTTATGGTTACTCGGTACTGAAATTGCCAGCCGATAAACCCCACACCCAAACCAAACAAGTAAAGTCAAGAAATATTTTTAACAATTTGATCACAAAATCATCTTTTTAAATATATTGTTACAATATTGATTATTTTTTAATCAAACAAAGTTGTTTTTTGGTACTTTTTGTCATTATTTTCGTATAAAGACTAGACACCTTTGGTAAGGGATGAATATTATCCATTTCGTCAAATGTAGTCAAAAAAGTGAAATTACAGACAGGATTACCACTATTTCAATCAGTTAAGAGCGAAATAAGTTAAAAATTCTGTCTTCAGGAGTTCAAACCATGCATAGTTCACTTAAATACTTACTTGCACTTTCTGCAGCTGTTGCCCTAAGTCAGTCGCAAGCTGAAATGGTGCAATCATCATTCAATAATGATAATGAGTCATCTAGCCTTGCTGCACGTGTACTCAATAAAGAAGCTCAAAGTTTTAATTCACATTTCTCAAATTTAAACAGCCTTTCAATCACCGAACGTTCAGGCGACCAAATTCGTCGTCAAACGATTGCAGCGAAAATTGAAATTCCTGCAGAAGAGCCTTCAGTGATTGAGAAGTTAAACACTGTGGCTTCAAATACTGTACGTAAATTTAGCCAAACAGGTATGGCGTCTTGGTATGGTCGTCAATTCCACGGTCGTAAAACTGCAAGCGGTGAAACATTCGATATGAATGCAATGACCGCAGCACACCGTAGCCTACCGCTCAACTGTTATATTCGCGTGACCAATAAAAATAACGGCAAAAGCGTTGTTGTAAAAGTAAATGACCGTGGTCCGTTCCATGGCAACCGTGTACTTGATCTTTCTTACGGCGCTGCGAAGCAATTGGGTATTACCAATGCAGGCGTAGGTAAAGTGAGTATTGAGCGTGTTGAAGGTCCTAACTCTTAAAACTTCGCTTTACTCCTGAACATTTGACAAAAAAAGCCACTTTATGTGGCTTTTTTAACATCTAAGCTTTTTGCCCTTAAATCTTAGAGCAAAATATAGATCTACCCCCTTATTCACCACGCTATACTTTTGACCGCTGCATCGTTCTACGCTATATTTTATTCAGTCTAAAAATAACAATGAATCGTTTTCTACAGGAGTAGAGCATGAAGACTGTAACAGAGTGGTTTGATGAGTATAGTGAAAGCCATCAAAATAAAACCAATAAACTTATTCATTGGGTATGCGTACCCACAATCTTTTTTTCAATTGTGGGTATTCTGGCGCATTTTAGCGCGCTACTCACCACGTTGCTGTTAGTCCTCAGTTTTATTTTTTATGCGCGACTCGATTTAGTTTTAGCTGTCGCCATGGCGGCACTCATGCTGGTGATGGCATGGTTAATTTATATTTTACCTGTAGGTTCTGGTTTCTATATTGCCTTGTTTGTTCTGGCTTGGATTGGCCAGTTTTATGGACATAAAGTAGAAGGTAAAAAGCCTTCATTCTTTAAAGACGTCCAATTCCTTCTCATTGGCCCAATTTGGTGCATGGATGCATATTTAGGTAAAATCCTACCTTCTTGGCAAACACGGCAAAAAACGAGCGATTTGCGCGTTTAAACGCTATATCCAATTAGAATAATCGGAAGAACCTTTATTGATAGGTTCTTCCTTGGTGTTTTAACCATCCACTCACATGCTTATCGGCTGGGTCATGATGCGTCCAATGAATTACCCCACCCTTGTCTGAATATTCATATTCACCAAAAAACTCAACCTTATCGTCTTTTTGAATATTGGCTATACGAGGCGCCAAATCAATATTGTGTGCCACTAAAAGTGTTTGTTCATTGCTAAGTTTCAAGATAAATTTTTGATGACGTGAACCCTCATTATCATCAGGTAAAATTGCAATTACCCGACCACTAGCACGAACTTGCACATCACGCTGTTTTAGCCGAAATGCTCGCTCAATCTTGGCAACATCATCTGACCCATTTTCATGCTTAAAAGGTGTTTGAGCATCCTTAGATGGAGTAGATTTTGTGCTTTCACTTGAAATGGATGGGTCATGGCGTGTTTCAGTTTGAAACTGCTGTAAATCTATGCCAAAAAATGCTGCAATTAAAATAACAATAATTGCACCAACACCTAAATTCTTTTTATTTGCCATATTGTCATCACACTTTTAGTCTAGTTTGCATTTCGATATTTATACCCGAACACCGCTCATAAAAAAGCCCCAAATAAACTTGGGGCTTTTTTACAAAATATTTTACGACAGTAAAATTATTTCGCAGCAGCTTGAGCAGCAGCAACTTCTTCAGCGAAGCTCATTTCTGCTTTCTTCTCAATACCTTCACCCACTTCAAAACGAACGAATTGAGCAACTGTAGTACCTGTTGCTTTTAATACTTCAGCAACTTTCTTCTCGTTGTCAATTACGTACATTTGACGATCAAGCGCAACTTCGTTCAAGTATTTTTCTACTGAACCAGTTACCATCTTCTCTACGATGTTTGCAGGCTTACCAGATTCGATTGCTTTCGCTTCTGCAATTTCTTTCTCTTTTGCGATAAGATCAGCAGGAACTTGCTCAGCAGTAACAGCAACTGGGTTGAATGCAGCAACGTGCATTGCAATGCCTTTACCAGTCGCAGCATCACCTGTATAAGAAACAACAACACCAATTTTTAGACCGTGCTTGTATACAGCAAGGTTTTCACCTTCAACGATTTGTGCACGACGTACTTGGATGTTTTCACCAATTTTTTGAACAAGGGCAATACGTGTTTCTTCAACAGTTGCGCCATCTTCAAGTTTAAGCTCAGCAATTTTAGCAGCATCAGTTTCGTTTGCAGCCAATGCAGCAGCAGCAACTTTTGCAGAGAAACCAGCAAAGTTTTCGTCTTTAGCAACGAAGTCAGTTTGGCAGTTTACTTCTAAAAGAATTGCTTTGTTGCCTTCTTGAACGATAGTGATTGCACCGTCAGCAGCAATGTTGCCTGCTTTTTTAGCAGCTTTTGCTTGACCAGATTTACGAAGGTTGTCAATCGCTAATTCGATGTCACCGCCTGCTTCTGTCAATGCTTTTTTACATTCCATCATTGCTAGACCAGTACGATCACGCAATTCTTTAACCATGCTTGCTGTAACTGCAGTCATGTTAATCTCCTAAAATCGGTAGAAAATGAATTCTTTTTTTAACAGAAACGGCCCAGAGGGTGTCTCTTGGGCCGTCTGCATACATGACGCTTACTTTGCCACCATCACATGTCGCAAAAATGACAAGCTTGCGTCAAAACGCATTAAGCCTCAGAAGCAGGAGCTTCTTCGCCTTTCGCTTGAGCGTTGGCTTGAGTTTGAGCGTATTCTTTACCAGCAATGATCGCATCAGCCATTGCAGAAGCATAAAGTGTTACTGCACGGATCGCATCGTCGTTACCCGGAATAACGTAGTCTACGTTGTCTGGGTTAGAGTTTGTATCAACGATACCGATTACAGGAATACCTAAGTTTTTCGCTTCTTTAATTGCAATTGCTTCGTGGTCAACGTCAATTACGAATAATGCGTCAGGTAAACCACCCATGTTTTTCACGCCGCCTAAAGCACGCTCAAGTTTTTCCATTTCACGGCTACGCTCTAAAGCTTCACGTTTAGTAAGCTTAGCGAAAGTACCGTCAGTAGATTGAACTTGAAGATCTTTTAAACGGTTGATAGATTGGCGAAGTGTTTTCCAGTTCGTCAACATACCACCTAACCAACGGTGATCTACATATGGTTGACCAGCACGTTGAGCTTGTTCACGGATGATTGCAGAAGCAGCACGTTTAGTACCTACGAACAAAACTTTGTTCTTTTTGCTAGCCAAGTTGTTAGCAAAGTTCAAAGCATCATTTAACGCTGGAACAGTGTGTTCAAGGTTGATGATGTGAATTTTGTTACGCGCACCAAAGATGTATTGACGCATCTTTGGGTTCCAGAAACGTGTTTGGTGACCAAAGTGTGCGCCAGCTTGAAGAAGGTCGCGCATGCTTACGTTGTAATCTGCCATTTTCTTTACCTTAAAGTTTGGGTTAGGCCTCCATATATCCGCATTCTCCACCCCAAAGGGCACCCAGAGTAATGTGACGATATATGTGCGGATTTTTTAAATACCCTTTTACCATGCCGCATGAAACATATTCATAAAAAGCATTTGATAAAATGGGCGGCTATTTATACCATAGTCACACACAAATTTCCAAAAGTTTTTAAAGATCATGAACACTACTTATCAAGCACCACGTCGACTTATTAAAACCGCAGAAGATATTGAAAAGATGCGCGTGGCAGGACGACTGGCAGCAGAAGTTTTGGATATGATCAAACCACACGTCAAACCGGGTGTCAGCACGCTAGAACTAGACACTATTTGTCATGACTATATTGTCAATAAACAAGAGGCTATTCCTGCCTGCCTTGGCTACGGCGCAGCACCAGGTCGCCCTGCTTTTCAGCACACCATTTGTACTTCAGTTAACCATGTAGTGTGTCACGGCATTCCGTCTGAAAGTAAAATTCTAAAAAAAGGCGATATTCTAAATATTGATGTTACCGTGATTAAAGATGGTTTTCATGGCGACACCAATATGATGTATGTCGTGGGCGGTGAAACATCTATTTTAGCCAACCGTTTATGTAAAGTTGCTCAAGAAGCCATGTACCGTGGTATGGCGACTGTAAAACCAGGTTCTACCATTGGTGATATTGGTCATGCCATTCAAAAGTATGTCGAATCAGAGCGCTTTAGCGTGGTACGTGAATATTGTGGTCATGGTATTGGCACTACCTTCCATGATGAACCGCAAGTATTGCACTATGGTCAAGCCAATACAGGCATGGTTTTAGAAGAAGGCATGACGTTTACCATTGAACCTATGGTTAACGCAGGCGTATGGCAAACGAAATTACTGGGTGATAAATGGACGGTCGTAACTAAAGACCATAAATTATCGGCACAGTTTGAACACACCATTTTAGTCACCAAAGATGGCTTAGAAGTGCTGACTGCACGCCCTGATGAAGATTTGTCTCGCTTTCAATCCTAAGCTTTAATGACAGTTAGCTAAAATCTGTCATTGGCTTGAAATTGAAACTGTTTGTCAAAAAGATCAGTTTTAAACTGGTCTTTTTTTAATTTAATTACTTTAAATCTAGGACTTACGCACTATTATTTATAGATTCTCTGTGGTAGCAGATGATTTTTATCGAGAATAAAGTCATCAATGAAGTTTTTGATAACTGGTCTAAATAATTTCTTCTGCCAACGATATACATTTTCAAAGATCCGCTCAAACTGGTTCTTTTGTATCTCGACGTAGGCCATCAAGGCTGAAAAAATATGATTCAAAATCAGTTTAGATCGTCTTAC
>LSQX01303000.1_pt1 | contig 11082 bp, 12 predicted proteins | sample 654561 | NCBI WGS metagenome assembly LSQX01 (sample SAMN04489861, study PRJNA283612) | anaerobic digester metagenome | isolation source: 4 biogas reactors fed with cattle manure at either 37C or 55C with and... | place: Denmark: Kongens Lyngby | collected 2014 | reverse complement strand
CAAGCAAGTAAAGATTATGCCCAGCATATGCAAGAGCGTGTTATCAATATGACAACCACGAAAGATGTCTATAACATTATGATTGATGGCATAGCTTCTGCTTTTGGTGTTGATATAAAAATCACAAACAAAGAAGTATTAGCAAGACAAACCACGATTGCTTTTAATAGGTTATTAAACAAGCCAAAAGAGTTAAACAAGGTTGTCGATGGTATTATCAATGATATTTTAGATAGCAAGATTGAATATGAAGTCAAAGCAAATGAAAATCAAGTCGCTATCACACTTAAAGATACATTGAGAAAGCATTTATCTAATCTCGGTATCAATGTCAATGAGTTCTTTAATGATAGTGTCAGCATATTAAAAGACATATTATTAGATAAGAGCAACGATAGTAAGGTTGAGAAATTACGCAATTATTTTCAAAGTAAGATTGCTGTTTTAGTCAAGTTAGTCAAGCAATACCGAAATAATAGTTATTATATCGTTAAGTCTTTTCAAGTTCACAAAAAGATAAATGAGAGATTAAAGAAGAATAAACTGCCAAGACAAGTAGGCGATAGACATATTGCCGAGTTAGAGTTCTATTATCAAGCAACGAAAAACATTAAACTATCTCGTAGTGCGAAAGGCATTAGTCCATTATCTATTGATAGTATCATTGATGGTTTAAGGGGCTATTCGCCAGACATTGCGGAAAAATTACAATGGCTACAATTTAACAAGGAAATAGATGACGCTCGCAATTTGCTAATGTCAAGCCAAGTCAATGGCAAGTTCCCCAATCGTGCTTTGACACTCGAAGAAAACATTGCGGTCTATACCATTATGACAAACATTGCCAAAGATATGAAAATGCTCGAAAGCGAAACGGTGGCACAAAGACATAAAGCGGTAGAAATTGCCGATGAAGAAGTCAAAGTGATTGCCGAAGCAAACAAGGGCTTTAAGAGTAATGTTATTCAAAATGAATTAGATGCCGCTTCAAGTGTGGACACAATAATCGGTCGCTATTTTGGTATGTCAAGCGATACATATAAGATTATGTATGAAGATATGTTCAATGCCTATAATAATCAATTATTAAAACAATGGGAGTTTTTAGGCGAATATGAAAAGATTAAAGAGCAACACAAACTTAAAGACCATCACTTTGCCAAGCGAGTTGAGTTCAAAGGTAGCAAACTATCGTTAGACATCTTGCTTGATATGTATATTCAAAGTCGCACGCCATCTGGACTTGCCACATTACAACAAGGTGGTTATTCAATTTATGAAAAAGGCAACACAACACACTTGCGATTAAGCCCACAAGATATAATTACTCTCGAAACCATTATTCCAAGCGATATGAGAGCGTTTGGTGAACAAGTGCTACAAGACCTATATAATGGTTCAATTCAAGCGTATAAAGGCGATACTGATGAGAGAATCTTTGGTTTTAGAAATATCATAAGCGAAACCTATTACCCTTCGACAAAAACTTCTTCGAGTGCCAAGTTTGAAAACGAAAATGATTTTAAGGCACTCGATCCAAGCAAGACCACATTTAACCAAGAGAGATTAAACGCAACCAAGTTATCGCTTCGTGGTATGGGTTTTAGCGAGAGATTTAAGGTTTATACCAATGCGATTACAAAGTATAGCGAGATGACCGAAGCAATACGAGTATTTGAAACGCTAACCAATCAATTCACAACAAGAGAAGATGGCACGAATACTACGAGATTAACATTGATGGCAGAAGCGATACCTAACTTCCAAAAATATATAAATTACTATCAAAGTCAAATTATGGGAAATTATGTCGATGCGACAAAGAGTAGTAGCAAGACATTCACTAACATTGTGTCGTTTACTTTGGCGGGCAATCTATCGGTTGTCTTAAAGCAAACCGCATCAATTCCATCAATTATGTTTGAAGTGAAGTTTTCAAATTGGCTAAAAGCGATGGTCGGTGCTGGTGGTAAGATTGCTAAATATGGACAAACCAAAGCCCACTTAAAGCAAATTAGTGGTATTCTTGCCGAAAGATGGGGCGACTACAATGTTCTCAAATCGCAAGTATTAAGCAATAATTTGAGCAAGATTGCCAAGTTCTTTGGCGTTCCTATGGCAAAGATGGATGAAGCGGTTATTGTTATCTTCGCTTATAGTGCCGCCGAACACGAAGCCGAGAGTTTAGGGTATGGTAAAATTGGCACGAAAGAAAACGAAAATGCCGCCGTTGAAATACTCAATCGCATAGTAGCAAATACTCAATCAAACGCTATTCCAATTAAGATGTCGATGAATAGAGCTGGTGCTAATAAACCAATTCGCAAGTTCTTGTCTTACTTTTCGAGCGACCTACAAAACAAAGTTAGTCAAATCAATCGCCTTTTAAGTGAAGCCAAAAACGCCAAGAAACAATTAGAAGTTATCGAAAAGCGAATTAGTGACAATGAGTTAGCAATTCAAGAAAACGAAGCCAAGTTTAATGAGTTCAAAGAAGCAAACAATATGTCTGGCGATAGCACTAACGCTCTTGCTAAACTCGATGATGCCAATGCTAAAAAGTTCACATATTTCGAGCAAGAAGCCGATAGATTAGCAAACAAGCAAAACATACTTAAAGATATGAAAGTTAAAAAGCAAGCCATTATTAGTGGCGGTAAAAACGCTCGTGAAGCATTAAAACTCTTGTTTAGTCTATTTGTGTCTGGACTTATGATTTCAAGCATTGAACAACTTATGGCAAGAATACTTGGTCGCAAAGGGTGGAATGAAAATACGAGTAGGGATTTCGCTATATCACTATTGCTTGAAAGCACGATAAACAACTTGCCTTATGTCAATACGATCACAAACGCCATTCAATATAAAGCGGATGTCGGTGGTTATGACTTTACACTAATCAATAATATGTTAGACTTTGCCGAAGATATAATGACAATGGCTACAAATAGAGAGTTTGAACTTGGCAAGATAATGCTAAATCTCACTCACTTATTAGGTATGCTCACGGGTATCCCCACCAAGAACTTATACAATATCGCTATGGGTATATGGAAAAATGTTGATGGTAGTGGTTATCAAGCCGATGCCATTATCAAAGGTTTTAGCGATTCATATATGGCAAGTCAATTTAGATTAGCAATCGAAAGTAATAACAATAAAATGGCAAGTGGTTATTTAGATACATTATTGTCTTTATATAAAGTTGGTAGCACAAATGAAGCTTTGCAAAATGAAATGATGTCTTTATATGGCGATGGTTTTAATGCTTTGCCAAAGAACTTTATGACATCCTACACAAATGAGCAAGGCAAGACCGTCGAACTTACCGAAAATCAAATACTCGCTTTTCGTAGTGTCTATAACACCGCAAACCAAGATGCTGATGGTTTATTATCAATAAACGAGTATCGGTCAGCAACACAAGAGGACAAAGCCAAGTCCATGTCTAAACTCTACGATGCTTATTATTTATACGCCAAAGCCAAAGCACTTAATCTTGGTAAAGCCGATAGTAGATTAGCGAACTTGTTGCTTTACACCAATGGCAATGTTGATATTGCTAAATATGTCATCTATCTATCTAAACTCGGCACGATAGTTGAAACCAATCGCAAGAGTAAGAAAGAACTTACACTTGAATACATAAATCGCTTGTCTAATTTAACAAAACAAGAGAAAATCTTACTGATGGTATTAAATGGATATTCAGTTGCGGAAAACCTACAAAATCAAGTATTATCTTATATGGTTAGTAAAGGGATGAGTAGGCAAAACGCTATGATATTCTTAAAGATTGGTAATTAACTTTATGAAATGTTTTTCCCCTATTTTTCCCCTTATTTTCCCCCTAAAAAATAAAAAGTGCCATTTTATCGGCACTAATTATGCTATTATGCAATTGTTATAGGTTATATAGTCTATTCCACATAATTACAATTTAGTCCAAAGTGTGGTGTTTATCGCACTTTTTTCTATAATGCCATTTCAAGTTATTCCAAGTTATTTCACTTAATTTCAACTTTTATGCGATATTTTTCCCCTTAATTACGCTAAATGTTTATTCATCTTGGTTAATAACTCGCTTTCACTATCATCAGTATTATGAAGCCCATAAGTATTGAGAAAGACTTGTGGACTATGACCTAACCTTTTGGCGGCAGCTTCTATGTCTTGTGCGTTTTCACAAGCACTCGCTAACATAGTGGCGGCAGTGTGTCTAATTCCGTGTGGCACATTTTTGCGAATACCCGACAAAGCGATATAGTAATTCAACTTGCTTCTAAAAGTGCATCTCGCCATTGGTGTAGTGTGTTTTTCGCCGAATAGAAACTCGTTGTCCTTGATATTAAGATTATCAATATATTCACACAACAAATCGCTGGTGCTTTCATCAATCATAATCGTTCTATAACTATCGTGTGTTTTCAAATGTTCGGTAAGAACTTGTCCTTGACCTGTAATTTCTCTAACTTGCTGATTGATCGTTATCTTTTTAGTGTTGCGATTAAAACTTTTAGGCATTAACGCCAGAAACTCGCCAAGACGGGGCGAAGTAAGAAAGAATAAGCGAAACATTACATAGTCGGCACTTTGCTTGTCTATCACGCTAAAAAAGGCGTTTTGTTCGGCAATAGTCCAAGCCACTCGCTCAACTTTTGATTTTTTAGCATTTTTAATTTGATACAAGCACACATCACAATCTTGATAAACTACTGCGTCAATATACTTGTGCATATAAGCAAACTTCAAGATGTCTTTAATGCGAGTGATAACTTTTGATTTTACACCATTTGAATAACGGTTATCGCTGACTAAATCTTGATACCATTTTTGAAAGTTATCTTTATCAAAAACATTTTGTAAAAGTTTACCACCAAAAGCTGGTTGTAAGTATGCGTTATAAACACTCTCATCATTTTTAAGAGTTAGTATATCAACAACGATTTGTCGCATTTTAGCATATTCTCTTAACAAGTCATCGAAAGTCGCTACCTTACAATGTTGTTCCTTACTCTTAATAAACTCTTGTTTAGCTCTCTCATAATCGGCTTTGGCAGATGAAAGCGTTAAATAACCAACTCTCTTAAAGTGCCGAAATGCACCATCGACCTTAACTTTGGTATCAATCTTCCAAGTGCCATCTTGACATTGGGCAAATACACCTTTGGATTTTGTTTTCATATCGGTATCCCTTCTTTCTTTTTGCGAGCAACTATCGAGATGATAAAATTGCTATTTTCTTTGTTAATTTATTTGAATATATATTCCCTTATGAAATTGATGGTCTTATCTATCTCATCGCTTGTCATACGCTTTGACAACTCAATAAGTGTATTTTGGCGGCTCTCTTTAACGGAATAATCGGCAAGTTCGCCTTTGAGTTCACGATAGATGAAGTATTTTGGAATATAAGATATAGATTCTACAACCGAATCGTTTGATCGTATCGCTTGCGTGGGTGTGTTCCTATTAAGTATTGATGTCTTAATGTTATCGGCAAGTCGCTCATATTCGCTCTCAACAAGGACAATCTCGCCATCGCCATATTCAGGCATAACGATATAACCATAATCGCTACGACCGAGTAAAAAGTCAGTCGTGATGCTAAAAAAAGCAACAAGTTTGTCAATGTGTATTTGGCGGAATGGTCGTTTTTCGGTTTCTAAATATGAAAGAATAGGGTTGCTAATACCAGAATAAACCGCTAACTCTCGTAGCGTGATGTTTTCTCTTTTCCTTAATAATTTAAGACGATTCATAATGTTCGCCTCCTACACAAATCATAGCAAATTGAAAGCAAAAAGCAAAAGAAATATTAACAAGATTAAAAAAATATCTCGAATTGTTAAAAATCGTGTTGACACAAGAAAATAAGTAAGATAACATATTGGTAGCAAACGAGGAACAATAATGAACGAAACACAATTTGTAAACCGCAACAAGCTTCGTGGTGCGATCGCCGAACATGGCTTAACACAAGGAAAAGTTGCGGCAAAATTAAATATCTCAATTCAATCTTTATCTACTAAAATGCAAGGAAAATACGCATTTACCGAAAACGAGATTGTAGCATTAAGAGATTTGTTTGGATTAGATATTTTTATTTTATAGAAACACGCAAACAAAATGAGAGCAGAATTACAAGCCAAGTATCAAATGCTGACGAGTGTTAGTTGGACTTATAAAGACATAATGTCCTACTTTCCCCATATTAAAAGCAAGACAACGGCTATTAAGATAAAAAACCGAGCGATTGATGAGTGCAATGGCAAAGTCAAGTTTGGCGATCATCTCGTATTAGCAGATAGCGTATTAAAACTTATGGGAACAAGTCGAGAGCAAGAAATCGAAATCATAGCGAAAGCAATCAAGGAATTAGGGAATGAAACTTTATAAGCGAGAATCATACAAAACCAAAAGCGAGTGGTTAAATGCTCGTGGTATTGGTGGTAGTAGTGCCGCTGCGATTTGTAATAAATCAAAGTGGTTAACCGCAAATGATGTGTATAATGAACTTGCACTCAAAAAGAGAAAAAAGGTCGTCGAGAATGAACGAATGATAGAGGGCGTTCAATCCGAAAGTGCCATAAGATTACTTTTTTCTCTTGACTACAAAGACGAGTATAAAGTTATTAACCCGCCAAGTCGTGCGTATTGGCTTTTTAGACGCACCGATAAGGAATATATCACTTGCACCCCAGATGGCTTGCTGGTTGACCTGAAAACGGGCAAATTAGGTGGTTTAGAGATTAAGAATGTCGAGATGATTAAGCGTGATATTAGAAGCTTATGGGAAAACAACACTTTACCAGACCAATACTACTTTCAATGCTTACATTATTTCGTGGCAAAACCAGACATCGAGTTTGTTTGTCTTTTCGCCCACCTTAAATACTTTGTTCACGATGATAAAAACGATAAATGGGTATTCGACCACGCAGTTGATAAACCCTATTGGATATATAAACAAGATGTCATATCTCATATCGAGTTTTTAGAAAAAAAAGAAACCGAGTTTTATGAGAATAACATAAGAGCTAAAAGACGACCGAAAATCGTCATTTCATTCTAATCAAAGGAGGTATATGAATGGAAGAAAAAGAAGTTAAGTTTGAACTCGAAGTTGTCAACGACAAAGAACGGGGAGTGCTCAAATTAGGCGATTATGAAAAGTCGCTTGAAACCGCCAATCAAATCTTGGCAAACAATCCCGTGTTCGTTATCGAGAATGACAGCGACAAAAAGATTGCCAAAGACACGAGAGCAAGACTTAACAAAGTCGCCGAGCAAGTCAATCGAGTTCGCATTGATAGTGTTGATGAGTTCACAAGAGAGTTCACGACCCAATGTAAAGAAATCGCTGACAAGTTCAAAGCGAGAGCAAATGAGTTTGGCGAGGTTATCAAACCATATGAAGAAGCTCAAAAAGTAGTCGCTGGCGAAAGTGTGTTAAAACCCAAAGTCATCACTTGCGTAGTTAAGTTCTATGATGAAAAGATTTTGAAAAAGTTAGCCGACTTTTGCACGAAAAACGGCTGTGAATTGTCTGTTAAATAAGGAGGAAATATATGGCAGAAGAAAACAAGTTAGTCATCAAGTCCGCTAAACAAGAAGTGGCGGCGGCAATTAGCAATACAACTATTGCTGATAGCATTTTGTCATCGTTCAACAAGTTAGTCACACAAGACCAATTACGCTTCCCACAAGGATATGCGTTAGGCAATCAACTTAAACTGATGTATCTATCGCTGATGCAAAATAGCGTCATCGGTAAAGCAACACCGCAAAGCATAGGCGAAGCGTTAAGCGAAGCCACTTTACAAGGTCTTGAAGTTGATAAGAAACAATGCTATTTCATCGTTTATGGCAACAAGTTATCAATGTTTCGCTCTTATTATGGCGACATAGCGGTTGCTAAAAGAACGGGGTTAGTTAAGGACATTCGTGCTCGTATCATTTACGAGGGCGAGCCATACGAACTCGATACCAACGATGATGGCGAAGTGGAAGTCAAAGGTCATAAAGCAATCTTGGAATCGTTTGACAAGAAAATAGTGGGTGCTTATGCGTGGGCTGAACTTCCTAATGGCAAAAGACAATATACGATCATGACATGGAAAGAGATACAAGTTAATTGGAGCAAATCTAAAAACCCATCTGGAAGTGTTCAAAAAGAGTTCCCACAAGAAATGGCTAAAAGGACGGTTATTCGCCGTTTAGTCAAAATGCTATTCAACACAGCACCTACGCTGTCGAGTGAAGCCAGCACCATTATCGCTTCTTACAATCGCACAACCGAAGAAGAATATGATAATGCCAAGCCGACTTATGGTGGCAATAAAAACGGTGTCGCCAATCAAATTGACATTGAAGAACTTGATAGCGATCCAATCGTTGAAACTAAAACCGAAATCGCAGAAGAAGAATCGCCAAAAGAAGAAAAAACTTTATATGTCGATGGCGATGGACAAGCAAAACTATTTTAGTAGAAAGTATCGCAAGGGGGTTGAAATACACCCCCTACGAGAAAGGACAGTATGAACAACGCAAACAAAAAAAAGAGATTTCATTGGTTCAAACTCAAACTCTCTTTTTTGACAAGCGATAAAGTCGATATAATGATGAGCCAAAAAAGCAAAAATGGTGCTAATTATATCGTTATCTATCAGATACTTTGCTTGATGACACTAAACACAAACGGCGAATTAGCAACCCATGTCAACGGAATCACAATGAAGTGGGATGATGAAAAAGTCCAACGGGAATGTAAGTGGTTCGATATAGACACAATCCGTGAAGCCAAAAGACTTTTTCTCGAACTCGGTTTATTAGTGCTTAACGATAATGGCAATTTGGAAATCAAAGACCACCACGAGTTGATTGGTTATGAAACAGGAAGTGCTATTGACGCAAAAAGAAAAAGAGCTGAAAAAGCCAAGCAAAACACCGTCAAAAAGGGGAATACAAAAAATGTATCTTAATGTGTATCTCAATGTGTATTCCAATGTGTATCAAGAGTTTAGAGTATAGAGTATAGAGTTAAGAAGTAGAACATAAATAGATAAGGAACATAAATAGAATATGAAAGTTTACAATTATTCAAATCGTCAATCGTCGAGTCATAAAGAAATCAAAGAGTATTTACTTGGTATATTACCCAATGTAGATAGAATGGACTTCGATCGAACGATGAACGAAATGTTATTTAAGGCATCTGCTATTAAAAAAATTGACAAAGACAAAGTGATAGGTTGGTTAAAAACACTTGACTTTACAACAATTAGAAACCCACTTGCTTATTTATCAAGAGCGTTTCCTAATCAATTTGATAAAGGAGTGTTTGATGTCAAAGCAGAGAAAAAACCGATTATCGAAACAACTTCGCTATTTGAAGTTTTAAGAGCTAATGGGATAAGAGTCTTGCCAGAAGATACGGTCTATATCGACACTATGCTAAACACCTTATTAGATTTTGGTTTTAGTGTAAACGATATAAAAAACTTAAATCGTAAAGTCATCGAGCATATGTTAAAAAGCAAAGATAACACTTCAACCGAGTTTATCGAATACTACAAAAAAGCAAGAAGAATTAAAAGCAACACCGATTATTGGTTAAAAGTTGAAAAGTTAGCAAAACAAGAAAACGCTGAACTAAACTACATTCTTAAAGGTTTAGAACATCTCGGCTTAATAGTTGGTTGAAAGGAACACAATGGAAAACTTTATTATTACATTAACGCCGCAACAATGGGACTTATATGAATTGATTAAACACAACTCACTCATTGAGCATCGTAAAACAACTCAAAAAGAGATTTGCGATACATTCCCAAATGCATATGTGTATGTTGATAGACCAAACTCAACTGACAAATGCACTCAAATATGGGTTGACATCCAAGCAATCAATGAAAGCCCAAATCTCGAAAAGTTTATCATTACCGAAAGATATGAGTATTGGATTGGCTCGGAGCGAGAGTGTAAACGATACTTAAAGCGGTTATGGAACTCAATTAGCCCACGCCTTTTAAGGTTTCAAAATGTTGTTCGCAAAATGAAAGCAGATGGGCAAGGAAAGATAATCGGTGCGAGCAATTTACCGATTGACGATAATTCCAAAGCCAGAAGATTTATTGAAGCGTTTAACGAGTATGATCTCGAAATGATGGAGGAAAAAGAAAGTGTCAGCTAATCGAAAAGTAGCACCATGTAAAAATTGTCCAAATCGTGAAATCGGTTGTCATGGTAGGTGCGAAAAGTATCTTGCGTTTGTCGAAAGCAACGAAAAAGAAATCAACCGAAAGCAAAAGCAAAAATGGTTAAACACCCTTTACTACACCAAACCTGTGAGGAGATAAAAATGGCAAAAAATTATAAGTGGAAAACCAGAGTAGTTGTCATCAACAAGCATGGCGTCGCAACCGAAACCAAAATCATCAACAAGAGTTTATTGGAAATCGTCAAAGAACTTGGCATCGAACTTCAAAGACCTTTGGCGTTTGATGATTTAGTTGAAATCGGTGGCGAGCAAGTTAAGGACGATTAAAGTGCGATATGGCGATATTTAACGAGTTTAGGTTAATCGGCGTTTGCTATGGCAATGCTCGTAAAGAAATTATTGCCACAAAAAATGGCAAAAGAACTGCCTTTACACTCATAACGAAAAGCAACGCCAATAAAACCAAAAAAGTATATGTGCCAATGCTCGCCTATGGGAAGTTGAGCGATAAGGCGGCGGTAATATGTCGAAACGGCAACTATGTGGCGGTGACGGGTGAGATTGCGTCCAAAGAGTTCTTCGACCGTCAGCAAGGCGTGTCATACATAAGATTATTCTTTCTCGTTAGTGATATATCGCTACTCATCAAAGCAACACGGAAAGCAATCAACGAAAAAGAATATCGAAACTTAATTGAACTATTCGATTTAGAAACAAGCGAATACACGAAAGGAAACAAATGAAAATTACATTTACAATTCACGGCGATCCAATGGGTAAGCAAAGACCAAAAGCAACAGCGATTGGCAATCATGCAAGGGTATATACACCTAAAAATACCATTCAATACGAGAGCAAGG
>LSQX01189580.1_pt1 | contig 11083 bp, 8 predicted proteins | sample 654561 | NCBI WGS metagenome assembly LSQX01 (sample SAMN04489861, study PRJNA283612) | anaerobic digester metagenome | isolation source: 4 biogas reactors fed with cattle manure at either 37C or 55C with and... | place: Denmark: Kongens Lyngby | collected 2014 | reverse complement strand
ATGGGTGGCCTCCTACCCGATTTAATTCCACGATTAAACCTATTTTGCAGAGGTTATATCTGTTATAATTGCTCTATATGCAAAGTGAATTAAGGTTCAAGAATTATATTTTTGTTATATGCAGATGCTTAAAAAGGTTTAATTTGTAAGGAGGTCTTTAATGTCAAATTACTCAAGCACCATTAAATTGTTTATACTTTTATTGTCACTTGGGGCCATTTCGCTGGTAACCAATCTTTATATTGATTGGCTCTGGTTTAAATCAGTGAGTTTCCAAGAGGTTTTTTCTACGATTATTATAAATAAAGTAGGCTTATATGGATTATTATTTCTGATCACCATGGGACTGTTTTATGTTAATTTATGGCTGACCAAGAAAAATGTCACCGATGATGAGCCCCGGCTAAAAATGGATGAAGAGCGGGATATCATTTATCTGGAACAGCCCGAAGCCCCCTGGAAAGAACTATTTACCGGTAAAACCGCCAATTATATATTTTTAGCCATATCCATTTTTGCTGCCTTCATGGTCAGTTCCGTGGCAGCAGATAACTGGCTGGTGGTACAGCAGTTTATCAATCGGGTTGCCGTTGGCACCGTTGATCCCATTTTTAACAAAGATCTGGGTTTTTACTTCTTTGACCTAACTTTTTACCAGTTTATTTACTCTACCTTGATGATGGTTTTGGTTTTGCTCCTGATCGCGGTTGCACTGATTTATTTATCCAACACCACCACCCAGATCATTTATGGTGACTGGAAGAAGTTCTCCTTTGCCAAGGGACATCTGGCTGTACTCATTGCTGCCATATTTGCCTTAAAAGCCTGGGGATACAGCCTCAATGCCTATGAATTGTTGTTTGCTCCCTCTGGGATCGTCTTTGGAGCCACCTATACCGATATTACCGCCCGTTTGCTGAATTATAAAGTGATGCTGGTGCTTTCCATCATCGTTGCCATTATACTCATTGCCACTTTGGCCGTGAAGAAGCTGAATCTGGTTTATGTAAGTATCGGCGCCTGGTTAGCGGTATCTATCATTCTGGGCGGGGTTTATCCTTCCTTGCTGCAAAGCCTGGTAGTCCAGCCCAACGAATTCAACAAAGAACGCCCCTATCTGGAAAATGCCATAGAATTTACCCGACAGGCCTACGGACTGGATAAAGCTGAAAACATAGCCCGTAATGTAGACTATAATTTGAACATTAATGACTCAAAACATGACAGCACCATTAAAAATATACGTCTTTGGGACTGGCAGCCTTCTAAAACCACCTTTAAGAATTTACAGCAGCTGAGAAGTTATTATGTTTTCAATGATGTGGACATTGACCGGTATACGATTGACGGGGAATACCGGCAGGTAATGCTGTCAGCCCGTGAAATAGACCAGTCAGAGCTTCCCGAACAGGCTAAGACCTGGATCAACCAGAAGCTGATGTACACCCATGGCTATGGGGTGGTGGTGAGTCCGGTAACCGAGATCACTACCGAAGGATTTCCTGAGTTTTATATTAAGGATGTACCTCCCAAATTTTCCACGGATCTGACCATCAGCAGACCGGAAATTTATTTTGGTGAGAAAACCAATGAATATGTAATCGTCAGCACCAAACAAAAGGAATTTGACTATCCCATGGGTGAGCAGAATGTTTTCTCCACTTATGAAGGGGAAGACGGCGTGAAAATCAATTCACTGCCGCGCAAACTAATGCTTTCCTGGGTCTTGAAAGATTATAAGATGCTGCTTTCTTCTGATATTACCAATGACAGTCAGATCCTGATGTACCGTAATGTAGTGGAACGTATCAGAAAGATTGCACCATATCTGGCCTTTGACAGTGACCCTTATCTGGTAATCAATAATGAAGGAAGAATTTTTTGGATGCTGGATGCTTACACTTATACCAACAAGTATCCGTATTCACAACCTTTTGACAGTGCACAAAACAATTACCTGCGTAATGCAGTGAAAATCACCACTGATGCTTATAGCGGCGAAGTGAATTTTTATGTGGCGGACGGCAGTGATCCCATTGTCAAGACTTACAGCAAAATATTTCCGGAACTCTATAAGCCTCTTGACCAAATGCCTGCTGACTTGCAGAAGCATATCAGATACCCGGTGGATATGTTTATGATCCAGGCAGAGATGTACACTACTTTCCATATGAGCGACCCCTGGGTATTCTACAACAAAGAAGACCCATGGATCATTCCCAATGAAATCGTGGATGATAAGCAGCAAAAAATGGACCCATACTATATCAATATGCGTCTGCCGGGGGAAGAAAATACAGAATTCGTGCTGATGATGCCCTTTTCTCCCAAGAGCCGGCCCAATATGATTGCCTGGATGGGAGCCCGAATGGACGGGGACAACTATGGCAATATGATGGTCTATAACTTCCCCAAACAGGAAACCATTTATGGACCTGAACAGGTGGAGGCCAGGATCAATCAGAATACCTCCATTGCCCAGCAACTGACTTTATGGGATCAAAGAGGGGTCAGAGTATACAGAGGTAACCTCCTGGTGATTCCGGTGGACAATTCCATCCTGTATATTGAACCTATTTACCTGCAGGCTGATAACAGCAAGTTGCCGGAGTTGAAACGAATCATTGCCGGATTTGGGGAGAAACTGGTTATGGAACCTACCTTGGATCAAGCTCTGATAAAATTATTCGGAGAAGCCCCAGGAATCACCGAACCGGAAACACCTGATGGTGAAACACCAACCGGCGGAACTCGTCCGGATGATGTAACAGGTGAATCACCGTCACAAACTGTCCAGGAATTGTCGGCTTTAGCCAGAGATTATTATGATCAGGCAACTGAACAATTAAAAGCAGGAAATTGGGCAGGTTATGGCGAAAATATTGAAAAACTAAACGATGTGATCAATAGTCTGGAAGCACTAACTGCAGCAGAGTAAGTTTCAAGAAACATGACTGTATACTGTAAACCCCGGAGCAACGTTTGTTTATCCGGGGTTTAATAATTATTGGTTAGTTGGTTATGAGTTTAGACGTGAAGGGGAGGCGAGGAAAACCGGTGCTTATACGCCGTAGGGCGGATATTAGCCGCTGTAGGGGATGATATTATCCGTTGTAGGGGCGGATATTATCCGTGTAGGGGCGGATATTATCCGCCAGTTATTCAGGGGGGGAACTATGTTATTAAAAATAAGCAAAAATATAAGTCTGGTCTTAAGTGAGACCGGCTTTACCTATTGCAATTGCCTATTTATCGATGATAAAGTCAAAACCATCATCGATACCGGGGCTGATTTAAAATCCCTGGCAGAAATCGATCCGCCCAGTGTGGACAGGGTCATCAATACTCACCACCATTTTGATCATACCCGGGGAAACATATTTTTTACCAATGCTAAAATTTCCATCCACCAGTTTGATGCAGAACCATTAAGTGATGCAGCCTCATTTGAGTACTATAATTCCTTTGATCTGTGGAATGATTTGATGCCTGAATATGATTACGTAGAAGCAGCCAGAGGCATAGGACTTGATGAAGAGAATTTTGCTGATATCTGGGGCGTTGATCAAACCTTTACAGATGGGGAACTGATTGACCTGGGAAAAAACACTTTACAGGTGATCCATACCCCGGGACACTCCAAAGGGCATTGTTGCTTCTGGTTTCCTGAACAACAGTTCCTATTCAGCGGTGATATCTGCCTTACAGCTGCAGGTCCCTGGTATGGAGAAGTCTTATCTGATCCCACTGATATGATCGAATCCATTGATAAACTCATTGCCTTAAAACCGACCACTATGGCATCATGTCATATCAAAAAAGTCTGCACTGATTGTACCGAAAGGCTGACGGAATTTAAGGACCGGATCTATAAGCGGGAAGAAAGGATCTATAATTATCTAAAGCATAATGCAGCTGATGTTGATAAAATCGCCGGGGAGAAATTTATTTACCGCTTTCATCCCAGTCCTTTTGTATTGTTTTGGGAAAAACTAATGGTTATGAAACACTTAAACCGCCTGTTGGATTTTGATAGAATTGAAGAAATCGATCAGGGATTATATCGAGCAAAATAAGTAAAAAGGAGTTTAGTTAAAATGAAGCAGTCCATCAAAGCAGTTTGTCTGGGTGACAGCATCACCTGGGGTTTCCCTTATGGACCGGAAGTGTCCTGGGTCACTATGTTAAATAAAAGCCTGGACGGCCAGTTTATCAACAAAGGTATCAACGGCAATACCACCAGTGATATGCTCAAGCGTTTTGAACGGGCAGTGCTCACATATCAGCCTACCCATCTGGTATTGATGGGCGGAATCAATGATGTAATATGCGGAGAATCATTGGACCGTATCAAACTGAATCTGCAGACCATGGCCCAGCGTGCAATGCAGGAAAACATCATGGTAATACTGGGAATGCCCACCGCTGTGGATATGCCCGGTATTGAAAACATACTGAAAAAACTCCGGACCTGGATTAAGCAGTTTGCAGAAGAAAAACAGCTTAAAGTTATCCATTTTGAAAAAGCTTTCTATGATAAAAATGGAGCTTTGCGCGATGATTTACTGCTTCCTGACGGGGGACACCCCACTGCCCAGGGGTACCAGGAAATGTTCAAGCAGATCGACCTTAATATTTTTAAAGCATAGCCGGAACTTCTTCAGCGGCAATGGGCCTGACCTGAAAAGTTTCTTTTATATTGCCCTCCGGGGAACAGACCTTTATAGTAACAAAGGGCCGGTTCTTCCCGTCACCGTATCTGGCAACGATGGAACCGATATAATTTAGATCCGGTTCCTTTTCACCTGCCGACCTGAGTAAAGCCACCGGACCAGGAAAATCTACAGCTTCCATGAGCAAATCTCCCGGCAGGGCAGCCCTGGCAAGATGTTCATTCTCACGTTGGTTTCTTCCTATTATAAGCAGGTTATCCTCTATGCTGAAATGACGGCCCCAGCTTAATATATGAAGCTCCTCAGCTGCGGCATCCTCCTTGATCTTCAATAAATGCCGCAGCCTTCTGGAATAATTGGCTTCTGTCAGCAAGCAGCCTCCTGCCGGGGAAGGATATTCCTTTATATGATAATATTCCGCCAGTTGTATCTGTATTTTGCGGCTTCTGCCGCTGATATCCAGCAGCTTTTCACGATCCAGCCATCCTTTCATTTCCGGAATCGTAGGCTCCAGCAGTTTTGCGGACAGAGGCCGGACAATCAGGCCTTTTTGTCCGGACAGCTTTTCTACTGCAGCAAGTGCGGACTTGTTTTGACTCATCGGCCTTTGGCCCAATACTTCACCGGTCACCAGAAATGAAGCCCCTCTGTCATCCATAATACTGCGGGCTTTTTTCAGCATATATGCATGACAGTCTATACAGGGATTCATGTGCTGGCCATATCCGTAGACCGGATGTTTCAGCACCTCACTCATATATTCATGGCTGATATCCACACTTAAAAGTTCTATATTCAGGTCTTTTGCAGCATCCAGAGTAGCTTGTCTGATACCGAAAAAGGGTGTGACAAAATTAACCCCGATCACGGTGATCCCTTGCTGTTTTATCAGGCAGGCAGCCAGTTGCGAATCCAGGCCGCCGGAAAAAAGACTTATGGCTTTCAATCAATGTTCACTCCTTCAAATAATCCTCGTTACTGAGCACTTTTATTCCATGCATCCGCAGTAAAGCTGCTGTTACACCATCACCTTTGGTGAGCTCTGATTTAAAAGTGCCGTTATAAATTTTCCCGCTGCCACAGGAAGGGCTGCGGCTTTTTAAAATGGCACAGCTGGCTCCCTTACTTTTAGCCAGTATCAAAGTTTGATAGGCACCTTCCAGGAAATTATCAGTCAGGTCATGGCCGTTTTTATCGATTACTTTGGCAAAACCTGCAATTACATCTTTGCCGGTCCCCCCCAATATTTCACAGGGGTATCTGGGCACCGGCAGTCCGCCGATGGTTTCCGGACATACCAGCAGACATGGTTCATTTTCAGCCAGCTTTTTAAAACGGGCTTCATAATTATTGCCTCCATTATATTTGCAGTCTATACCACAAAGGCAGGCACTTATTATCTTCATAAAGCATACCCTTTTTTAACTTTAAAAGATTCAGCATCCTTCAAATAATATTCTCAGCTCTAAGCTTTCTTCCATATATTCTATTAATTGTTAACATCTTTCGCTTTTTTATTAATATTATGTCTCCATATTAGCAAACAAGCAGTTACTTTCATATTATAAGATACATTAATTATTTATGGAGAATTATATGAGTAATTATACGATGTTTGCAGCCTCTTCCAACCCGAGACTGGAAGACAATACAGTCTTGATCACTCAGGATCTGGCTGAAATGTTCGGGTTGACTGCAACACAGAAGCTTTGCTTTCATGTGGGGCGTTTTAAAAAATTGCTTACGGTAGTCGTCCGCAATCAGGATAAGTTAAAAAACGGCATGACCTTCAGCCCGGCCCTGATCAAAAAGCTATACCTGCGCAAAGATCAAAAATATGGGGTGAAGAAGGATATCCACGGTTTTCACTTAGGGCCGGTGGTGGGGATCACGGCTGATCTATTCAGCGAACATTCCAGGCCTTTTGGCAACCAGACCTTTTTTTTTCAGCAATTGCTTGAAGCCGGCCGAAATCTGGGAGAAATATGTTTCGCATTCAGCCCTTTAAGCATTAACTGGGGCAGAGGCACAGTAGTAGGATATACTTATAGTCCTAAAGGATGGAAAAAAAGCGCTTATCCTATACCTGATGTTATCTATCCCCGGGAAAAGAATTACAGTAACCATAATTACCGAAGGCGTCTGGAGAAATTGGGGACACGATTTTTTAACCCGCCGGTGGCCGGTAAATGGGAGACTTATTTAATTATGAAAAAGAACCCTAACCTGGTTAAGTATCTGCCTGATACCAGTATAATAAGAAGTTTTAACCAAATCGACACAATGCTAAAAAAATATCAAGCAGTATATCTTAAGCCGGTAGCAGGTTCCCGGGGGAAAAATATAATAAAAGTAGTAAAGAAAAAGAGAGCACCGGGATATGAATACCAATATGAAGTAAACGGTTTAAGCATTAAAGGCAGTGTACCTACATTAAGCAGATTACAGAGCTCACTTAAAAGAGTCATGGGCAATCGCAGCTATATCGTACAGAAACAAATCGATCTGTTAAAATTTGAAGGAAATATCATTGATGTGCGTATCCTGGTGCAAAAGAATCATTTAGGGGATTGGGAAACCACTGGTATAGCCTGCCGGGAAGGAAGGCGCGGTTCCATTACCAGCAATATTTCTTCCGGCGGAAACGGCAGAAAATTGGATATGGTCTTGCGCCGGCATTTTGATGATGAGAACAAACATATTGAAATACTGGAGGAAATCAAGTATCTGGCTATAGAATCTGCCAGAACCCTGGAAAAGGTCATCGGGCAGGCAGGGGAAATGGGAGTAGACATTGGCATTGATCATAGTGGCAATATATGGTTTATAGAGACCAATTTAAGACCGGCCAGAGGTGTGTTCCTCCTAATAGGAGATCAAGAGACCAGACTTAAATCAGTGGAAATGCCCATGTTGTATCTTAGATATTTAGCTGGATTTTCCAGTAAAGAGAGGTAAGAGGATGAAAACATACGGAAGTTTATGTGTATCCAAACCATTGCTCGACAAACATGGGATTCCTGAACAGGAAACGATCATTGTAAAGGTAGGAAATCATCAGGTACTGGCCAGGCTTACCGTCCAGAATTCAGCACATTGCAGGTTCATGCTTTCTCCCGCTCTGGCCAGGGCACTGCTGATCAGAAAAAGAGGCCGCCTGCAGCTCAGGTATCACAAAGCCGGCAATTATATCCATATAGGCCCTACCATTGGTATTTTAACTACATCCCTGGCCTATAAGGCACAGTATGACCCAACCAGCATCAGGGCAGAATTAATTTATCTCAGTCATGTAAGCCGCTCTTTAAATGCCCAGGTCTATGTTTTTACTCCCGGCTCCATCAACTGGAATGAAAAAACCACCCGAGGCTACATTTATCAGAAGGGGTCATGGGTCAGTGCCGTTTATCCATTACCCGATGTGGTTTATGACCGAATCACCAGCCGCAGCAGTGAAGAAAAATATATCCAGACCAGAAAAAATCTGATGGAGATTACGGGTAATAAATATTTCAATCCCTCTTTCTTGAATAAATGGAAGGTATACCAGCTGCTTTCTGAAGACCAGATTTTAAATAAGTATCTGCCGGAAACAAAATTCCTCACTGCTGAAAACATGCAGGAAATGCTACGGAAATATAAGACATTGTTTGTAAAACCAAGCAATGGCAGCCTGGGCAAGGGGATCATCAAAGTAAATATACTATCCAAAGGAAAAATGAGTTATGTGGTTTATGGAAACAGCAGATATAAAAGCCAGGCTGATAATGTAGAGGAGTTTTTAAAGAAAACAACCAAAGTAAGAAGGGATAAGCCATATATCGTACAACAAGGGCTGGATCTGGCGGTTTACAGAGGCTCACTTTTTGATTTACGAGTAATTTTTCAGAAGAACCGGGATGGGAAATGGCTGGTGGGTAAAAAATTTGTCCGGTTGGCACCCCGGGGCAGCAGTATTTCAAACTTAAGCAGAGGTGGAAAAGTAGAAATCAGCAAAAGGATTTTTCGCTATATTTATCACAATAATGACCGTATCAACCGTAAATTTGAAGAAGCCAAACAGCTTTGCCTGCGGGTGGCAACGGTTTTGGAAGAAAAAAGCAATGGTGTTTACGGTGAACTGGGCATGGATATTGGGATCGATAAAAAAGGTGCCTTATGGCTTATTGAAGTAAACTCCAAACCTCGTAAAACCACGGAAACCGAGTTTTCAAGAGCAGTGATGAGAAGAACGTTTCGGCGGCCTCTTGAATATGCCATGTATCTGGCAGGTTTTACAGTGAAATAAAGTAAAAACGGTAGAAGAATAATACCATGACTGTATTTCTTGCTGCCGGATATAGCACATAATGATCAGGTTCAATAGATTTCCATATAGGATTCATTTTCTGCTGCCAATTAAGAAAAGCATGAGCAATGTACGATTCTATTTCCTGATGTTTAGCTGAATAAATTTAATAAGATAGAGAAAAACTTGTGTAAATAAAAGCTTATTAAAGGAAAAATATCATTAACAGAGAATATTCTATTTAAAAGTAATGGGGTAGGGCGTATACCTGCCCCATTAGCTGATTTTTAAGGAGGCAGAAACTTGTCAGTAATCAAAAGGATAGGAATTTTAACCGGAGGCGGCGACTGCCCGGGCCTGAATGCGGTCATTCGAGCTGTTACCAAAACCGCAGTAGGTGTTCATGGGATCGAAGTCATCGGGTTCATCGATGGATTCAAAGGGCTGGTGGAAAAGCACTACCGTCCATTGGATTTTAAAAGCGTTTCCGGCATCGGACATACAGGAGGAACGATTTTAGGCACCACCAACCGGGACAACCCTTTTCATTTCCTGGTCAGCCAGGAAGGAGAGGAACCTGTGTATCAGGATGAATCCCAAAGAGCGGTAAATAATCTCAAGGAATTAGACATCGATGGTCTAATCGTCATAGGCGGTGACGGAACCTTAAATATTGCCCAGCGCTTTCATGAGATGGGAATGCCAGTTATCGGGGTGCCAAAGACCATTGATAATGATCTGATGTGCACTGATGTTACCTTTGGCTTTAATACCGCAGTGGATACTGCTTCGGAAGCTTTGGACAGGCTGCATACTACCGCAGAATCTCATCACCGGGTCATGATCCTGGAAGTGATGGGCAGATATGCAGGCTGGATCGCCTTGCATGCTGGCATATCAGGAGGAGCAGACGTAATTCTGATCCCGGAAATACCATATTTAATGGATAAAATTATCGAAAAGATCAGGTTTCGTTATCAGCACAATAAAAAGTTCAGTATTATTGTGATAGCCGAAGGAGCAGCGGCTATTGACGGAGAAATGGAAGTGCAGAGAATGGTTCCAACCAGTCATGATCCGATTAGATTAGGGGGGATAGGAAGAATAGTGGGCCAGGAAATCGAAGCAAAAACCGGTATAGAAACCAGGGTCACTGTTCTGGGACACCTGCAAAGAGGCGGACAGCCCATTCCCTATGACCGGATCCTGTCAGCACGTTATGGAGTGGCTGCAGTTGAAGCCTTTATCACAGGAAAATATGGTTCAATGGTTAGTCTGCAGGGAACAGAAATAAAAACAGTTCCTTTAACAGAAGCTGTAAAGGAAATCAAACGGGTGCCGGCTGATGGAGAGATCATCAAAACAGCCCGTTCCATTGGCATCAGTTTTGGCGATTAAGTTGTTATCACTGTGGAGGTTAAGACATGTTAGTCAGTGAAATAATGCGGGAAGAAATCCACATGCTTATAATCAGCGACGACCTTGACAAGGCTTGCAGGCTGATGGACGAACAATGTCTATATGGTGCACCAGTAGTGGATTATGATAATAAACTAATTGGAATCGTCACCAGGCCTCACTTGATCAGGGCTCTTATGCATAAATATCCCCCGGACACTCCGGTTAGTAAAATCATGCAGTCTGATTTGGTTACCATCAGACCTGATCATGAAATCAGTGATACCATCAAACTATTTATTGAAACCGGATATCACAACTACCCCGTTATAGACGACAATGGATTTTTGCTGGGCCTGGTTTTGTCATCTGATTTGATCCTGATCGGTGCCAATGAATTATACAAGATATTTGGCAATGATGATTTCAATTATTTTGATAAAGCCTTTATCACCATAGATCATAAGGGTTATATAAGATCCATAAGTGAAACAGCTCTTGAGTTTTTGGAGCTGGCCGCCGGGGAAATCGTTAATAAACATGTGATTGAAACGGTTCCCATCATAGAAAATATGGCCAAAGGGCTCTTTACAGATGCAAGAAAAGCCAAGGAACTGTCTAATCAGCTGAAAATAGCGCAAAAAAGGCTGGAATACTATCAATCTGAATTAGATAATATACGGGATATAAATAATATTTTCAGTGAAATCATCGGCATATCACC
>LSQX01320568.1_pt1 | contig 11084 bp, 7 predicted proteins | sample 654561 | NCBI WGS metagenome assembly LSQX01 (sample SAMN04489861, study PRJNA283612) | anaerobic digester metagenome | isolation source: 4 biogas reactors fed with cattle manure at either 37C or 55C with and... | place: Denmark: Kongens Lyngby | collected 2014 | reverse complement strand
TGCGCTGGCCGGTCGCGCGCGCGAAGCGCCGTGTGATCAGCGTCTGCAACCGCTCAGCAGCGGCACGTTCGGTCTGCCCCGCTTGTGAACTCACAACGATCACACTTTCCGAAGCGAGACGGCACGTACGCCCCAAATCTTTGAGGTTTTTCGGCGGCGGCACCATCTTGACTTCTGCGCTCACCGTCAAACACATGAAGACAAACAAAATGATCCAGCGTGTCATTTCAGCTTCTCCAGCGCCGCGCGGAATGCCGCCCTCCGGTCAGCGCAGGCCGGCGGTGCCATCTCGCGCAACGGCTTGGCGTAGAAAGCGTCGGTCACCGCTTGCATCGGCAACGGCTTGGCCGGCTTCATCGGACTGGCCGTGTCGCCGCCCGCCACGCGCTCGTCCACCCACGCCACGTAGAGCGCCAGTTGCTTGAGGTAGTAGTCGTTGAACAGCTCGTAGATGTAGCTCCGGCAATAACCGTTCTCCGCGTTGCCCTTGAGCGCCTGCTCGAAGCACGGGTTGACGGGATGGATCGCCTGCAACTTATCCATCGAGGCGTTCATCGAAAAGTCATCGTGAAGCGCGAGCAGGTCGCGCAGTGCGGTCAACACCGTCACACATTGAGCACCGGCCGCCTTCACGGTGGCGGCGTCAGCCTTGCCTTGCAGCCAATCGCCTTGCGTCACCACATAGCGCTTGAAAACAAGGCTGAAAAGCCGCCCAGCCGTGGTACGCGCCAGATCCACTGCATCGCGGTCAACTCTGGCGTCACCGCCGAAGACCGGCAACGCTTGCAGTTTGGCTAGCAGATCGGGCACGCCCTTGATCTGCGGCGCGATCTTTTCGCACTGGTCCCTCAGATCGGCGGCGCGCTTAGCCGTGACCGCCCGGTTCGCATGACTCGCGAGACCACGGAAATCGGGCGGCAGTTCGGTGTGCAGTTTGATCAGCGGCAACGCGGCACGCCACGCCGCCAGCATCGGCTCGGCGGCGGCACCGTAGCGGTCGCGACAGAAATCCGGCAACAGTGCCTCGGGCGTCAGGGTGTCGGGCCGCCATGCGTTCTTCGTGAAGAACTCCAATATCAGGCTGTCGCTGTGCGCGTTCTCCGGCCAGTAGATGAACCCCTTGCACATTGGGTCAGCGGCGGCGAGCGGCATGCGTTCTTGAATCAGGTCATAATTGCCACGCAGTTCAGTTTCCCACTCATACGCATGGAAGATACCGAACATCCACGGAAACTTGCCGACCATCCCCCACTGGGTGAAGTTGGAACTCCGGAACCGCTGCGGCAGATCACAGGTGTAGTCCAAGATGATCGTGTTCTCGGGCGACAACAATCCCAGCAGTCTGGCCACCTCGTCGCCGGTCCAACCCGGATAATAGAAATCCCACGAGGCGATTAGGAGCGGCGCCACCGGATAGTGCTCGCGCAGCTTCGAGATGATCCGGCGGTAGGCGTAGAGTTTCATCTCCAGATTGTCCGCGTGGTTGGTGAAGACGATACGCTCGGCAAGCCCGATGGTATGAAACATGTCAGGTGCGCCGTAGTGGTCGACGTGCGCTTGCGTCAGCTTCCAGTAGTTGTCCAGATTCTGATCGTCCCGGATGTCCCAGATCGCGCCGGTCGGATTGCCGCGATACGCGCCGCCCGCCTGCGGTACAAACGAGGGTTGCGCTTTCTCAAGAAACGCCTTGGGCGTGCGGCTGTACCAGTGGGTCATGGTGCCGGTATCCTCGGGATGGATCAGGCCGCGATCACGGGCGTATTGCAGCACATGCTTGCGCAGTTCACCGCGATAGCGCAACGGCCACGCGCTCGTACGGTCGTCGTAAGAGCGCTCCACGGCCTCGGGCAATGGTGCATTGGTCGGCGGATACGGCACAATGTCCGGGAAGGCTTTCTGCCATACATCATCCATGCCGATGCGCAGCATGAAAAAGTTCAGGCGTTTTTTGAGGATCCAGTCGATCTCCCGCTCCCACTGCTCCGGCCCCCAGTGCTCGGCCTGAAAGCGGTCGAGACTGCGATGGGCGAAGTAGCGGAGCCCGCGGTAGGCGAAACGCGGGGTCTCATGCACGTCGAGCCCGCCCATCTCAATCGTCTCGCGCCGCGGAATGACGTCGCCGTCCCAGAAGTAGCGGCAACCGGCCTGACGCTCGAAGAAGTCGTAGACCGCATAGAGCGTGGCGCGGCCGTTGCCGCCCGCGAGAAAGAGCCAGCGCCGACCGTCCTTCTCCGCTGATTTGATGCGGTACCCGTCCGTGTCGGCACCGACATCCAGCGGCGGGATGATCCCGTTCTCCACGGCGGTGCGTGCGAAACGGTTGACGCTGTCGGAGCCGATCACGACCAGATCGGCTGATGGGTCAGGCGCGGCGGTGATCTCCAACTGTCGCCCGGTCACGCCGCTATAAAGCTTCTGGAACTCCCGCGCGGCCACCGCATAAGCAGGCGGCGCAGCGGCAGGCTCCAGAATCTTCCACTCAGCACCTGCCGCCGCGCATGCGACAACGGCCACGACACCCAGCAACATCAACCTTTTCATCTGGTTCATTTCATCCTCCTTGCGGCACTCATTCTGTCCTGTGGGCGGCGTTCACGCCGCCGGGCAAGTGGCACTTGTCCCTCTCTTACCTATTGCCTGTTACTTCTCCCTCTTAGCGCGGCGTGAAGTTTTTCTCAGGAACTTGGTGGTGGTTGAAACCGGTATCGACATAGTTCTTCAGGGGCACATCCCATCCAGCCTGCCGCAGATGGCGCGTGAAGTCCAAGAGACCATAACCGAACTGTTGCGTGCCCCACATCGCATGGGCCGCGCTCCAATAGATCTGCCGCATGGACTGATGCCCGTACAAATGATGCCAGGTGGTGCTGAGCATGCCGTCTAAGCCGATCTCCTGAACCGCGCGGCTTTGCGCCGCGTAGCCATCGCGGTGCTCCCACGGGCATGAAAGCACAGGGAAGCCCTTCGACTTGAAGTAGCGCAGCGTCGGATAGGTCTCGCCCTCCTTCTCGCCTTTGACCGGAGGACTGTAGAACCAGTCGCAGATCACGATATCGCGCGGCAGCGCATCCAGCAGGGTCTCTGCCCACTCCGCACCGTTTGCGTAATATCCCTTCCAACGCGGGTCGCCGCTACGAAGGAGCATGTCGTGCCACATCATCATGCGGCACTCGCGCTTCGCCAGTGCGTCGTGGATGCGGGTCAGGCAGGTGGCGACCACCTTCGGGTAATCTGAACGGCGGCACTGCGCGCAGGTGCCCATGTCGTAGGCCTCGTCGCACCCGGCGTGAAAATAGGGCGGCCGCCCGTAGGCATCGTGCATCTCCAGCACCAGCTCTTCCAACAGCGCCATCGCCTCGGGGTTGCTGTGGCACCACGTCCATCCGTTCGGCTCGAACAAGGGCTGCAACTCTGGATGGAAATCAAGAATGCTATGCTTGCCGGAGTTAACACGCGAACCCGTGGCATGCCCGAAGAGATTGATCTGCGGAATAAGCGTCACACCCAACTCGTTCGCAATCTTGACCAGACGCTTGATCTCCCGCGGGGTCATAGTGCTGCCGGGCCATGCCAGTTCCGGATGATTCTTGAAGACGAACATGCCCCACGACTCCAGCACGATGTAGTTCATCTTGTAGTACGCCGCCAGCCGGATATAACGTTCGATCTCAACCGGCGTGTTCTCCGGGAACCAACAGAGGTGGAAGCCGCGAAACGCCATCACCGGCGCGTCGTCGATGACCGTCTCGGGAATGAAGTACGATGTCAGGGTGCGGGTGCCGCGCAGCGGCTCGGCGAGTTGGCGCAGCGTGCGCATCGCATTGCGTGCGCCCCCCGCATCGGCGGCCTCAATCCGCAACGTGCCCTTCGTGCTTACGATCCGGTAGGCGTCTGCGATCTTCGGTACGGTGTCACTCGGCGCGGCGGAAGTCACCTTCGGACGGCAGCCGAACCACGCCTTGAACGTCTCGCGCACCTGCTTTTCCGCCAGCGCACCGTCCTTGGTGCAGGCCAGCGTCACCGCAAGTGCGTCATTCAGCACCACATCCGGGCCGTCGGTCAGATCGACACGTTTTGGCGCGGGTACCAGCCGCGCCTTGATGATGTTCGCCTCGCGCGCGTTCAGCGGGGCCGCGTGCGATGCGTATGCCACACAGGCGCAGACAGCCATGATGATCCAATTTTGTTTCCTCATCCTCGTCCTCCTATTGCTGAGATTGTGACAAAATCCAGTTAACGACAGGAGAGAGTATACAGGAAACGCAGCAACAATACGTTTGATTTTGTGCATGGACTTTTTTCAAACATTTGCCCCGTAAAAAACGCATTGCATTTTTCGGCCAGCGCACAGATAATGTTTAACAATGTGTTTTAACTCGTTTCACGTGAAAGGATGTAACCCATGATCTCCCGCCGCAACCTTCTGAAGCTCACGGGCAGCGCCGTCGCAGCCTCGGCACTCTCTTCCTGTACCACCGCATCGTCATCCGTTACCGCTGCCACCCGGCGGCGTTCGATTGGCGCCAACGACCGTATCCGCATCGGTATCATCGGTTGCGGCGACCGCGGACGCAACGCCCACATGAAGGGAATCTATAAGCACGTCAAAGAGACCAATTTCGAAATTGTCGCCGTCGCCGATCCGTGGCGTGTCGCACGCGAGAGCGCTAACGGCATGGTGAAGGAGTGGTTCGGTCGCGACGCGCAGCAGTTCGTCTCCTACCGCGACCTGCTCACCGTCAAGGACCTCGACGCCGTGATGATCGCCTCGTGCGACCTGCACCACACTGCGCAACTCGAAGCTGCAGCACGCATGGGGCTCCACGCGTACTGCGAGAAGCCCCTCGCCGTCGAGTTCCCGGACCTCGTACGCGCGGTCGACGCGGTCAAGGAAGCTGGCACCGTCGTCCAGATCGGCACTCAGATCCGCAGCCTGCCCTCGATCGTCGGCGCGCGCGAATTGTTCCGCACTGGCATCTTCGGCCGCATTTCGCGTGTTGAGGAGTGCCGCAATGCGGAGCGCCCCTATTGGTACCACTATCTCAAAGAGGTGCGCCGCGAAGACGTGGACTGGAAGGAGTTCCTGCACGGCCTTCCTGATCGCCCCTTCCGCGACGACATCTGGTCCGGCTGGTACGGCCACTACGAATTTTCGCGCGGCCCGATCCCTAATCTCGGCGCGCACTTCATCGACCTGATGAGTTACATCACGGGCGCGACGCTCCCCACCTCTTGCGTCTGCCTCGGTACCCATTCCGCTACTTGGCAGGACGAACACCGCTTCACTTGCCCGGACGTGATTCAGGCCACTTGGATCTACCCCGAAGGCTTCCTCGTCAGCAGTTCGAATAATCTCGCCAACAGTTCGGGTTCGATCCGCAAGATCTACGGCGATAAGGGCGCGCTCGACATCAGCAACTGGAGTAAGCCCACCTACGACTGCGAAGGTGCTCCGCGCCGCGGTGAGGGCACGATCCGCGGCAAGAACGAAGTGAAACCGGTGGATCATCCCGATCACTTCCTCGACTGGCTCCAGTGCATGCGCAGCGGCAAGACGCCGAACGCTTCGATCGACGCCGGCTACCGGCACGCCGTGCCGGTCATCATGGCCATGAAGTCGTTCGAGAGCGGGCGCAAAGCGCTCTACGATCCGGTGCGCCGCAAGATCACGCTCGCCTAACGCACTCCATCAACCCACAACAAAAGGCCTTCCATGACCTTTGCAAAAGCCGCAGCCGGTCTGCTGTGCGCTACGCTTACGGCCTCGGCCGCCGCGCCGCTCTTCGATTTCGAGGGGCCCGACGCGGCGGCTGCACTGCCCTACCGCAGCCGCGCCAAGACCGCACTCGATATCGTCCCCGCTTTCGCCACATCCGGCACCAACAGCCTGCGGTTCAGTTCCGCCGAATGGCAGCCCGGCATGCCGGAGTGGCCCGCGTTCGAACTAAAAACGCCGTTGCGCGACTGGCGCGGTTACGACCGGCTGGTCGTCGACATCACCAACCCGTCCGAGACGCGCTTTCCGTTCTCGCTCTTTGTCTCCGACTCCAAAGTCCCCATCCGGCAGGGCCTGCGCCACTCCTTCGCGGTGCCCAGCTCCGGCTTCGCCCGGTGCGTCGTGCCGCTCAGCGCCTTCCCGGACAATGTTAACCGCGCCGACATCACCACGCTCCACTTCTTTACCACGCGCCCTCCGGCCGATATGGCGCTGCACATCGACTCGCTGACGCTGCTCAAAAAAGATGAACGCCTGCCGCCCGACCCGCCCCCCGCCTTCCTGCGCGACATTGCGGGAGTTTCGCGCGGCGCGCTTGATGCGGCCGACCGTGCCCTCGCCAAAATCGAACAGCGGCTCGCCCCTCTCTGTGACACGCCTGCGGCACGACACAGCGCCATGCAGGGCGTTAAGCGGCTCGGCGCCGTTTTCCAGACCCTGCGCCGCGACCTCGCCTCCGACACCCTAACGATGGAGACGCTCGCCGCCCTGCAAGCCGAGCTGTCGTTCTTTTCGAATCGCACCGAGCGGCTGGTCGACACGTTCCGCTTTCGACAGGCCAGCCTTCGCGCCGGCTTTGCCGAATCGCCGATGCTGATCGGCACCGCCACCGCCATGGAACAGATCATGCCGCGCGACGCGCCGTTCACCCTGACGCCGGCGCGCACGGTCGCACTGAGTCTCGCCCGCAATGAAAAAGAGAGCGTACAGATCGGCGTGCTCTCCGCCGACTCCGCGCTGCGCCAAGTGTGCGTCACCGCCAGCGCGCTCAAAGGGCCGCGCGGCGCTGTCCTGCCCGCCTCGCAGATCGACTGCCATGTGACCGGCTATGTACAGACCAAGCGCAAGCCGCCCTATGCTGTCACGCACATCGGCTGGTGGCCCGACCCGATCCTCGATTTCCTCGGTCCGGTCGACATCGCGCTCGGCGACGTGCAGAGCTTCTGGATCCGCGTGCGGGCGCCGCGCAACCAAGCCCCCGGCGACTACCGCGGCACGCTGACGGTGAGCGCCGCTAACGCGCCAGCCGCCAAACTCGATCTGCGCGTGCGCGTCTACGACTTCACCCTGCCCGACCTCTCGCCGCTACCGCTCGCGATCACCTTTTCCCCAGGTGACAGGCCGATCCCCGAAACACAGGCAGAGCAGGCCGTCTGGCGCAAAGAGCCGGACTATCCGGCCAAGGCCTGGAAACGCCACACCGCCGCCTGGGCTGACTTCCTGGCCGACTACTACATCACGTACGACAGCCTGTATCATCGCGGCATGCCGGACTTCGAGATCCTGAAACGCCTGAAAAGTCAGGGACGGCTCGGCCAATTCAATCTAGGCTACTGGGGATATTTCGAGGACACTCCGGCATCACGCACGGATTGGCAGAGCAAGACCCTCGACCGCCTGCGCGCCGCCTACGACCAAGCCAAATCGCACGGACTGCTCGAACACGCCTACATCTACGGTTGCGACGAGGTCGCCACCAACTACTTCGCACGTGTCGAAGAAGCCGCCGCGTTGATCCGGAAGGCCTGCCCCGGAGTCCCGATCATGACCACGACCTACGACCACAGCTTCGGCCTCGCTTCCGGCATCCGTTCAGTAGACGCCTTCTGCCCCCTCACGCCGAAATACGATGCCGAGCAGGCCGCGCGCGCCCGCGCCGACGGACGACAGGTCTGGTGGTACATCTGCTGCGGACCGCATGCCCCCTACGCCAACATGTTTATCGAGTGCCCGGCCATTGAAGGCCGTCTGCTGATGGGCGCGATGACCGCCAAAGAACGGCCTGACGGTTTCCTCTACTACCAGATCAGCATCTGGAACGCGCGTCGCCCCATCACGACCGGCCCCTTCACCGAGTGGGATGCGCGGAGTTGGACCGTCTATCATGGCGACGGCGCATGGACTTGCGTCGGACCGGACGGCAAGCCGCTACCGACCCAACGCCTCGAAAACTTCCGCGATGGGCTGGAGGACTACGCCTATGTCCGGGAGTTGGAAGCCCTCTTGAAGAAACATGCGTCGCCCGCGACCTCCGGCTGGACCACCGAGGCACGCGCTGCCCTGCACGTCCCGGAAAACGTGGTCGCCAGTCTCAAGTCATACACGCGCGATCCCGCCGCCGTACTGGCATGGCGCGATCGGCTGGCAGAGTTGATCGAACGCGCGCCCACCGTCCGGTAGACGTAATTGGCAAGCTTTACGTTAAAAACCTTTCAGCACGTGGATGAAAGCCGTGATGATCGTGGCGTTGAAGAGGTCGACCAGAAACGTGCCCGTGATCGGCACCACGAGAAACGCGCGCGGCGCATGACCGTAACGCCTCGTCACCGCCTGCATGTTGGCGATGGCATTTGGCATGGCACCCAGGCCAAATCCGCAATGCCCCGCCACCATGACAGCCGCGTCGTAGTCGCCACCCATGACCTTGAAGGTCACAGTGCGCGCAAAGATGGCGGTCAGCACGACCTGCACGGTCAGGATGATCATCATCGCCTGAGCCACCCCAGCCAGTTCGATCAAGTTCAGGCTCATCATCGCGATCGAGAGAAAAAAGCCGAGCAAGATGGAGGCGAGCGTGTCGATCCGCTCCGTGCACACCGCGCGCGGGTGGATGACATCCGCCGCATTACGCAAAGCGACACCCACGAACATCGCGCCGATATAGACCGGGAAGGTGATGCCGGTACCTTGTATGATCACACTCACCCATGTGCCGAGTTTGACACAGACCAGCACCAACAGCAGATGATACAGCCCCGACAACCCGTAGCGCGCATACCGCCGCAGATCAGAAATGATACCGCTCTCGCCGTCCGACACCTCCTGCACATCCGAAGCTGCATCCGCCGTCACATCTGCCGTCGGACGCAAGCCACGAGAACGGATCAGACCGCCGCCGACCGGCCCGCCGATCAACCACCGGCGCCGGGATATTGAACCGATTGAGCAGGCGCACACGCCGCACGAGCGCTTCGCCGCACAGCAACACCGGCAACGCGAGCGCCACCGCTATCCATGGAGATACAGTCATATCATCCCTTCGCAGAACGGGCGGAGACGCTTCATCGGCTCCCCCACCCCAGCTTGCGGCGCAAGACATCACACGGGTCATAGCCATGCAACTCAATCAACGGCACACTGCGCGGACTGCGCGCGATACGCACCGTATCGCCGCGCTGCAGCGGCTTGCTGTCGCGTCCATCCGAACTCACGATCATCGGCACCACACAGGTTGCCGCATGCAACGACACCCGCACCGTATCGCGGATCACCAGCGGCCGGTAGGTCAGCGTATGCGGTGAGATCATACTGATAACCGTTGCAGGTGTGTCAGGCAGCAAAATCGGCCCGCCCGCCGAGAGCGAATAGGCCGTGCTACCGGTCGGCGTCGAGACAATAATGCCGTCGCACAGCACGCGCGTCACCGCTTTCTCATCAAGCGCCAGATCAATCTCTACCGCATGGCCCGACGCGCCACGGCTTACGACCACATCGTTCAGTGCATCCGGCAACGAGAACCGTTCGCCGTCGCGGCGAACCACTTCCATTGCCAACGCAGCGCGCAGGCTCACCGTGAAACGTCCCTCGCGCAACTGCTGCAACGCCACGGCGAAGTACTGCTCTTCAACGCTGGTGAGAAATCCGAGCGAGCCGATGTTCAGCCCCATCAGCGGCAGATTCTGCCCAGCCGTACGGTGCGCCGCGTCCAGCATCGTTCCGTCGCCGCCCAGCACCACGACCGCCTCGACGCCGCGCGCGGCAAACTCCGCCACCGGACAGATACGTTCCGGCGGGCAAAGCGCTGCCGCACACTCTCCGGCGTAAACCGTGAACCCCATGCCGTCCGCCAGATCGGAGACATTCCGGATCGCCTCGACCGCCCGATTCTTCTCGAGATTCGCAATGATACCGATTGTCTTCATGCCTCTTTTGTCTCTCCTTTGCGCCACCACGCCAGAAACTCGATATTGCCCTCCGGACCGCGCAGCGGGGATTCTACACATCCCAGCCACTCGAGACCGAGCGTCTCCGTACCAAACGCCTTGATCTCCGCCACCACTTCTTCGTGTACCGCCGGATCGCGAACCACACCGCCCGGCACCTTCGCGCGTCCCGCTTCAAACTGCGGCTTGATCAGCGACACCAACTCACCGCCCGGCGGCAAGACATCGACCATCGGCGGCAGAATCAGCTTCAGCGAAATGAACGAGACATCGGTCACCCCGGCCTGCGGTTGTTCGGGCAAATCTGACGGTTGCAGATAACGCGCGTTAAAACCCTCGATGACGGTCACCCGCGGATCCTGCCGCAGTTTCCAGTGCAACTGCCCCTTACCGACATCCACCGCAATGACGCGCGCCGCGCCGTGCTGAAGCAGGCAGTCGGTGAAGCCACCGGTCGAGGCACCGACATCCAGGCAGACCCTACCCGTAACATCGAATTCCGGAAACGCTGCAAAGGCTCCTTCCAACTTCTCGCCGCCACGGCTCACAAAACGTGGCCGCGCATCCACGGCAAGCGGTGCAGACGCATCCACCTTATGTCCCGGCTTCGTCGCGCGCTGACCCGCCACGCGCACCTCACCCGCCAGAACCAGACGTTGGGCCTGCTCCTTACTTTCGGCCAGCCCCGCCTGCACCAGCAATGTATCCAAACGCTCCTTCATCCATCCCTCGCGGGAAACGATTCCTTTCGACGCCCATCTTACTGTTTACCGCCGCTCGGGACAACAGGCAAACGCGATTCAGTGAGGATTTGGGAGTTAAACAATCGAAAGAATCGATTCATTCGAATCCGCCGATTTTATTGACTGTTCACAATCAAACCAACCGTCAACTCTGATGGCCTCCCCTCTCCCGCTGGAAGAGGATCGGGCAGCGGGCTCGGGGTATCCCCACGTGCGTGGGGAGAAGGGGGAGATGGACAAATCTGGTCGAAGCCATCCGCGGGTATCCCCACGTGCGTGGGGAGAAGGGGTTTCGGTTACGGTGGGGCGCACGAAACCCAATGGTATCCCCACGTGCGTGGGGAGAAGGGGATAACAAAACTGAAGGTGCTGGTTTGCCTCGGATCATCCCCACGTGCGTGG
>LSQX01132045.1_pt3 | contig 11084 bp, 10 predicted proteins | sample 654561 | NCBI WGS metagenome assembly LSQX01 (sample SAMN04489861, study PRJNA283612) | anaerobic digester metagenome | isolation source: 4 biogas reactors fed with cattle manure at either 37C or 55C with and... | place: Denmark: Kongens Lyngby | collected 2014 | reverse complement strand
GCATGATAATCATTATCACCAAAGCTGATGATTAAAGCGCGTTCCATATGATACCTTTGAAAATAAAAGTTTTAATCATATGAAATCAATAGCAATAATTTACGGTTCAAGCACAGAAAACACCAAAGTGGCAGCAGAGAAGATTGCCGAACAACTTGCCGCGTACGCTCCCACCCTGGTGGATATCTACGATGGTGATGAGAAACCATTTCTCACCCACGATGTACTGATCCTGGGTGTCTCCACCTGGGGTGTGCAGGACCTGCAGGACGACTGGAACGATTTCTACCCCAAGCTGGAGAAGCTCGATCTCACGGGTAAGACGATTGCACTGTTCGGCCTGGGCGACGCCTCCATCTATCCCAGCTCTTTCGTGGATGCGATGGGCATCCTCTATGAGATCATCTCCAAGAAGGGAGCCACCATCATCGGAGCGGTCTCACCCGAAGGGTACGACTTCGAGTATTCAAGGGCCGTGGTGAACGATATGTTCGTGGGTCTGCCGCTGGATGATGATACCGAACCGGAACTGACCGATGAGCGTATTGCGAAATGGGTGGAGATGTTAAAGCCCTATTTTAAATAGATCCGGTATTCCCAGGGATCCAGTTCAAACTCCTTCACGGCCGCGACTGCTGCTGAGTCGGGAAATGAGAGGTACCCCTCACCGGGGAGCGCCTCGCTGAGGGTCACCTTCACTACATCCTTGCTGAAATTGAAGAGGCATACCACCTCGTCACCCTCGTTCATCCGTTTGAACGACCAGACAGCTTGCGGCTGATCATTGGAGATCTCGACCATTTCACCGTCCCGCTCCTGCGACAAGAGTGCCTTATTCGTCTTCCTGAGGCTGTTCAGCTCCCTGTAGAAATCGCTGAACCGGTGCTTATCGCTCCAGTCGATCAGATCCTTCTCAAAGAAAGCCAGCCGGTGATCCAGCCCCGCCTCCTGACCGCTGTAGATCAGCGGCATGCCGGGCAGCATGTAGGTGAGCACGGCAAACGACCGGGCAGCATCGCCCATCCTCTCGAACTCGGTGCCGTTCCACGAGTTCTCATCGTGGTTCGAGGTGAAATACATCGGGATCGCACCGGGTGAAAAACGATCCATCATTCTGTCGAGAGAGCGGCGGAGCGAATCGACACCCTCCTTACCCTGCGCCACAGCGTTCATCCTGTGATGAAAATCCCATGCGTAGTAAGCATCGAAGAGCGACTCGTTCAGTGCAGGCTTCTCCGCCTCAGCCAGCATAAAGATATCCGCCTTCAGGTTTGTGAGCGAGTCCCTGGCAGCCACCCAGAAGTCGGTGGGCAGCTCACCCGCCACATCACAGCGGAAGCCATCGATATTGGCCTCGCGAACCCAGAACTTCATCGATGCGATCATCGCCTCACGCATCTCCGGCTTGCTGTAATCCAGCTGCGCGATATCGGTCCAGTCATACATCACATTGAGCTCGCCCAGGCTATCCCGCACGTACCAGTCGGGATGTGCATCAACCCAGAGGGCATCGCGTGAAGTGTGGTTGGCCACCCAGTCGAGAATCACCTTCATGCCCATATCCTGCGCCTCCTTCACCACCTTCCTGAAATCCTCCAGGTTGCCGAACTCACTGTTCACCCCGGTGTAGTCTCTGATGGAGTAGTAGCTTCCCAGCGACCCCTTGCGGTCTTTCTCCCCGATGGGTTGAATGGGCATGAACCAGAGGATATCGACCCCCAGCTCCTTCAGCCGGGGCAGATGAGCGGAAAAGGCGGTGAGTGTCCCTTCCGGCGTGAACTGACGTGTGTTTACTTCGTAGATCACTGCATCGTAAGCCCATTCGGGATGCACACTGTTCAATCCTGCAACCGCATCCTGTTGCTGTTTGTTTTGATTGCCGCATGAAAACAGCATCGCCAGCGTGATGGTGATTAGTCCTGTTTTTTTTATCATCTGTTGTTGGTTTTTTTTTAAATCATCATTTACTCTTCACGGGGTCCCCCGCCAAAGCAGCCTCTCCGTTTCACTACATTCGGCTTCTGTCGGCTTTTCTTGTTCTCAGTTTGCTAACATCATCTTTATCCTGCACAATGAAGACACTGAGCGCACCCAGGAGAAGAGAGCATCCCGCAAGTACAAGTGTCAGTATCACCTGCCCGTGGAAAAACTGACTGGTAATATATCCCAGTATGCTGGCCGCGAGGATCTGGGGTATCACGATAAAGAAATTGAAAATACCCATGTAGGTCCCCATCTTATCTGACGGCAGCGCGCCCGTGAGGATGGCGTAGGGCATGGAGAGGATGCTGCCCCAGGCGAAGCCCACACCAATCATGGGCAGCAGCAGCAAGGTTGGTTCTTTGATAAAGAAAAGCGAGATAAAAGCGAGGCCACCCATCGCCAGTGCGATGGCATGGGTTGCTTTCCGTCCGATCTGCCTTGCGATGACCGGCAGCAGGAAAGCACTCAGTGCAGAGACACCGTTATAGACCGCGAACAGGACCCCCACCCAGTTGGCTCCCTGGTTGTAGAGGATGGTGGTGGAGTCGGTGGTGCCGTAGACATGTTGTGTGATGGCCGGCGTGGTGTAGATCCACATGGCATAGAAAGCGAGCCAGGAGAAGAACTGTACCACTGCCAGCTGTCCCATTGTTTTGGGCATATGCAGCAGATCGTTCATGATGCTCACCATCCCGTTCTGATGGAGGGAACGATTGGTCATCACGCCCGAGAGAAGCAGAATCAGACCAAAGACAAGCATCAGTCCCCCAACGATATATAGCTGACCATTCTGTTCACCCAGCGAGGAGAAGAGGATCAGCGACGTGGCTGCAACCCCTGCAATTGTCCAGATGGTTCCGTTTTTCAAAAAACGCGATGAGGTGACCGGTGCCTTCACCACCATCTTCACACCGCTCATCTTCTCTTTCTCCTCCTCCTGTGCAGCCAGCTCCTCAGGTGAGTACTCCTTTGAGGTGAGCACGGTATAAAGCACCGAAAGGAAGAGCACCACCCCGCCGATATAGAAGGAGAGCTTCACCGATTGCGGGATCACGCCCTCAGCAGCCGTGTTGGATACACCAAACCAGTTTGTCAGGATATAGGGCAAGGCAGAAGCGATCACCGCTCCTGTACCGATGAAGAAACTCTGCATGGCAAAACCCATGGTCCGCTGCTCGGACGGGAGATTATCGCCCACGAAAGCCCTGAAGGGCTCCATGGAGATATTGATGGAGCCATCCATGATCCACAACATCCCTGCAGCGATCCAGAGGGAGGGGGAGTTGGGCATAAAAAAGAGTGCCAGGGTGGTAAAGACAGCCCCGATCATGAAGTAGGGACGACGGCGGCCGAAGCGGTTCCATGTTTTATCGCTCAGATGCCCGATGATTGGTTGTATGATCAGCCCCGTGATGGGAGCAGCGATCCAGAGGATTGGTATATCCTCAACTCTTGCACCGAGGGTCTCAAAAATGCGGCTGACGTTTGCATTCTGCAAGGCAAAACCAAACTGTATGCCCAGAAACCCGAAACTCATGTTCCAGATCTCCCAAAAAGATAGATGCCTCTTCTTCATTTGGATTATTCTCTTTGATTCGTTTTGATTTAAGTAGTGAAACATCGTTATTGATCAGCAAGGAGCAAAAATAAGATCTGCATGATTTTTGCCGTTACGAAAAAGACGTTGTCTCTTCGAAGCAAATATACAATCCTTTCTAAATCAAAAAACTATCTTATTTGTTAAAAAATCTCTTTTTTCTGTGCAATCGTGTGCATAATGCACAACAGGAGATCACAGCCGACCACTCCCTCTGCCCTGTCCGTAAGTGCGGATCAGGCGGAATAAGAACCGGCAGGGGTCTGCCGATCTCAACGGGTTGAATTCTTCACGACCAGCTCTGTCTTTATCAAACGGTTGATGACCCCCTGCTTTGTCTCTTTCCCTTCAATCCTGTTGATAAGTAACCGTGCGGCAACCTTCCCCATCTCAAACCCGTGCTGATCGACCGTGGTGAGGGTAGGCTCAGTTACCTCTGTAATATAACTGTTGGTGAAGCCGCATATAGAGATATCATCAGGAATTTTGAAGCCGGCCGACTTGGCTATCTGCATGCAATAGGCAGCCACCTCATCGTTAATACAGAAGAAAGCATCAGGCAAAGGATCCAGCAGCAACATTTCCGGGATCACCTCTCTGGCAAGCGCTATCGTATCGCAGATCCTGCTCATCTGCTTATCGATGGGCAGCTTATGTTTGCGCAGTGCATCTTCATAACCCATGCGGCGGTTGTTGGCGATAGGCATGGAAGGGGTGGAGCCAAGAAAAGCAATCCTGCTGCAACCTGTTTCGATCAGATGCTCCACAGCATGAAAAGCGCCGGCATAATCATCTACCACCACCTTGTCGGTATTGATGCCGGTACAGATACGATCAAAAAAAACAAGATGCACATCGTTATCAATAATCTCCTGAAAATGATCGAACTTATCGGTGCTCTTCGACTGTGAGGCCAGAATACCACAAACACGTGCGTCGAGCAGCGTTGCCACGCTTCTCACCTCACGCTCATAATCTTCATTGGAATGGCAGAAAAGCAGGTTGTAACCCTCGCTCTCTGCCTCATACTGAATACCGGACAATACGGTGGAAAAGAAATAGTGCACAATCTCAGGGACAATCACACCGATGGTGTTGTTTTTGTTCGTGCGCAGCTGCATTGCCAGCGTATTGGGCTTGTATTTATGCTCTTCGGCATAAGCCTGCACGAGCTTCCTTGTTGCTACGCTGATAGCCGGATGGTTTTTCATCGCGCGCGACACGGTTGATGGCGAGAGGTTCAGTGCTTTAGCGATATCTTTTAAGGTGATTTGCCCCATTATAGTTATTTCTCTTCTAAATTCATCTTCGAAGTAGGTAGTAACTCACTCTATATTTCTCAAAAATAGAAAAAAAATCAATGAAACCACTACAATTATAAAAAAATGGGATGTTTTTACGCTAAAGAGCAGCCAATCCTTTTAATTTTTTTATTTTTGTCTTCAAAACCATGTTCTTATGAATGAAACCAGAAAATGTACCTTAAACGTGCAGTCGGAGATTGGAAAGCTGGAAGCAGTATTGCTGCATTATCCCGGCGCAGAGGTGGAGAACATGACTCCCCGCAATGCACAGAGAGCGCTCTACAGCGACATACTCAACCTCTCCATCGCCCGGAAGGAGTACGATCAGCTGCTCGGCGTACTGCAAAAGAGTTCAGAAGTGTATGAAGTATCTGATCTGCTGACAAAACTACTGGAAAAGGAGGATCTGAAGGAAGATCTGATCCGTAAGATATGCCAGCAGGAGCAGGTGAGCGGTTATACCGATTACCTGATGGATCTGCCTGCTGCAACGCTCGCGAAAATACTGATCGAAGGGCTTCCCATCCAGATAAACACGCTCACCGATTTCCTCCGCGAAGAGTATTATGCACTGAAACCGCTCTACAATTTCTATTTCACGCGTGACTCCTCTGCCATCATCGGCAACAATGCGCTGGTCTGCAAGATGGCCAATGATGTACGCATGCGCGAATCGATGATCATGGATGCCATCTACAAAAGCGATCTCTTTTTCAATGGCAACGTGCTTAACACCTATGAGCTGTCGCAAAACAGTCCTCTGGTGAAGATTGAAGGAGGGGATGTGCTGGTGTTAAGGGATGATATCCTGCTTATTGGCAACGGAACAAGAACAACAACGCATGGTATCGATCTGCTGGTGCAGGAGTTCTGCAGAAGCAGCGCCGGGAAGAAACATGTGATCGTACAGCAGCTGCCGGAGTCGCCCGAGTCGTTCATTCACCTCGATATGGTCTTCACCCTGCTCGACACCGACAAGGCGATGGTTTACAAGCCACTCATCATGGGCAGCTCCCCCTATCAGACAGTACATATGCAGATTGACAACGGGAAGGTGACCAGGATCTCCTCAGCCAACGGCATCCTCAACCTGCTGCGTAAGCTGGGCCTCGACCTGGAGCCTGTGGTATGCGGCGGTAAAGCGGACGACTGGGATCAGGAGCGTGAGCAGTGGCACAGTGGTGCCAACTTCCTGGCTATTGCACCGGGAAAGGTGCTCTCTTATGCGCGTAACATTCACACGCTTGAGGAGCTCGACAAAAAAGGGTTCGAGGTGGTGACCTCCGGTGATGTGATCAATCACAGGTATGACATCACTTCAGCAAACAGGTGTGTGATCACGCTCGAAGGGTCTGAGCTACCGCGCGGCGGAGGAGGCCCGAGATGTATGACGATGCCGTTGAGAAGAGCATCCGTAGCCTGGTAAAACAGTATTGTCTCTCTCTCTCACGGATAGATGATACCATGGAGGTGCTATAAGATCTCTTTGATCTCTTGCAGCGCATGTACCGTATAGGTCGGTTCAAAACCGGCCGGCTTCTCTTTTTTTGGGTTGAACCATATCTGTGCTATGCGGCTGTTGTAAGCCCCGACGATATCGGCATCCCAGCTGTCGCCGATCATGATCGTCTGGTCACGCCTGGCGTTGCAGTTTTTCAGCGCGTAGGTAAACATCCCGGCGTGCGGCTTATTGATTCCCGCATCTTCAGAGAGGATGATCTTATCGAAATAGGGCCCGAGACCTGCATTTTCTATCTTCTTGTACTGTACCTCGCGGAAGCCGTTGGAGAGGATATGCATCCGGTATCGCGGCTTCAGGTAATCGAGCAGCGCTATCGTGCCATCAATCAACCCTGTTTTGCGGGTTGTTCTCTCAAGGAAATCATCACTCAGCCTCTTCGCATACACCGGATCATCAATACCAAACGCCCTTACCGGAGCCAGGAACCGCTCCACGATCAGCGCTTCCTTTTTGATCTCACCCTGACGATACAAAGCCCACAGCCGGTGATTACCGGGCATATAGACATTGTAATAATCCTCGAAAGATGGGTAGAACTCAGCGTAACCGTAATCATGATAGATCTCTTCCAGGCACTCCCTGCCGTTGAGATGGATATCCCACAGGGTATCGTCCAGGTCAATAAACAGATTCTTGTAAGCCATATATGTAAACAATCACGGAGTGACCAGTGATCACTCCGCAATGAAAAAATTATTTTTTAAGATTCACTTATTTATTGCACTTCAATAATCAGATACTTCGTCAGGCTCCAGAAGCGCTGTGTATCGGTAATATGAAAGACCAGGTTGTCGTCATCACCCCGGACAAGTTCATAAGTACCCTCGGGGTGGGTCGACCACAGTTTTGCCTTCGGGGCATAGAGGGGGATATCGGTCACCTCACGCACATCGATCTGCAGGAAATAATCCTTATTGAACGTATCCTGCAGGACGCGTGTCTGTTGCAGGAATCCGCCCGAGAGAATCTTCTGATCCTTCAGTTCACTGGCAGTACCAAAGACATAATAGGCGGTATGCAGTCTCCTGTCCTGCTGCTGAATGGTGGCCGACTGCTGCTCTGCTTCCGTGGCCAGCGCCGTCATATCCTGTGAGAGCTGAGCGATCTGCTCATCCTTCTCTGCCAGGGCAGTCTGTAACTCTGCCAGGCGAGAGGTGCTCTCCTTCATTTCGTTGTTCAGCCTGCTGATCGTGTTCTTCAGTGAAACGATCTCCTTGCTGCTGCCGCTCTGCTTCCTGTTCAGATCAGCCAGCTGCTGCTTGTTGCGTTGCAGGATCTCATTGATCATCTTGAAATTGTCATTCACCCGATCTTTGGTATCCTGACTCATCTCACCGCTCTGGGATGATTGCGTGGAGATATATTTCTCCGCTTCCCGTATCTTCGCGAAGTTTGACTCCACTTCACTGATGACAGCCATCATCTCCATCGCCTCTGATTCTGCACCGGCAGACTGCATGAGCAGGGAATCGCGCTGAGCCTGAAGCTCTTTAAATTCCTTCGATTCCTTCACGTTAGTGCATGAGACAATAAGCCCCATGACAATAAATAAAATCCCTATTCTTTTCATAACATTATTTTTACCTATGATTAAACAATTAAGTCTGTAAAATAGTTTGATTAATCTTTTTCATTTTCCTGCCACGACAATCACAAATTCACCTCTTGGCTCCTTTTCTGTGAAATGGACGGTCAGTTCACGGAGGGTTCCCCTCACCGTTTCAGCAAACATTTTCGAGATCTCTCTCGACACCGATGCTGCACGTTCATCTCCCATATATTCTGCCAGTTGTGTCAGTGTTTTCACCACCCGGTAAGGTGATTCATAAAAAACCATGGTCCGGCTCTCCTCCGCCAGCAGCTTCAGCCTTGTCTGCCTCCCTTTCTTCGGGGGTAAGAATCCCTCAAAACAAAAACGATCATTGGGCAACCCTGATTCCACCAGTGCCGGGACAAAAGCGGTTGCTCCCGGAAGGCATTCCACCGCTACTCCCGCCTGTATGCACTCTCTCACCAGCAGGAAACCGGGGTCGGAGATTGCCGGAGTGCCGGCATCCGAGATGAGAGCCATCGTCTCTCCGCCCTTCATGCGCTCCGCCATATGCATTGCGCTCTGGTGTTCATTAAACTTGTGGTGTGACTGCATGTGCGTCTCAATACCGAAATGCTTCAACAGGAATCCGCTGGTACGGGTGTCTTCTGCCAGAATCAGATCACACTCCTTCAACAGCTTAAGTGCTCTCAGTGTAATATCCTCTAAATTACCAACCGGAGTAGGTACCACGTACAGTTTTCCCATAGCGTTCACGTCTGGTTATTCAAAGCCTTTTTTTATTGCCTGAAGAAAATTCTTCACCACCGGATCGTTAAAATTCCATGCCATGGCCTCTTTGAGATAGGCTTCTGCACCCGGGTAGTTATCAAAAGCATTCAGTCTGATCATCACATTGTTCATCTGGTGCCTGTCGTTATTGAACAACTCCCGCTGGAATAAAAAACGATCGTTCAGGCTGATGCCCCTTTTCAGATCGAGCACCGCCGGTGGCGCTTTGATTGTGTCATTGAACGTGGCGAAAACCGGGTTCTCATCACGCTCAGGTTCCTGTGATGGCAGGTTTGGTTTTGCAGGAGAAGGCTTATGGTCTGCACTACGGGGATCCCTGTACTCCGGCAGGTTAATACCGCTGGAAAAAATGTTCCCTTCATGCAAGGCAGGGGTGGCGACTTGTGATGGTGCAGGAGACTGTTCCCCGGATTGAGACAGATCGGCGGTACGATCCTCTCCCTCTTCTGATGAGGCGGAACGCTCATCCGGTATCTCCTCCGTGAGCGGCTCAGAGCCGGGGTGATGCTCCTCCCCTGTTGCATCCTGCCTGCTTTTCGCTTCCGATTCGGACAGGAACATCACCAGACGCTCCATCTGTTGTTTCATATCATCAATCTGCATCAACTGCATCTCATGCAGCAGTCGTGCTATCTTCTGCGTTTTATCGAACGATTCGTTGAAGAACGAAAATGGCAGGGCGTCGCTGTTCCTGACAGAGACCACTCTCTGTTCCATCAATTTCAGCTCGCTCAACAGCTGATCAAAATATGCTTCTCTTCTATCCTGCATCCGATATTCTTTTATCATTGGTTTTCACACAAGATGCACAACCTGTGACATCCTCATTTGTCGTAACATACAAAAGTAATCATATTTTGGGAAGCGCCACAAAATCATCGGGCAAATTTACAAGATAGAGGTTTCCCGAACTCCTGGTGACAGAGGTATAGAGCCAACGATAGAAGTTCTCCCCCATGTATGATTTCTGAATATATCCCAGGTCCAGAAAAACATTCCTCCATTCACCCCCCTGCGCTTTGTGGCAGGTGACTGCATATCCGTATTTCACCTGTAATGCATTGAAATAGGGATTACTCTTTACTTTTTTATATCTCATCCTTTTCTGTGTGATATCGGCATAGTCTTCCATCACATTCGTAAAAAGAAGGTCATTCTGATCACGGGTAAGACCGGGAACCTCTGTATGCAACACATCCAGATTAATTTTTGCTTCGAATTCAACATCATAATCACGATGGTACAACACCACGTTACAGAAACGGAAGCCGTACATCTGCTCCTCCCCCTTCACCCGCTGTACCTCAACAAACTCACCGTTGGCCAGAAAATCAAGATGCTCGAAGTTATCCACCCAGTAATAGTTGTTTTTGGTGATCATCAGTATATCACCGGTAGAGATCTCCTCTTCCCGGTAGAGCACACTGTTGCGGATACCATTGTTGTAGGCGTTCACCCGCTTGTTGGAGCGCGAGATAACGATGGTCTCCTCCATCCCATCCCTGCGGTAGCAGTCACCGATCTCATCGATCAGCTCATTGCCTGTGATACGTTTCACATCATTGAAGCCATCCACTTTCAGCTTTGGATATGCGGTCGTCTCATTGAACCGCAAGGCGTTTCTCAAGGCTGTGGCATTGTAAAGCACACCCGACTCCTCAGCCTGTCGCACAATCTCAGTCAGCATCGCATCCACCACCTGCAGCGAGTATGACTGCAGTATCTCTTTGTCGAGTGCGGGACTGAACTCCTGCTGCACCGGCGGCAGCTGTGCAGTGTCACCTATCAGCATCATCCTGCACCCCTCGCCGGAGTAGACATACTCAATCAAATCGTCCAGCAGCCTCCCCGTCCCGAAGAGCGAGAATTCGGCCGACTCATTGTTGATCATCGATGCCTCATCGACAATGAACAGCGTATGTTTGTGCATGTTCTCTGCCAGAGAGAAGCCGGGTGCACCCTCGGCGAACTTCTGCTGACGATAGATCTTCTTGTGGATGGTGAATGACTGCTGGGCAGCATAGCCTGAAAAGACTTTCGCTGCACGTCCCGTGGGAGCCAGCAAAACGGTTTTCTGCCTGAACTCTGACATGGTACGCACCAGGCTCCCGATAAGTGATGACTTCCCTGTTCCGGCATATCCGGTAAGTAAAAAAACCTGCTCACTGATTCCCGAAAAAAGAAAACCGCCAATCTTTTCCAACGCCTCTGCCTGGTCATTCGTAAAACTATAAGGGAAATTACTGCTGATTTTCTCAATAAAGAACCGATTTACCATTTTTTTTGGTTATTTTTCCGGTAAAAGTAGTACAATTATCATTCTTTTTCTAAATT
>LSQX01009160.1_pt1 | contig 11084 bp, 8 predicted proteins | sample 654561 | NCBI WGS metagenome assembly LSQX01 (sample SAMN04489861, study PRJNA283612) | anaerobic digester metagenome | isolation source: 4 biogas reactors fed with cattle manure at either 37C or 55C with and... | place: Denmark: Kongens Lyngby | collected 2014 | reverse complement strand
AGATGTGTATAAGAGACAGGTTAGATCGGGTGGAAGAGAAATATTTGAGCTAAAGCAGATTTTGCAGCGGGCCAGCATACAATATTAAGCAAAAACTAAAATAATATATGTCTGCCTGCCATATAACTTGACTAGACTGCGGTACCACGCTATAGATATTGACCGTTACGGTACAGATGTGCTAGAATAAAGATGAGTATTTTAGCCGATGATCTTAGCATGGAGGCCTTAGTGTTGAACCGCAGTCTAGTATCAGGATGCTTGATAAGCCTATCGTTTTTGCTGCTTGCCGCACAATCCTGTTCGGCCAACGTCTCTTACCGAAAAGCTAAAGTGGCGGGGGTATGGATGCACATAGTCACCGCAAATATGAACAGCCCTTCTGTTCGCGTTACCCCTGCCGTGGCGAAAAACGGCATCGGGACTACCGAGACATTTCGCTCGATGATTCGACGAACTCGGCCGGTGGCTGCAATCGACGGCACCTTCTTTTGCACCAGAACATTCAAACCGACTGGCGACATCGTGATAAATGGGCAGTTAATAAATGGCGGCTATTTGGGCACAGCGGTGGCATTCAGCGAGCCAAATATCGTCAGTTTCATCAACTCCAAGCAGTATTGCTGGAGCGATTACCAGTCGGTGTTGTCGGCTGGGCCGAGCTTGCTGATTGGCGGCAAGCTTGCTATTTATCCGCGCGACCAGGGATTTCGCAGCGGCGTCCACTTTTCGCCCCGAATTCGAACAGGGGTCGGTATCACCCGCGCCAATAAGCTCGTATTAGTGACCACAACTCGAAAGGTCTACCTCAGCCAGTTGGCCAAAGCTATGCAGGCGTTGGGCTGTGTTGATGCGGCTGGGCTGGACGGCGGTTCCTCGACGGGTTTGTATTTTAACGGCAAACTTATCTCCAACCCAACCAGAGCGATAACAAACTGCCTGCTGATCTATGATAATCCAGAAAGTTTTGAACAACACAAAAAAACTTTTTTTCCGGCTCAACTCTACAGCCAACGGTAGTAATCCGCGCCGTAATCGCCTAATATTTGGGGCTAATTTGTCGGCGGCGAAACAGTATTTCATTTCTCTGCGATAAGCCGCGACAATTGTGCCAAAATGATAGTTTACTTGCTTGAGCCGTGAGTGAAACGTGGCGTTAAATTACATAGATTTCTGCTTGACTTTGCTTCGTTTTGCCTCTACAATCACATGCACAGGCAGCCCGCCGTATAGGTTTGCGCGAGAGAAGTTGTACACTGCTCTGTGCCTGATTCATTTGGCCCAGAGAACCGGATGCAACTTAGCGACTTTGATTATAACCTGCCCGAGGAACTAATCGCCCAGCGACCGCTGCCGGAAAGAGATCAATCTCGGCTGTTGGTCGTCGACCGAGCAGGACAAAAAGTCCAGCACCGGCGCTTCGGGGAGATAATCGAATATCTGCGGGATGATGACCTGCTGGTTATGAACGATACCCGGGTCAGTGCTGTCAGGCTTCGCGGCTTCAAATCGACAGGCGGGTCTGTCGAGGCGTTGGTGATGCGCCGTATCGAGCCTGGGTTGTGGCATGCGATGGTGAAGCCGGGTAGGCGAGTGCATGTGGGGGCCAGATTGGAGTTCGAAAAAGGACTGGCCGCCGAGGTGATCGACAGAACAGAGGATGGGGGAAGGCTGCTGCGCTTTTCGGCGACAGGCGACCCGGACGAGGTAATAGCTCGGATAGGTGAGGTTCCGCTGCCGCCGTATATACACGAAGAGCTTGGCGACAAGAATCGCTACCAAACCATCTACGCTGCTGCCGACGGCTCCGCCGCTGCGCCCACAGCCGGTTTGCATTTCACCAAAGACCTGCTGGATAGGATAAAAGCCAGAGGGATACAAATCGCATTTGTGACCCTGCACGTCGGTATTGCGACGTTCAGGCCGGTGCGAACCGAAAATCTCGACGAACACGATATGCACTTGGAGGCTTTTGAAATCAGCCCACAGTGTGCACAGATGATAAACTCGGCGCCGGGCAGGATTATCTGCGTCGGCACTACGAGTGTGAGAGCCTTAGAAAGCGCCGCCGTCGGTAAGCGAAAAGTTAGCCCGACCAAGGCTGATACGAAACTGTTTATACGGCCGGGTTACGAATTTCAAGTAATCGACGGCCTGATTACTAATTTTCATATACCTAAATCGACTTTACTGATGCTTGTGAGCGCGTTTGGCGGAATAGAATTAGTCCGACGAGCTTACGCTGACGCTGTGCAGATGAAATATCGCTTCTTTAGCTTCGGCGACGCAATGTTGCTATATTGAGGGGGAAAATTGATGGCTAACTACGACAGCAAATTGGGAGAATGGTTCAAACACGTAGAACAGCACGAGCAGAAGGTTAAGGCCAAGAAGAATCCACCTGTAACTGAAGCTCAAAAGAATCCTGGCCCCGTCGCCCAACCCGGTACGCCGACTCCTAAGATTCGGAAGATCGATATCGAAGCTCCTGCGGCTGACGCTCCGATGGCGGTGGTAGCGACCGTAGATTCTACCGAGGTCGTAGCCGATTCGTCGATGCCAGATTCCCACCACCAGCCCTCGGAAAAATCCGGCAAGCTCTTTATGGAGGAAGAGCCGCCTGCGGTTGAAGATTTCTTCTCGTTTTTGAACCGATCAAGAGGCGCGGTCATCGAAGAAGAGGCTCCGGCAGCAACTGAAGAGCCTGCTAGTGAGACGGAAATCCCCGCCGATCAGGGAACGCTGAACATGTCCGAAGGAACCGGGCAGCCCAGGCCGCTTCCGAAAACTGAAACACCAAAGCCGGTTACGCCGGGTGAACGCATCGTTTCGGGGCACTCCGCTGGGCTTTCTCCGACCCCTCCGCAGAGATCACAACCCAGCGATGTAATAGTAATCAAGCCCAAACCTGCAGGCCCGGAGCTTACTCAGGCCAACTGGGATCGAATCCCTGCCCACTTGCAGATGTTGTTCGGTGCAGCCGGAGAAGAGATCGCACAGAATTCCTACAAAGCGTTCAAGGAAACTCGTGACGAGCTTATCCAAAGGCTGCTCGATCCGACTATAAGCCTTGAAGAAGCCGCCAGGATGCTTAACGTCTGCCCGACCACAGTGCGCAGATACACCAACCGCGGAGCGCTTAAGCACTATCGCACGGCCGGCAACCAGCGCAGGTTCAAGCTCTCGGATGTCCTTTTGTTTATGGAATACGGAAAGCAGACGACAAAGACTAAAACCGATGATGATAAACAATAATTGCATTTAGACTGAAGACGCGCTCGGGAATCCGGCCGCAGGTTTGATACCGGCTTTGGATTCCCGTTTTTCTTTGATAGCACCTCAAAACATTCCACTACTCCAAAACCTCTGCTATACTATAAAGTGGCTGCGAGTCACAGGGACGATAAGCAACCACGGAGGTTAGAATGGCAATCAAAACTATAGACGAGCTGGAAGAGATTCTAAGCGAGCCTACGCCGGGTGTTATTGAAGCCCTTGGCAAACTTGACGGAGACATAATGGTGCTCGGGGCAGGTGGCAAAATGGGTCCTACATTGACCAGGATGGCCAAACGAGCCTCAGACGCTGCGGGGGTCGACCGTCGGGTGATGGCGGCATCGATATTTCCTTCCGAACAAGAAAAGCAGCGGCTTCAGGATGCCGGAATCGAGACCATCGAATGCGATTTTTTGCAGCCGGGGCAACTGCACGCATTGCCGGATGCAAAGAATGTGATGTTTATGGTGGGTATGAAGTTCGGCTCGTCCGGAGCGGAAGGTTTAACCTGGGCGATCAATACATTTTTGCCCGGCGCGGTGTCCACTAAATACTCCAACAGCCGAATCGCAGCGTTCTCCAGCGGCAATATTTATAAATTTGTGCCTGTCGATTCCGGCGGCTCTTCCGAAAACGACGCCATCGGCCCGATCGGCGAATATGCCATGAGTGTGCTGGGTCGAGAACGCGTCCTACAGCATTTCAGCACAGCTCGAAACATCCCTGTCTCCCTTATCAGGCTGAATTATGCTGTTGAGCTGCGCTACGGAGTATTGGTCGATATAGCCCAAAAGGTATGGCGGGGCGAACCTATCGACGTCTCCAACGGTTGCGTCAACGTCATCTGGCAGGCGGATGCCAATGCGATGGCTCTGCAATCATTCGTTAAGGCGGCCGTTCCTCCGTTTGTTATCAATGTGTCAGGGCCGGAGTTCCTCAAAGTGCGCGAAGTCGCACAGCGGTACGGCGAGCTGATGGGCAAAAAACCAACCATCGAGGGCGAAGAATCCCCGGACGCTCTGCTTTCAAATGGTACGCTGGGTTATGAGCTGTTCGGCAAGCCTAAAGTGGACGCCCAACAGATGATGGAGTGGATCGCGGAATGGATTATTGCGGGCGGAGAAAGCATAGGCAAGCCTACCCACTTCGAAACCCGCGACGGTAAGTTTTAACAACAATCGCTCCATCGCCCTAGAGGGAGATGGTTATCCTTACGCCCTCGCGCCTGTAAAAGCGAGACAACTACGAGGCCGCAGGAGCCGTTTTACAGACGCGTAGGGCTTTGTCTATACGCTACTTCGGTCCAGATGAGGTCAAAGTTGCGGATAGCAGTCCAAGCTCGGCCACATCCCGCCTTTGAACTTATTTTCGAGCGGCGATTGGGATCAACAGTCGGCGCGCAAGCTCGATATCGCCGACCGCTTTCTCGCGGCCATCAGGATTCCTGCACGCCAGCGAAATCGCTTGCTCGAAGTCAACAGTATCTTCGGCGCTATTCAGTTTGGAAGCGGCAAGCAGCGCCAGTTCGTAATCCTGAATCCCTTCGCGCAACTGCTCCCAGCGCAGGCTCGATGCCGGGCCGTTTGCTGCCGGATAGACAAAATGCACATCCCCGGTCGGGAACGGAGCGTATTCGGGATGGGTAAAAGGGTTATCGGACCAATCGTTGTAGCTCCATCGCAAGAATCCATCATAGCCGCCCTGCATCGCAAACCAGCCCATCATCCTGGATTCCACCAAGGGACTATAGCAAAAAGTGTTCGGATACGCCGGCCCACAGCAAACATAAAACGTGGTAATCATCTCCGGCAGGCAGGCTCGTGTTACGGCGCAACTGTCATCGGCATTTAGCATATCGGCTACGCCCAAGGCTTTTCGCTCTGCGGGGGCAAGCTCGTATATACCCTTGTCATCGAACTGACCGGATAAGCTGAGATCGTCCAGACTGCCGAATTTGTCGGATCGTGTGTTTGCAGCCAGGGAAAGTTTGAAATCGGGGGCGTGGTGTGCGAGCATATCCATAAGCGGAATCATGGCCTCTTCAGGCTGTTCGTCAAATGCGATATAGGTCTTTTCCAGCCAGCCCTTTGAGGTCAAATACACACGAAAAGCATCGAAGAATTGCTTCCAGACCAGTGAATATTCCTCACTGCCGATCGGCAGATCCTCACGCCTGGTTTGCCCGGTCTCAAGGTCAAGATATTCGGCGCAATACGACTGCCGATGCCCTGGCCCCTGCACCACTGAATAACAATGAATAGCCTGATCAATGCCACATTCTTTGTGCAATTCGACATAGCGGCCGAAGACCGAAAAATCGAATTCATAGTCCTTGCCGCGCTTCTTCCAAATCACCGAGCTTGGGAACGGGGTTCTCGTCTGGGTTCCCCATGCCTGAAATATTATCGGCGCCACGACGGTCTTTTGACCGTGCGAGGCTAAATCCTCGACATACGGTTTCAACAACTCAAAATGTTTGTCCGACCACACCTCAACGTTGTGCAGCCGGGCGACCGTCCCCGGGTTCATCCACACGTTGACAAAAAAGTCCCAGTTATTCACATCGGGAAGTTCAACATCCGCGACCTCGATCTCGATTTCATTGCAGCAAAGCTCCTCTCCGGCGGCTTCGACCACGACCCTGCCTGTGTACACCCCTGCGGAGATGTTCTTGGGGATAGAGGCGGTTATATGGATCGCGCACGACCTGACAAGGCTGATCTTCTCAAAATCCTCCAACACATCCATCACCGCCCCCGCTTCAGGGGTTGGGACAGCTCCGACCAATTTGGCTGTAAGCGAATGCGCCGGAATCGTGCATTGATTTGATGTCAATTCAGTGAATTTGATTTGCACCAAAGTGTTCGCGTCTGTGGTGAGAAGCATCACCAGCGACGCCACACTATTGCGGCACGCCAGAGCCTTGAGAGGCCCGGCGGGAACATCGGGTATATCTGAACCTGGGGCAGGCGGCCGAATCAGCGGCTGCCACGGATAACTTTTTATCTCAGCCAATTATCTCCTCCAGAGAAATCATCACCCATATTGTGATGTGTGTGAGGCCGCTTGTCAATGGCTGCGGGATTGAATCGGATTGGTTTGGGTAACTACAGACATTATGACTAGGCAACTTATCGTGAGTGCGGACGATTTCGGCGCATCACCCCAAATCAATTCCGCCGTCGCCAGGGGTTTTCGTGAGGGGATACTGACCAGCGCGGGGCTGATGGTTGGGGGAAAAGCGGCATTGGGTGCGGTCGAGTTGGCGAAAAACGAGCCGGGCCTTGCAGTCGGCCTGCACCTGGCGCTTAGCGACTCTCGCAGCATACTGCCGCACGATACAATCCCGAATGTTGTAGACGAGGCCGGCAGGTTTGCAAATAACCCTGCGGCGGCGGGTCTGCGGTATTTTATGAGCAAGCACACTCAGCGGCAACTGAGGCTGGAAATCGAGGCTCAGTTTGAGGCGTTTCTGGGGACTGGGCTTGAGTTAAGCCACGTTGATGGGCATCAGCACCTCCACGCGCATCCTTGCGTGCTGCCTATTGTGGTGCGTCAAGCGATAAAAAATGGTGCAAAGGGGATCCGAATACCGTGCGAGCCATTGTGGGCTAATTTAGCAGCCAATCCCCGCAGGCCCATATACAAATTGTTGATTGGGATAACCCATGGGTATTTGGCGTCGGTTGGTCACAGGCTGGTCGCGCAGTCCGGATTGGCGACCTGTGAGGTTGTAGTGGGCAGTATGATGAGCGGGTCAATGGGTTCAGATTACGTAATGCGTATCCTGCAGCGCCTGCCTCACCGCAGAGTGGAGTTGTATTTTCATCCGTCAACCTCGAAGAACGCGGCGAAATATGGCCCTAACTTAGAAGATCTCAAGACGTTGGCCGACCCGGATTTGAGATCCTTTATCTCGCAGCGGTATGAACTGACTACCTATTCGGGCTTGAGTCGGGAGGGGATCGGTGATCTGGCTTAACGGATTTTTGGTCAGTCTGGTCGTGTTTGGAACGGTGTATTACATAGCGTCAACGGCTGCTCTCGTTGCATGCTTGGGCGGCAAACCGATCAGCCGCTCACCTGATTTTCGACCACTGGTCAGCATCCTCAAGCCAGTGCGCGGTGTCGACCGACAGGCCGCGCTCAACTATGCGTCATATCTGAGACAGGACTACCCTGACTATGAGGTTCTGTTCGGCACACTTGAGGCGTCAGATCCGGCAATCGGGGTAATCCTCGATACCATCCAGGGGCATAAGGGCGCTTCTTTGCATATTGGCGCCACACTTCGAGGACCAAACGACAAAGTGCGTGTGCTTCATCAGCTAGCCAAACGCGCTCGCGGACAGATAATAATAATCACTGATTCCGACACCAGAGTTGAACCGAATTTTGTGGAGGCTATGGTTGCGCCGTTTGAAGATCCGGGGGTTGGCGTCGTTACTTGCTTATATAAAGGAATCCTGGCCGCAACCACAACGGACGCGCTCGAGGCTTTGCACATGAGCAGCGTTTTCGCCCCTGGGGTGGCGTGTGCGCGTCTGCTCGGGTCACGTTTTGGGTTGGGAGCGGCTATGGCGATAAGTCTCGATGCGCTCATATCTATTGGTGGATTCGAGGCTATCGTCGATTATCTGGCTGACGATTATCAGATAGGACGCCGCGCCGCCGACCTCCATTGGAAAGTGGAGGTTTCACACTACGTCCTAGACGAGGTGATGTCCGGCGAATCGGCATCTTCGGTGTTCTCTCGGGAATTGCGCTGGTCCCGCACCACTCGCGCCTGCCGACCGTTGGGACATTTCGGGTTGGTGTTGACGTTCGGAACTGTATATGCGCTGATGCTGGCCGCGCTCACTCGTTCCGTTGAAGCTTTTGGTTTGCTGCTTTTTGTTCTGGCAATCCGCACCCTCACCGCCTGGGTCGGTGCGCGAAAGCTAGGCGACAAAGAGTTTCCAAAGCGGGCCTGTCTGCTGTTGTTAAGGGATGCAATTTCGTTCGGCGTATGGGTGGCAGGGTATTTTGGCGGCACGGTGAAATGGAGGGGCCGGAAGCTGCATCTTACTAAGGACGGCAGGATGGTAGTAAATGCGAACCCCTAACCCCTTTCCGCTTTGTCGCAGGCACAATTTACTCCCTCTCCCTCGAGGGAGAGGGCTGGGGTGAGGGGGGGTAGTTTGGTGAACCGGGTGATGTGTGGAAGTTTGGTTTTCGCCCTCACCCTGACCCTCTCCCCCAGGAGAGGGGGCGTTGAGCCTAACCCTCTGCCGCCTTGGCGCAGGGACAATCTACTCCCTCTCCCTCGAGGGAGAGGGCTGGGGTGAGGGGGTGAGAATAGTACAGCTTCGTTCTCTTATTCCATCCGGGATTTCACTTCCAGAGCCTGTCGCAGGTTGTTCTCGGAGTCCTGATCGTATTTGTTTATCTTCAAAGCGGCGCGGAAATGCTTGATCGCACCGTCGATCTCCCCGCGCTTGGCCAACACCACTCCCCACGCATTGTGGGCCTTATAGTAGTTAGGGGCTATTTGCAGAGTCTTTGCAAATTCGGCGACGGCTGCATCGCCTTTGTCTTGCAAGGCGAATGCGGTCCCAAGATTGAAATGGGCGTCCACATAGTTCGGTTGCATCTTGATGGCGATCTTAAAATGCTCGATTGCTTCGTCGATTTTACTATCGTTTAGATAAGCGGAGCCGAGGTTCATATGAGCGAGAGGGTTGTTATAATTGGATCTAATGGCCTGCTCGCAGAGTTTGTAGCTGTTCTCCCACGTCCCAATTTGCGCGTATGCCAAAACAGACAATACAAGCAGAGCCGTGATTGATGCTGCGCCGGTTAATGCCTTGCGCAGGCGACCGGCACTCTCTAACTTGAGAAGATCAGTCACGCCCCACGCAATTATTATGAATAGACCTATCAATGGAATGTAAGTATACCGATCCGCCATTGCCTGCTTGCCGACCTGCATAATGCCTATCACCGGCAGTAGAGTGATCATATACCAGAACCAGCCGACCGTGATATATGGCCGGCTGTGTCGAGCCTGCACAGCCCACCAGCAGGCCGCAATCAGCAGCGCCCCGGAGCCTATGACCTGCCATAAAGGCAGCGTTGCCTCAGGGTGCGGATACAAAAAACTCAGATTCGTCGGGTAGAACATCTTTATAATGTAGGCTATATACGCTACCGTCGCGTTGGCCAGACGCACTCCTGGGGTATAATGTTCAAAAGTCGCCACGGCTCCGCCGGAACGCTGTGCCCATATGGTGGCTGCACACCCCGCGATAACCAATACCCACATCGAAAACTTCTCTGCAACAAACTTCCAAACTGCGCTCAAGCTAACAGACCCGTTTTTGCCGTATCTATTCAGCGGCCAATAATCGAGAAGCAAAAGTGTGACCGGCAGCGTTACAAGCATGGATTTCGACAACAAACCTGCCACAAACGCCAATATAACCAAGCCATAGCTGCGGGAATCCTCGCGTCTCGCGTATCGAATATACGCAAGCAGCGTAAGCATCCAAAACAAAGCACTCAATACGTCCTTGCGCTCAGTTACCCAAGCCACCGACTCGACGTGCAAAGGATGCACTGCGAACAGCGCCGCCACAAATGCGCTTCGCCACATTGCGCCGGTTAAAGACAGCAATACCAGAAATAGCAGGACGGTGTTAGCCAGATGCAGAGCCACGTTCGTAAGGTGATACAAGCCCGGCGAGTTGCTGTCCAGAACATAGTCTCCAAAGTCGTGTTCGATCATATACGAAAGCCAGACCAAAGGGATGTAGTTGGCTTCATATGGATGCGTGAATGCATACCGCACCGCTGCGGGCGAGCATCCCGCCAAAACCATAGGGTTGTTTTGCACACACACATCATCGTCGAAATTCACGAATTGAAATTCCGCAACCTGCCAATATATAGACAGTGTCATCAACGCGAGTAGAGCTATTATCAAATAGATTTGTCCTCTATGTGTGCGCTTTTTTCTCCACACCGCATTTATTCCGGGGCTATCGAGCATCTGAATCCTCCCGTCTTTGCACCAACTCATGTGAATATACCACAACGCAGGTAATAACGGAAAGACGAGGAGGTTTTGTCCTCAGGGCCAACGCACCAAAACAATTTACTCCCTCTCCCTCGAGGGAGAGGGCTGGGGTGAGGGGGGTGGTTTGGCGAACCGGGCGGTGTGTGGAAGTTTGGTTTTCGCCCTCACCCTGACCCTCTCCCCCAGGAGAGGGGACAATGGGCCTGACCCTCTGCCGCCTTGACGCAGGGACAATCTACTCCCTCTCCCTCGAGGGAGAGGGCTGGGGTGAGGGGGTCGAGCTTTCCTTTTATTTTTATCCCCTCACGAGGAAGGTATTCAGCCGCTCCTTTATAGAACATTCTCCTCAAAGAGGGGAATATTGAAAAACGATGACTTAAAAAAATCAATCCATAGGGCCAGATTACTTCGACGCCGCCAAACGTCTATTGAACAGTTATTATGGCGTCATTTGCGATCTCGACAGCTATGTGACTATAAATTCCGCCGGCAGCATCCGATTGATTGCTATATTGTCGATTTCGCGTGTGAAAGATGTCGTCTAGTTGTCGAATTGGATGGCGATTCTCATTTCTATCGAGAGAAACAGGATGCGAATCGAACCAGGGTGCTTGAAGCTCGAGGGTATAAGGTCGTGCGGTTCAACAATACTGATGTTCTTCGCAACGTCGAGGGCGTATTAGAGGTTATACTTAGGGAGTGTGAATCGCGCTCGCCCTCACCCTAAGAGGCTGTCCCATAAGCATAATCG
>LSQX01306680.1_pt3 | contig 11085 bp, 11 predicted proteins | sample 654561 | NCBI WGS metagenome assembly LSQX01 (sample SAMN04489861, study PRJNA283612) | anaerobic digester metagenome | isolation source: 4 biogas reactors fed with cattle manure at either 37C or 55C with and... | place: Denmark: Kongens Lyngby | collected 2014 | reverse complement strand
TGCCACATGACGACCGAACGACCAAAGGCACAGGCTGGCGCGGGGGCCAGCCTCTCCAACGGCGACGACTAACGGCAAACGCCCGCTACAGCATCGTGAAGCCGTCCGCGAGTTGCCTGAAGTCGCTTGAGGCCGCCTCGCGCTGGTCGGGGGTGGTGGTCATGCTCAGCACCCACAGCGTGTCGTCACGCAGCACGAACCTCGTGTCGGTGTAGCTGTCAGGCGAGGTGGAGATAGTCTGCGTGCGCCAGATCGGCTGGCTCGGCAGCCCGACCAGCACCGGAGCGCGTTCTACCTCCTGGAAGCTGCGCTCCCAGTACATATCTACAAGGCTCTCAAGCCGCGCATTCGGTGGCGCCCACGCGACCCGCAGATGCCCCATCCACGGCCGGAAGCGGTGCCGCATCGTCAGCGCGGAGAGGTCGTTGCGCGCCATGAAGCTCCAGCTCGGCGGCAGCCTCAGTTCGACCCTCAGCATCGGGTCGCGGTAGACATCGTCGGCATACTCGCCCAGCAGCGACGGGCCGGGAAGCTGCCGGGGGGCAGGCAGCCGCGCGAGCGCATACGCCCGCGTGACCAGTTCGTTCATCAGACTCGTGTGTGACGCCACTAGCGCGCTCTCCAGCCCCCACAGAGCCAGCGTGTACTCCGCCGCCTCCGCTCGCGCGCTCAGGCCCATCCCACGGTATGCGGCCGGAAGGCCCCTCTGCGCCAGTACATTGTCGGGCGCGCGCTCCAGAGCCAGGCGGAAGCGGTCGGCCGCGTCCTCATAGAGGCACTTGTCCAGCAGGATCTCCCCCGCACGCGCCCATGCCGCCGCGGCTGCGCGCGCGTCTCCCCTGCGGTCGAGCGTCTCGGCGAGGCGCACCTGGTAGGAGGCGTTCGTCGGCTCGAGGCCCGCCGCCTTGTGGAGCAATCGAACGGCCTCGTCGAGGTTGCCCTTCGCCAGCGGTGTCTGCGCCTGCATGTAGACGTTATACGCCTGCGCCGAGCGGTAGCGCGAGATGCAGTCGCGATCGGAGGGCAGTTCGCGCTCGCAGGTGCGCGCCTCAGTCGGCACGTTCTCGTGGACCGCGAGCATGTTCACCAGCGACCGTCCCGGCTTGATGATGCCCCTGCCCTGGTAGTACATGCCGGTGGAGGTCCCGCCATCGAGGTTGATCGCGTCAATGCAGCCGAGCCCGCTCATCATCTTGGCAAGCTCCCAGAGGCTCACCTGTTCGCGCGTGGCGACCATGAGCAGCTTGTTCTGAGCCGTCAGCCCCACCGCAACGCGGCTCGCGCGACCAAGCACGTGTGGATCGCGGAAGCGCTCGTGTGTCGGCGCGAGGGCGATTCGGCCGCGTTCAAGCAACATCGGGCCACACGCAAGGACGGTCTCGAACTCGCCCCAGTCCTGGCGACGGCCGTAGGGGAGGCGCTGGAAGACCACGCGGTTGTCCGGCGTGATTGCGATCGCCGAACCCATGCCGCCGAAGTACTCCAGCCGTCCATCAATCACAATGTCGCCGACCGGAAGAAGATTCGTCTTGGAGAAGAATGTCCCGGTGACGGCCGCGGAGGGCTGTTCGCGGCCACACATCGTCATCATCGGCTCCGCCCCGCCGGGGAAGCTCAGTGAGACGATCGGCGTCACCTTGACGCCGGGGCTGCCGAGATTGGCCTGCACCACATGGCAGCCGAAGCCGTTAACAAATTCGACACGATACCCGACCGAGGCGGCCTGTGCAGGCGCGGCGACGAAGAGAATTGCAGCAAAGAGCGTCGTGATGATGACAAATGAGGCCGATACATGGCGCCTCGTGGCTCGCAGCACCTGATACCACCTCCGGGGGGGTCCATGATAATCGCTCTCCATATTAAGGGACGACGAAGGGCGCTATCAGGTTTTCCCCGGAGGCGTTTATTCTACTCCTCGTTGCGGATACCTCTCCACGCGAGATCGGCTGAATCAGCGAGGCTCATAGTGCCGAACGCGCCCCTCGACTGCACGAACGCCCCCACGCAGCGGTGGGAAGCCTGCACACGCAACGCCTGCAAAACGGCTGAGGGATCGTCTCCGCCAGCATCGATCAGCACAAACCGCACACCCGACGCGCTCCACTGGATCATATCGGCAGGATCGCCCGTGGGCATTAGCGCCACTATCTCCCGCGGCCAACCCTCCACCCCCACCAGCGCCTGAGGATCGAGATCGATCCCACCATGCTCCACGCGGACTGGGCGCCATGCGGGGACGAACACCGTTACCTCACCCGCGCTATCGCGGGCGAAGTCGGCCACCGCGGAGAGAGGCGGGCGGTCCCATTCATGGGGCGGAGTTTCCCTTGCGTCCGAGGCGGGAATCGATGGCGGCAGCACCATCAGGTGACGCGCTCCCAGCCGCGAGACCGCATCCTCCATCGCGGCACGCGGATCGTCCACGACGTCGCTGTTGATGGCGACCAGCGGCTCCACCGCAACCGACTGCAGTTCAGCCGCGACTTCCGCGCAATCATCCTGGTGGTAGCTGACGACGGCCATGTTCAGCTTCAGCCGCGCGACACGCCGTGCCTCGTTGGCTGGATCGGTAGAGGACACCGCGCCCGCGATTCGCCACGGGAGCGCAGGGCGGTCGTCCACGTCAACTGCCACCACGCGCACTCCACCATCCGGCTCGGGGCGCAGGAGGTCTAGCAGCGTCATCATGCCCCAGAACGCGCCCTGTTCGGCGCCCGCCGAGATCTGCGCGCCCTGTTCGGTGACGCGAAGGTGATAGGCCTCACGCTGCGGCCAATTCGTCGCCTGCGGCTGCTTCACGCTGACCATCACCGCAGACTCGCTGGCGCTGATGGGCCGGCCGCTCAGGTCCTGCATCGCCTCCTGCAGCATGCGCGCGGCCTGCGGCAGGAGGCGCGGCCTAAAATCCGCATCAACTCGGAGACCGGCTCCGGGCGCCAGCACGAGGTCAAGGCCCGTGAAGCGCGGGCGGTCGGCAGACGCCGTCTCGAGCGGGGGCCCGATGAAGACGCTGTCAATTATCGCGCGGCCGCCTCGGGCGCCAACAACTCGCACCGCGAGCTCTGCCGGACCGCCGGAGCCGCTGTTGAAGCTTTCTGCAAGCATCCCGCGCTTGATGCCATCAACCACCACCTCCGCCAGCACCGTGCCATCGGCCCGCGTGAGTGTCGCCACCGCGGAGCAGTCTCGCTCGGTCCAGCAGGTTGCGAGCATGCGCAGGCTCAGCCGGCGGTTGCGCGGGAGGGTGATGACCTGCGATACGCCGCCGTCACCATCCTCGCGCAGCGCAAGGAAGAGGCCTGCCTCGCCCATCTCGCCGATCACTCGATGCATGCGGAAGCTGCCCGGCAGCGGGCGCCATGCAGTCGCGTAGCTGTGGCCGCCCGCCTCGAAGTGCGGGTTGCGCACAAGGCCCATGCTGCGGTCCCGCTCCTGTGCTCCCACGAAGAACTCGGCTGAGGCGATACCGCAGATGAGAGCCACCGCAGCTATTGTCATCATCAGTCGTATCATTGCATCAACTACCTCCCCGGCGATCAGTAGTACGCGGCCTCCGCCCCCTGCCATCCCGTAGCGCTGACGACCTTCCAGCGGCCGCGCTCCTTGCGCAACTGCCCTGTCACGGTCAGATGTGTCATCGCCTCGGATGAGATCTGCCCGGCCGATGCGAGATCCACCTCAGCCGCGAAGGTGGCCGTGTCGCCGGCTACCTCCAGTTCCGGCACCTGTACGCTCAACTCAAGCGTCCCCTGCGCTCTGCCGGCACCGATCAGCAGTCGCTGCAGTGCGCGGTAAGTGTTACCGGAGGGATCCTCGTAGTCCTGCGAGATGTACCTCATTATCTCCGACGGGCGTCTCTGCTCAACCGCGCGCTCGACGTCGGCAATCAGGCGCAGTATCTGCGTTTCATCGGTGACGCTGCGCGGGCGAACTACCGCGACGTAGTAGTAGACCAGCCCGCCCAGAGCGACCAGCGCGATCAGTATCCAGCGGCCCGCGGTCCGCATCGCCTGCGCCTCCTTGACTCGCGAAAGGGTTCACCGTGGAGCCGCACGGTTCCTGCCAACCTGCTGCGGCACCGGCGCACAGGCTCAGAATCGCAAATGGCCGCCCGCGCGAGGTTCTCTCGCACGGCCGGCCCGATGGTCGCAACAACGCCGGGGGTTAGCCCTGCCCCTTGAGTATCTGGTCGGCTACCCGCTCCGCATCAACGCGGTAGGTACCGGCCTCCACCTGCGCCTTCAGCTCCGCGACGCGTTCGGCGCGCACCTCCGGAACTTCGGCGAGTGCGGCCCGCGCGGCCTTGACCTCATCCACATGCGAACTCAGCGCAAGTTGGTCAACACCACCCGCAGGCGATGTGGCCTGTGTCTCGCCGACCGGACGCGCAGCCTCGAGATCGGCGCCACCTACTCGACCGACATTCCTCTGCCCGATGTTGTGCAGTCTGCTCGGATCTATCCTCACTGCCCTCTCCCCTCACTCATGCGAAAGCCCCCGCACCTGACTCAGTATCATTATCGGCAGCACGCGCGGGGACTTTAGCGAACAGGCAAACTTTTTTCGGCACGCGCTACGGTCGCACGGATCCGGCGATCCGCCGCATCTCCGCCTCCGACAGCGGGCCAAGCAGCGTGAAGCGGTAGGGGCCGGCGTGCCAGATCAGCGAGCGGCCGTGCATTGCGGGCTCCGAAGGTCCATCGCCCCTGCGCTGGAAGAGGCTGAATGTGTCGGCGCCATTGCTGAAGGGGAGCCACAGTGCCCGCTGACCCTCCACGTCAATCACCGCCACACGATTTCGCTGGAAGGCGAAGCCGGGCGGCATATAGCTGGGAATAGCCGCATGGAAACCCGCCTGCTGCTCGGCACGATTGAGGGGCATTCTCTGGGAGGGGCGTGAGCCCTCGACGGTGGTGCAATCCGATGGCGGGCTGAAGTCGAAGAGGCCTGCGGCGAACTGCGGGTTGAAGTCGATCTTTGTGAAGTATGATGAGGATCTGACCCTACCGGAGGAGTCAAACCGCTGCGTCTTGAGGACGAAGTAGTTCTCCGTGTCGATCCACGACTTCTTCAACGGAACGCCGTCGCGAGTGTAGATCTTGACGATGTGGGCATCGCGGCCGGCTATCTTCTCCGTGCCGATATGCTGGCCGCGCACATTCTTGCCGAGCTGCGCCAGCTCCTCCAGCCGCTCGGCGACGATCTGCTGCTGTGAAGCGGTCGGAGTGCGGATAGCGCGAGACTCCTGCGGGTGGTAGTCCCAGCGGACCGAGCCGTTGTGGATGCAGACACTGCCGGCCTGTGCCGGCGGGGCGAGGATCGTGATGCGCATACGGTCGGGGGCGTCACACTGCACCCGCTGCTCAACGCCCTGCACCTTCTCCCCCTGCTCGAAGAGGACGATGGTTCGGATGCCGGCGTAGTCCACGGTGCCGCGGGCGGCGATGGATCGCCGCAGCAGATCTATGGGGTTGGGAGCGGCCACCGCAATACCGACGCACATCGTCAGTATCAGCGCCGCCTCTATGGGAAGCAGTCCGCGGAGTGCTTTCTTATTGCCTGGCGTTAGTCTACTCATGTAGGCATCAGTAGGAAGTATACATCACGAGCCCCACGCCCATGTCGTCGGCAAGGGGCTGTGTCACCTCAAAGGTCTGGTGGCGCCGCAGGAGTTCCTCCAACTCCGCATTCTCCATCAGGGTCTGCGAGGGTACCGGGACCGTCGTCGCAAGCTGGGCCTCGTCGGGGAGCTGGTTCGACTGTCCCATCCACATCGCTCCACCGGCGACCGCGAGTGCGAGCACGAGGCCGACCGTTGCTACGCGAGCCCACTGTGGCTGACGGACCGGGATCACGAGGTTGCCGATGCTCTCCAGCCAGCTTCGGGCAGGGCCCTCCTGCTCCAGTCTCTCGAGTACCGAGGCGGTGAAGCCATCGGGCGCTTCTTCCTCCGGCAGCGAAGTCAGCAGCAGCCGGGTGCGCTGCAGCATCAAGGCCTCTGCTCGGCACGTCTCGCAGCCGTCGAGATGTTCTGCTACCGTGACGGAAAGCTGTTCGGTGCTACCCCAGCACGTCACCAGTTCCGATTGCACCTTTTCGCACGTCATCTGTCTCGACCTCCAGCTCCCCGCGCACAACACGCGGTGCGTCTTCATCTTTCCGGATCCCGCCTGACCGGAATGTTACTGCTCGACTTCTATCTCGCCCGCCTGCACCAGTTCCATCAGGCTGCCCTTCAGCCGATTGCGCGCATTGAACAGGCGGCTCTTTACCGTGCCCAGCGGCACGTCAAGGATCTCTGCTATGTCCTCGTATGTCTCGCCCTGCAGTTCGTAAAGGATCATCACATCCCGCAGCTTCTCGGGCAGATCCATTATGGCCCTGCGTACTGCGAGACGAGTCTCGCGCGTCGATGTTCGACTTTCGGGACTGAGATTACTGTCGGGAATCTCCCGGTCGTACTCCCCGTCCTCTGATTCGAGCGGCTCATCAAGTGAGTACGTGGGCTCCGAGCGCTTGCGCTTGCGGACGACATCAATGGCCAGATTGCTCGCGATCCGGTAGAGCCAGGTATGGAAGCTTGAGGCGCCCCGGAAGCGCGGGAGGGATCTGTAGGCCCGCAGGAATGCCTCCTGCGTCACATCCTCCGCCTCGTGCGGATCGTTGAGCATCCGTGAGACGTAGTTGTAGATCCTGTCCTTATACTCGTCAACCAGAAGTCCGAAGGCCCGGCGGTCACCCGCCTTCGATCGCTCAACAAGAGCCTCCACATCCGATTGGGATAGTTCCCGGGCCTTCGCCATTGGTAGACGTTGCTTTCTGCCCCATGTTCAGCGCTTGCTACATCTTGCGCTTTATCTATCGTTCAGCGTCCGCGGCTAATGATCGAACAGCCCACCGATGCTCCCGCGCTCGGACTGATCGCCTTGCTGCTCCTCCTGCGGCTGTTGCTGCATCGCCTCGGACGGCGCAAGCTGCCCGCCGGGGGCATTGCAGCGCGCGCCCACGTAGATGTAACGCTCGAACAGCCGCTGGTAGTCGGACCACTGCGAACCCGCGGCCCGACCGTCCGCGATCACCTGGCCGAAATACTGCACATGCGCGTCCAGGTTGTCCGCGTAGTGCAGCGCGCAGGCTTCGGCGATCATCGGCAGCACCGGCGCGCCATACTCTCGCTGCCCATGATGCGAAAGCAGCAGGTGTGTGATACGATTCGACAACTCCTCCGGAAACCCCTCGATAGCATCGATGGCCCGGTTCACCATCCGGTCGGTCAGCACCGTGTGGCCCACCAGCCGGCCGCAGTCAGTGTACTCTATCGAAGCGTTGCACTCAAGCTCGGCGACCTTGCCGAGGTCATGCAGCAGCGCGCCCGCGATCATCAGGTCGCGGTCCAGCTGTGGATGCACCCGCGCCACCGTCTCGAGCAGCTCGAGGACGCCTACCGTGTGCTCCAGCAGCCCGCCCAGGTAGGAGTGGTGCAGTGACTTGGCGCCCGGGGCCCGGCTGAACCGGTCGAGGAACTCCGGATCGCCGAAGAAGGTCTCAAGCAGCGCCCTGAGGTGCGGGTTCTGCACGCTCTCAACGGCCTCGAGCACCCGCTCGCACAGTGTCTCGCTATCCCCGGCTCCGGTCGCGATCAACTCCACTCCCTCTATCTCCTGAAGATCGGCCTTCTTGAGCTTCTCCACCACGAGCTGCTTCTGCCCGCGGTACTCCTCAACCACAGCCCGCACGGTCACCGCATCGCCCGGCTGGAAGCATGCCGCCGCCTCCTCCGCGCCGTCCCACATCCGCGCCGAGAGTTCGCCGGTGGCATCGCCGAGCGTCAATGAGAGATACTGCCCCGGCTTGCTCTTGAAGCTCGCGAGCGATCTGTCGCGCGCGGCATAGGTGCCGATGATGCGCTCACCAATCTCGAGTTCGGCGATCCGCTTGCTGGCCATCAGCGTTACACTCTCCCCTGGTCATCCGTGTTCGGCCGCCGCGTCGTCTCGGGCGAGCCTGATTGTGCGGCAAGGTATCGCTCCGCCAGCACCACCGCCGCCCAGTCGTCTATGGGCACAGGCGGCGTGCGCAGGCCCTCCGGGAGCAGGCGCATGAGGCAGCCGGGCGGGTTCTCACGCCAGTAGCGCTGGCGCGCCTCAAGCGTGCTCATGTGCTCCTCGATCTGCGCAATCGCCATCTCCGGCGCGGCGGCGTGGATAAGCTCCCACGCGCGGGACGATCCTGTTCGGCCGCCCAGCACGATGACGGCGGCGCCATGCACCTGCGCAAGCGCCGCCGCTGCGAGTCCAACCTGGTCGGCCACGACAATCGAACGCGCAAGCACCTCGCCGTCGCCGGAGAGCGCCGCGATCCCGCACTTCGCCCGCCCCGGGTCCACCGCGACAATAGTCATTGCTCGCTCAAAAGTCATTCCCTACGACGGCCTCTCGGCCGGCTTGACCTCAATATTGAGCAACAGCGGGCCGCGCGTGTAGGTATCGGCCGCCGACTTTAACTGCACCAGCATGTTACCGGAACCGGCCTGCACCGCCTGCACGGCCGCGTAGATCTCGGCGAGGTCCGTGGCGCCGTAGCTTGAGGAGTTCGGCCGCGGCAGCATGCCTTCGGCGATGGCCCGATTGCGGACGACGCTATCATCATCGGCAATACGATGCCACAGGCCCTGGATCAATCTGAGTTCATCTGTATCCGCACGCAGCACGAACTCATCGAGCACCTCGCCCTGACGGAACTCAAGCTCATTCGGGCGGGCCTCGAAGTCCACCGCAAGCTGCATCTCATCGCCGGGGAACTGCCGGCGGAAGGCCCGGACCCTCAGCACCCACTCGGCTGCGCCCCCGGTTCGTAGCTCGGTCGCCACGTGCTGCACCACCCACGTCTCAGGGATCTCGCGCGCCGTTGCGGGAGTCCAGTTCGGGATTGGCGCGACTGCAATCACCGCACGGCCGTTACTCCCCTCCGGGACCCCCTTGCGTCTGGCCGCGGCTGAGGCCAGATGCAGTATCTCGTATAGCTGGCTGACCATCTGATCCTGAGTGTCGTCGGAGGATATCACGACGCGGATAAGCTCATCGCCCGGCTCGAAGAGCGCAGGCCGCTGGGAGATCAGTTCCTGGCGCTGCGTGACCCGCTCGAGTCGCGCCTCGATCTCGCCGAGCGCCAGCTCGCGCCGCTCGAGTTCAGCGACCTTGCTCTCAAGCTCCTGACGAGTTGATGTCAACTCGCGCTGCACGCTCGGCAATTCGCTCCTGACGCGGTTCAGCTCCAGCTCGATCGTCTGCACCTGCCGCTGTTTCGCGGCAACTTCGCCCCGCCGCGCCTCAAGCTCCTCCTCGGATGCCGTGAGGCTGGCCTCGCTCGTTCGCAGGTTCTCCTCGGCCTCGCGCAGACCGGCACGAGCGGCCCCAAGGTTGGCCTCAAGCTGCTCGCGCCGGCTGGTAAGGCTTTCTACCCGTTGGCTGAGTTCACCAGCTCGCGCCTGCAATTCGCCGGTGCGCGCTTCGAGGCCGGAGATCTGATCGCGCTGCTCCGAGGTTACCTGCTGCAGTTCCTCCGCGGTCTGTTCTGCCTCAACGGCGCGCTCCTCCGCGGACTGCGCTCGTTGCTCAAACTCACGCGCATCTTCCTGCAGCTCAGTAATTCGCGACTGCAACTCCTCGCGCTGGCGCAACAGATCGCCCAGTTCGAGCACCGCCAGGCGGGCGTAGCGAGAGCCCACCATGGCGACGCCCAGACCCAGCAGCGGCAGGACCCCACCGATGATCGCCGCAATCAGGCGGGCGCTCTGGCGCGGCCGCAGCCCGAAGATCGAGCTGCGCCGCTTACCCAGGCGGGCACCGATGACGTCCCCGAGCCACGCGATCAGGGCCCCGAGCAGCGCCAGCGCGACAAAGACGATGATGGTGTATGTCGGCATGCTATCCCCGATTACTGGGTGCGAACGATCCGTGGATCAGCGCGAGCTTCTCAGCAGAAAGCCCAGACCCGCCGTGTAGAGCAGCACGTTCGGTAGCCAGGCGACAAGTGCCGGGTGGGCCACTCCCCTCTCGCCCATGATCGTAAGCGTGTGCAGGACCACGTAGTAGACGAAGATCACCAGCAAGGACACGCCCATCCCTATCCCGCGAGAGGAGCGCTGGCGCTGCACGCCAAGGCCGATCCCGAGCATGGCGAGCCCCACCGTGGCCCACGGCAGCGCGAGGCGCACATGGAAGTGCTGGCGGATGCGATTGGCCCACTCCTCGCGGTCCTGAGTCCGGGCGATGATCTCCTGCTCCTGAAGCTCGGCCAGCGACATATCCTCGGGCATCTTCCGGATGCCCTCGACGTCCTTCGCCGTCCGACCGACCTCCCACTCAAGCTCGTCGTGGTGGCTCTGCACCTGCGACCTGTCCCCCATCATGATGCTGTACTCCACGTTCCTCAAGATCCACCGTTCCCCCTGCCACTGACCACTTTCGGCGGTGAGAAGGTGCGGGCGCGAGCCGAAGGTGAAGTCGAGGACCGTGGGGTACCTGAGCGTCATCTCTTCAGTGTCGAACTCCTCGGCGTAGAGCCAACGCTGCAGGCGCTTTCCGTCATCACGTATCTCGATGGCAAGGTCCCGCTCACCGGCCACGGTGCTGAAGAGGTCACGCTTGATCTCCCACGACCGATGACTCGCCCACGGCACGACGGTCTCGGAGACGACAAAGCCGATGCAGGCCACCACAAAGCCGAAGACTATCACCGACAGGCCCAGGCGGGGCAGACTCACGCCCCCGGCGCGCATCGCCACCAGTTCGCCATCGCCCGAAAGCCTTCCCATTGCCATCAGCGAGCCGAACATGATCGCCATCGGGAAGGTGAGGGTAACCACGCCGGGGAGCGCGAGGAGAAATATCTGTAGCGCCGCCCCTGCAGGCACACCCTCCTGGTAGACCAACCGCAGCATATCGTAAAGCAGCTCAACCCCGACCAGTACAGCGAGAAACGCGCCGATCCCAAAGAGGAACGGAAGTAGGGTCTCGCTGAGGACGTATCGGTCAAGGCGTTTCATAGCATAGATGGGAACGGCAATCGGCAATCGGCAATCGG
>LSQX01176524.1_pt1 | contig 11085 bp, 10 predicted proteins | sample 654561 | NCBI WGS metagenome assembly LSQX01 (sample SAMN04489861, study PRJNA283612) | anaerobic digester metagenome | isolation source: 4 biogas reactors fed with cattle manure at either 37C or 55C with and... | place: Denmark: Kongens Lyngby | collected 2014 | reverse complement strand
CCGGCAAGGATAGGGGACACTGTCCTTAAAGTTGATAACCTGCACGCAAGGGGCTCAAGGAATCTGCCTGCTCTGAAAGGGGTTTCTTTTGACGTCAACGCCGGGGAAATTGTGGGTATCGCAGGTATCGAAGGAAACGGCCAGAGCGAGCTGGTAGAAACCCTCACCGGACTTAGAAAAGCCACATCCGGACATGTTTACGTTGACGGCATTGATGTTTTGAACAATCAACCCAGAACACTTATTGAGCAAGGCGTCGCCCATATCCCGGAGGACAGACAGAACCGCGGCCTTATCCTGGATTTCACTGTTGCCGAGAACTTCATATTGAGAAATTACTATAAACCACCCTTTGCCAGGGGAATTAACCTAGACTATCGGAAAGTCCACGCTCACGCCCGGGAATTGATCTCGGAATTCGACGTGAGAACACCACATGAAAATGTGCCTGTCAGGTCTCTGTCCGGAGGGAATCAGCAAAAAGTGGTTGTGGCTCGAGAGCTTTCAGGTGAACCAAGATTGCTCATTGCATCCCAACCTACCCGCGGGCTCGACGTGGGGGCTATAGAGTTTGTTCATAAGCGGCTTCTTGCCCAAAGAGACGAGGGAAAAGCCATTCTCCTTGTTTCTCTGGAGCTTGATGAGATAATGTCTCTTTCCGATAGAATTCTCGTGATCTATGAAGGGCGAATTGTCGGTGAAATGACAGCAACCGAAGCCACTGAAGGAGAATTAGGCCTTCTCATGGCAGGAGGACATGCTAAACGCGGACTTGACACCGAAAGGGGTGAGAGGAGTGTCCAATAACGGCAAAGACCTGCAAAAGCCCGGAGAACAAATGTTTCGTATCTCTCGTGAACAGGCAGTGGAACTATCCATACCTATCGTGGCAGTCCTTCTTGCTCTCTTGCTAGGCGCGTTCCTGATCCTTTTCATCGGAAGAAGTCCGCAAGAAGCATACAGCGCTCTTCTTCAAGGGGCTTTCGGAAGTAAACGAGATATAGCGGAAACGCTTATCAATGTGACTCCTCTGATTTTCACCGGCCTTTCAGTGGCTTTTTCGTTTAAGTGCGGCCTGTTTAACATAGGCGCTGAAGGTCAATTCATCATGGGGCAAATTGTAGCTGCATGGATTGGTTTCCAACTGACAGGATTGCCAACTGTTATACACATGCCGCTGGCGTTTCTGTTAGGAGCGTTTGCCGGAGGTCTGTGGGCTGCGTTACCGGGTTACCTCAAGGCCAAATTAGGGGTACATGAAGTCATAAACACCATAATGATGAACTACATCGCCCTGTATTTCAGCCATTACCTTGTGATGGGCGTACTTAAAGAACCAGGTCCGATTCCCCAGACTCCCCCGGTTGTGGCAGCAGCTCGATTATGGAAAATCTTGCCGGGAACCAGGCTTCATTTCGGTTTAATACTGGCGCTGGGCGCTGTGTGGCTAGTGTATTACTTGCTGTTTAAGACTACACTCGGATATGAGATAAGAGCCGTAGGCATAAATCCACACGCAGCACGGTACGGTGGAATTAATGTGTCGCGAGACATAATCATTGCAATGAGCATAAGCGGAGCATTGTCAGGCGCAGCCGGGGCGGTGCAGGCACTTGGTGTTCAATTCAGGTTCTTGGATCTTTTCGGATTTGTAGGCTATGGCTTTGACGGTATTGCAGTAGCACTCTTAGGCCGCAACCACCCCTTTGGCGTGCTGATTGCAGCAACCCTCTTCGGAACCTTGGCAAGAGGCGCAATCACTATGCAGAGCATTGCAAAGATACCTAAACAGATCATCGGTATCATACAAGCGACTATCGTAATTATTGTGGCTGCTGACGAAGTGCTTAGACGATTACTAAAGTCCAGGAGTCCCGGAACCCAAGCTTCGGTAGACGCAGGGGAGGTAGAACGCGATGGAGAGTAACAATCTGGCTGACATTACCATTTATATCGCGCTTGTAGTCTCTACACTGAGGATGGCAACTCCCCTGATTCTGGCGGGCCTCGGAGGAGTCTTCTCTGAGCGCTCCGGAGTTGTGAACATTGCACTGGAAGGCATAATGCTTATCGCAGCATTTATGGGAATGCTTGTCTCTTACTTCACTAATGCGCCATGGCTGGGGGTACTTGCAGCAGTTGCAAGTGGAGCTGCAGTTGCGTGGCTCCATGCCGTAGTATGCATCAAATACAAGTCCAACCAGGTTGTGAGCGGAACCGCTATCAACCTGTTCAGCGTAGGCTTTACAGGCTTCATGCTACGCAAGGTTTTTGAACATGCAGGCCAATCCCCGCCTGTTGCGAAAGTCGCTGATTGGACTATCCCGTTGATAGAGAAAATTCCGGTTGTAGGAGCAATGATTGGGAAACACACGCCTTTTGTTTATCTTTCTCTTATAGCTGTCGTCATCTCCAACTTCGTCCTGTTTAAGACAAAACTCGGCCTACGTATAAGAGCAGTGGGAGAACACCCGAAAGCAGCAGAGACTGTGGGAGTTGACGTTTTTGCCATAAGATACCTGTGTGTGTTACTAAGCGGTGCCTTGGCCGGATTGGCAGGCGCATCTCTATCACTGGGTTTTCTCAGCCAATTTCGGGAGAACATGACAGGAGGCAGAGGTTTCATTGCCCTTGCAGCTATGATTTTCGGAAAGTGGACCCCGTACGGCACCTTAAGAGCATGTCTGCTTTTCGGATTTGCAGATGCTCTGCAAATTCTGTCTCAGACCCTGGGGCTTACATTTATCCCCAGAGATTTCCTGCTGATGGCCCCATATATTTTGACCATGGCTGCACTGGCAGGGGTGATTGGAAGATCTGTACCACCTGCTGCAAGCGGTATTCCTTACGAACGTCAAAAATAACATGCAGCCTGATGCAAACTCTATCATGCCGGCCGGCCATGGATGTTTTCGACATAGGGAAACGTCCATGGCTGTTTTGTTGTTCCAAAAAACAACTAAAACTTGTAATACTCGTGTATAATGGAAATTATAGATGATGTTGGAATGCGTGAAGGAACAATGGAAAGTCGTGTCGAATGTTTTTTGATGAGGCAAGCTAGCTTCACCGGATTGGAGGAACGAGACATGGTTGACGTACTAGTTAAAGGTGGCCCTGTAATGATACCGTTGGTAATCTGCTCAATAGCAGCTCTTGCCGTGGTATTTGAACGTATTCTGTACCTCCGTCGAACCAGCCAAGATCCTGATCGCGCTCTAAGACTCATAGCTCTGGCTCTGGAGCGAGATCGCATGGTAGACGCTGTAGCGGCTGTTCATAAAGTTAAGGGGCAGATAGGAACACTTGCAGCAACTGCTCTGGCATCTGCCAATCGGCCAAGAGAGCAAGTTGAGGTGGAAGTCCGAATGGCCGGTGAGCGTGAAGTATATTTTCTTGAAAGGCGTCTCCCCACCCTTGAAATGGTGATATCTATTGCACCTCTTCTCGGCTTGCTCGGGACTGTGCTTGGTCTCATCAAGAACTTCAATGTCCTTGCCACAAGTCCTCAGCTTTTAGAAGCAGGAGCGCTGTCAGAAGGGATCGCAGAAGCCCTGATAACGACTGCAGCAGGCCTTTCAATTGCAGTTGGGGCGTACATGCTCTACGTGTTCATCACCGGCGCCGTTGATAGGCGAATTCGAGAGATGAATGAGTTTGCAACAAACATCGTCAAGTTGCTCATGGAGGGAGTGCAACCGTATGAGCTTTCGCTTTCAAAGGACCGAACGGAAGAAGCCTAGAATTGATATCGTGCCAATGGTAGATATAATGACCTTTCTCATTGTGTTCTTCATGCTGTTCACGACATTTCGCACGAATCCTGCGGGGCTTGACATAAAACTGCCGCGCGCCGAGACAGCCACCGCTCAACAGGCATCAACAACCGTTGTTACTATTGATAAGGCAGGACAGATCTATTTGGGTGATAAAAGGACTTCCCTTGACAGTCTCAAAGTCACGATAAACCAACGCGTTCAGAAAAACCCCAATGAGATCGTGGTCATAAGGGCTGACAGTTCCACCAGCTACCAGAAGCTTGTGGATGTAATGGATGTAGCAAGAGTAGCAGGTGCCGGTAGATTGGCCTTGGCAGCGGATAAGACAAGAAGATAGTCCCGTTGAATGAATGAGAGGTGGTGACGAGGATGAAGCGCGACGACGATAGGCTGAACATGTGGTTTTCGCTTATGGTATCTATTTTGCTGCATGTCGCCGTAATCCTCCTCGTTCCGATAACGGTGACACATCATGTTACCGTATACCCGGTGGAATTCGGAGAGATCTCCCAGACCTTTGCTTCTACCAGACAAGGAAGTCCTGTTGGCACAGCGCTTCCGACGCCTGCCAAGATCCAGGATACGACTTTACAGGAGAAAGCTCAAGCCACAAAACAGACAGAGCCTGCACCCAAGCCAGCTGCCAAACAGGCTGAACCCCCTTCCAAACAGACACAGGATATTGTCAAGGAGCCAAAAGCGCCTGCTGAACCGGAGAAGCAGAAGACTCAGGAAGAACCGAAGCAGAAATTCACTCCTCAGCCTGAACCTAAAGTCTTGACAACAGAGCCTGAGCCTGAAACCGTAGAAGCCAAACCTGAACCGGAACCGCAAGACTTGGGCAGAGTACTTACAGGTTCTTCTGACGAGTCCATACCAATCCCAGAGGCTAAGGAAGCTTCCCCTGAAACCGGGGATGGAGAAGCCCCCGTTTCCGAATCTCCGGCAAGTCCGGAACCTGGTGGTGATGCACAAGGCTCAGGTGATACTGAAGGCGGAACTCAATCTGACAACGCAACAGGAAAGGACGACAAGACGGCAACTAAAGGCAATTCACCTGACGCAGAAGAGGCAGGGCCCCAGAAGCCGAAAGGCCATGAGTTCGGGAAAGGGGAGTCCTTGGCAATCAACTCCACTCCTCCGAGATACCCAAAGGGTGCGCAAAACGTTGACCTGATAGGCAACGTAGAACTCGAAGTCATAGTCGATAAGGACGGCAAGATACTCAGTGTGGATGTGTCTCAAGCGTCAGGCTACGACGAACTGGACGAACAGGCCAGAATGACAATTCTTGCGCTTTGGAGATTCAAGGGCATCAACTGGCCCTATAACATCCGGGTGACAGTGTCTTTTAAGGGAGAGGCCGATGTGGACGTCAGGTTCGGCGGGGTTACCGTCCTGGAAGATTAAAGGAGTGTCCCTAATGAGAATAAGCCGAAGACGCCTGCTCACTGTTTTTGTGGCATTTACGCTATTTGCATGTATCAGCAATATCCCAAATCCACAGGATCCAACTGCGTTGGCAGCAGGCTACGGAAACCTGGAAATATCAAACCAGTACATAAGGGTTTTCGTGAATCAATCAGATGATGCCACAGGTAGATTCGCAGTGGATTCCACGGGCGGTGATCCTCTTAATCCGCGAGATGACAACATGCCCCTCGTATACGGACGTCCGAGGCCTTGGACTTCCTATACGACTCTTAGGATAGACGGATATGATTACGTTTTCGGCGGCAATACTGAGACACGCGCAGGAAGGCATGCTATATACGGCACGAGGATCTCCGGGCCTGAGATTGTCGCAGGCAAGAGCATTGTTTCCACATGGAGGTTTGGTGATATTGAAGCGTCCCAGATACTCACTATTGTAAGATCAACTACCACAGGGCTACTTGACACAGCCAAGATTACTTATGTAGTGACGAATCTGGGAAATACTGACCATCAAGTGGGAGTCCGCATGATGCTCGATACCATGCTGGGCTCAAATGACGGAGCCCCCTTTCGTGCCAGAGACCGGGCAATTACATCTGACACCGTTTTTGATCGTTCGGAAATGCCCCGCTTTGTCCAGGCTTTTGACTCGCTGTCAAGCCCATCAGTGACCAGTCAGGCGACTTTGATAGGTGCTGACGCAACCCCTCCAGACAGGGTAGTCTTCACGAATTGGGGAAACCTGGCTGACAGAGTATGGGATGCCCTTGTGGTCACCGGCAGCGAATTCCTTCGAGAAGGAGAGTATGAACTTGATAGCGCGCTTGCCCTGTTCTGGGATTTAGAGACACTTAAACCCGGTGAATCCAGGGAATACACGACCCTCTACGGTATGGGCGGAATAAGTATCGCACCGGGAGTTCTTGCGCTGGGTGTTACATCCCCTGCAGAAGTCACTTCTGAAAAAGGCAAGCCTATCTCGTTTCCGATTGTAGCATATATCGAAAACAACGGACCCACGCTCGCGCTTGACGTTAATGTTCATCTTCACCTTCCGCCAGGGCTTACCTTAGCCCAAGGCGCCGGAAACCGGGTGAGTCTCGGGCACCTGGAGCCGGGTGAGACTCGTCAGATAGCATGGGAGGTTACATCGAGGATAACGGAGCAAACAACCCTTAGATACGGCGTAGCCGTGGAAGCCGAAAACGCTGAGAGGAATGAAGTGTACCGTGAGGTGACTATTCTGGCGCCCCCAGAGCTTAGCCTGGCTATTCTGGCACCGTCCATGTTCGGAGTAATGGATGATATGTTTCACCCATATCCGCTGAAAATCAACGCGAAAATCGCTAACTCAGGCGGTGCGCCTGCATACGGCGTTAAGGCTACCCTCACGCCGGACTACGGCATCGTCCTGGCCCCGAGTGAGAGATCCTCACGGTTTCCCGGGCAGATTGCTCCAGGTGAAACTTGCGATGTCTCGTGGTATCTGGTTCCATTTGGTGAAGCGGGGGCTTTCGATTACAGGGTAAACGTGGATGCACGGAACACAGACACCTTGATGACAGCTACCAGCATAGGTGTGCCTATGTTACGGTCCAGATTGCTATTGGAGACCCCTGTCTCTCCAGTGGAGCAAGGGAAATTCTTCATAGTCAGAATCCTCGCACGCAACTTAAGAGGGTTTCAGCAAGTTAAGTTTGACCTCTGCTTCGACCCGTCTGTTATTGAAGTTGCTTATGTGTCCAGAGGCACGATTTTTGTGGAAGATAGAGGGATGTCTGAATGGAATGAGGGGGTGATTCAGAACCCCTTAGGGCTCTTGACAGATGTTTACGGACGCCTGACTCAACCAGAGGACATCACAGGTGAGTTGGCGACTATCGCCTTTAGGGCAAAAGCCCCGGGACAAAGCCATGTCCTTCTGCGTAACATGTCCCTCTTGGGCAGGGAAGGGCAAGTAGTAGTCACTTCAGTTGAGCATGGATCCGTGATTGTCACCGACAAATAATATGGCACCATACTGAACCAGGATTGGAGGGGGTTACATGTTAATTAGGAAATCACATCTCCGTAAGATTTCCTGCGTAGTTTTGGTATCGGTTATAGCTTGTCTTATGCCATACCACGGCGCAAGCGCCGAAATCAAGGATGTACCGACGGAACACTGGGCATACCAATCTGTAAAATTGCTTGTAGACAAGGGGTATCTCGGCCTATACGGAGATGGAACGTTCCAAGGAACCAAAGCTGTAGACAGGTACACCCTTGCTATGGTAGTAGCAAGACTCCTAAATGAGATAGGTACCGGACGCGTCGGCGCCACTCCGGAAGACGTCGAGTTGCTGAGGAACTTGTCAGGCGAATTTCGTGAAGAGCTTGTTCTCATCGCCAGTGAGCTTCAGGTATTTGAGAAAACCATGGACGAACATGACAAGGCTCGGCAAGTGGCGCAAGAGGATATTGCAAAGCTCAATTTCACGCAACGTGAAATGAAGGCTGAAGTTGATAAGATCATCTCAGAGATTATGAAGGACCAAGAGAAGCTCGACGAACGCATCACTCAGGTGGAAGGTAGACTTGCACAGAGAATCAGCGACACCCATGAACTCGCCTCCACTACAGATTCGAGCTTGAGAGAGCTGGCAACCCAAGTCAGTACACACGAGACCAAGTTTGCTCANNCGTATCCCTGGCAGTAAGTGAGAATACAGCTGACATTGCAGTATCAAAGCAGGCTATTTCTGAACTGGAGAGCAGGGTTCTTCAGCTTACGTCGAAGACCCAGGAAGAGGGAACATCTTTCACTGATGAGTTGAATGCTCTCCGCGGAAAGACCCTGAGTTTGGAAGACGCTTTGAGATCGGAGCGCAGCACCAGAGTCTCAACTTACACCTCATTAGAGAGCGGACTTACTACCCTGTCATCGGATCTCGCGGCCTTCAAGGGGCAGACAGCTAAGGATCTTGACGGGTTGCGCAAGGAGAATGGACTCCTCAAAGTGCTCTTGGGCCTTGTGGCAGTGCTTGGAATAGTCATCAAGTAACCAGATGACACGTGTCATTTAGAAATAGTACTCGCATCCGCACATCGTCAGCGCATGTAATCGCACTTAGGCTGGCGTTTGCCAGTTCGAATCTAAGACGTCCGCAAGGCGCCATGCCCAAGACATGGCAGAGCATCAATTTTAGGGGGCCGCTGTGACTCACAATACATATGGATGAACCCTTATGGGTTCTCGCAAGTTCCATGATTTTTGGGATAACCCTATCCCTAAGCTGAGCGTATGACTCACCGCCTGGGATAGGGTTGTTTACAATGTCAGAAAGCCAGTGTTCAAGAAGTTCACTCTCTTTGTGCCGGAGTTCTTCAAAGCTCTTACCTTCCCACTTGCCAACATCTATCTCGCGAAGCTCTTCCAGTGGGATTACGGGAAGCCTATGGGCCTTACCCACAAAATGTGCGGTATCCATCGCCCTGGCAAGGTCACTGGAGTAAACAGCTGCGATATCCACTCCTTGAAGCCTCCGGGCAACTTTTTCAGCTTGCAGTCTACCTGTTTCGGATAGCGGCAAATCGCGATGGCCTTGGTATCTTCTCTCGTCATTCCACTTGGTTACGCCGTGCCGTACAAGGTATAGAAGTGTATCCATATGACAACCCCCTTTTCACAGTCTATAATAACGTATGGCGTATCCGCAATGCCCTCTCGAATATCGACAAAAGGAAATCCTATTTGAGAGATGAATTAACTTACCGGGAGGAATCCAGATGGAAGACATCAAGAGCCTTCTCCCTGACGAACTGAGTAGCTTTGTATTATCACTGGGACAACCTTCGTACAGGGGTGACCAGATATTCTCATGGCTCCATAGACACCTTGTTTGCTCTTTTGACGATATGACTAATTTGCCGCTCGCACTTCGGCAAAGACTTAAGGAAACTTCATACATAACATGCCTTGACGTACGCTCGAGAAATGAAGGCAAGAAAGGCGCGGTAAAGTACCTGCTGGAGACACACGACAAAAACGCCGTAGAGGCCGTGAGAATGGAATATAAATATGGTATCTCTGCCTGTCTTTCTACGCAGGTCGGCTGCAAAATGGCTTGCTCATTTTGTGCATCAGGACAGGGAGGATTCGTTCGAGACCTTACTGCGTCCGAGATAGTGGATGAAGCCCTCAAAATCCAAGAAGATGTAGCCCTCTTCGGCGCGAATGTCGGAAATATAGTTCTTATGGGTACAGGGGAACCCCTTGACAACTATGAGGCATCAGTCAAAGCGTTGCGCCTTCTGAATGCCAAATGCGGATTAGGGATTAGTTTCCGCCGTATGACTGTATCCACTTGCGGATTGACGCCGGGAATCCGTAGGCTTGCAGAAGAAGAAATACCTGTGACCCTTTCAATTTCCCTGCATGCACCTACTGATGATGTTCGCCAAGTGCTGATGCCGATAAATCGGCGGTATCCGATCATGGAATTAATGGATGCAGCAGCTTTCTACAGAAAGCGTACAGGCAGGCGGGTGACTTTTGAGTATGCGCTGATCAAAGATGTAAATGACAGCGATTTGCACGCTCGTCAACTTGTAGATCTGCTCCAAGGGCAAGCGGGGCACGTAAACTTGATACCCCTTAACCCTATTGATGAGAAAGAATACGCGCGGCCGACAACTCGCCGGATAAACAGGTTTCACAAGATACTTCAAGATGCGTCTATTCCCGTCACTGTAAGAAGAGATCTAGGCTTGGATGTCAATGCAGCCTGCGGTCAGTTGCGTCGCAGGTATTGCAGGTAAGGCAATTCAAGGTTATACTTCCTTTTAGACGCTCTTGAACGGGGGTGGATTATATGGAGGCCTCCGCCCGTACTGATGTTGGACTTGTAAGGGCGGTAAACGAAGACAATTACCTGCTAAGTGACGTCTTGTTTGCTGTCGCTGACGGCCTCGGCGGGCATGAGGCAGGGGAAATTGCCAGTAAAATGGCTGTGAATATGCTTGAAGAATACTTACTGTCTTCTGAAAGCGATCCAGCCAAGAGACTCAGGGAAGCATTCACAGGGATTAATGCTGCAATTTATCAACGTTCCATGAGCGATGAGAGTTGTAAAGGTATGGGCACTACACTGACTGCCTTACTCATCCAAGACGGTACAGCATATATCGGACACGTAGGAGACAGTAGAGCATACCTGGTAAGAAAGAATGTCATATACCAACTAACAGAAGACCACTCTGTCGTAGGTGAGCTTGTCAGGATGGGAATGTTGACTAAGAGTGAAGCGAAAGTCCATCCCCAGCGCAACCTTTTGACTCGAGCAATGGGCACATTGCCCACAGTTGATATGGAAATCGTTGATTCCAAGGTGGAACCGGGAGACCGCTTTATCTTATGCACAGACGGGCTGTCAGGGGCGATAGAGGACTCCGGGATTTTGGACGTAGTTATGTCTCAGCAAGCCCCTCCGGCAGTCGTAGATGAGCTCATTACCCTTGCAAATCAGAATGGCGGATTTGATAATGTCACGGTTGTTGCTGTATTTGTCGGCACTCAAACCTGAAATGCGAAGCAGGTGAGGTGTAAAGATGGTAGGGGAGGTTCTCGGTAAGAGATATAAGATACTCTCTAAGTTGGGTTCAGGCGGGATGGCAGAAGTATATAAAGCTCACTGCCAAATTCTGAACCGAACAGTCGCGATAAAAGTCCTAAGGCCCCAATTTGCATCAAACGAAGAATTTGTTGAGCGTTTTCGTAGGGAAGCTCAGGCTGCCGCAGGTCTTTCACACCCCAATATTGTCAGCATATATGATGTAGGCAAAGACGAAGAACGCTACTATATTGTAATGGAGTATGTAAGCGGCACAA
>LSQX01060244.1_pt1 | contig 11085 bp, 8 predicted proteins | sample 654561 | NCBI WGS metagenome assembly LSQX01 (sample SAMN04489861, study PRJNA283612) | anaerobic digester metagenome | isolation source: 4 biogas reactors fed with cattle manure at either 37C or 55C with and... | place: Denmark: Kongens Lyngby | collected 2014 | reverse complement strand
TATGCCGGCACAGGAAGCCTTCCACCAATCCTCAGGATCCTGTTCTGCCCAACCTATATTGGGCTGATATAGCGGATACTCTTCAAGCGCGCTGGTTATGGTTTCTCCGGTCTCATTAAACAGAACTGTTTTCGTCCCCGACGTTCCGATATCGATACCTAATAAATAAGCCATGTGCTTCCCTCCCGATATTCACTTGTATCTTTGTAATATTATATTATTAAGTATAATCTATACTAGAAAATAATGCAATAAAATTAGGAAATAAAATTTCATACCTGTGAGAATAATAAATGTTGAGAATATATTAGGGAGGCGGGACTATGAAAGCACAAAAAATGGACCATCCAAATGAGGGCATAGAGTGCTCCGTAAATACCTGTTACTATTATATGCAAGGAAATCACTGCTCTGCATCAAGAATCCAGGTTGAGCCAAAAGGCTCTACATCTTGGGAACAGACAGACTGTGCAACATTCTACTATTCAGATGCAAAAAGCTGAGTTAATTCGCTTTGCCGACCTATAGGGGTCAGTGTCTTCTGATGACATAGACAAATTTTTACTATCGTTCATCACCGGCCTTTTGAGACCGGTGATGAACGACAGTCTACTGCGAAAACATTAACTAAAATTCTAGAATATGCATAACACTTGTGAATTTACTTATAAGCAAAATGGTTACAAGCATCAATAAAAACAGCTTCCACCAATAAATTCCTTAATAATTGAGTTAGCCGGAATTTCCTTCGTGTCTATAGGCAAAAAATAGCTAAGGAATTCGATAAGCCTTCTTGCCTCCGAGTACTCCGCTGTACTGTTGTCAATTTCCATCAACAGCGGTTCGGCATATGTTTTCAGTACACCTAGTTCATACATCATAGCAGAATTAAACATAATATCTGCGCTTTCCTGGAAGGGAAATATGTTCTTCTCCTCACCCCGTCTTACTGAAGGCCATCTCTTTATGGTACTCACGGCATTGCTGCCCCGGAACTGGTGATCTCTGACGATGCGTCTTAGTATCCTGTTATCCGTTGTAGGTATCCTATTATGATCATCTATATTCATAGAAGTCAAAGCGCTGACGTATATTTTAAACTTGTTTTCCCTGGGTATTTCCAAAGTCAGCTTCTCATTCAGCCCATGAATACCCTCAATGATAATGACATGGTCTTCGGTAATTTGTAGTTTCTTTCCTATAGGCTCCCTACTCCCCGTTGTGAAACTAAAGATTGGAAGCTCTACCTCCCTACCCTCAAGCAGTTCATTTAATTGCCTATTGAAAAACTTCACATCAATTGCTTCCAACGCTTCATAGTCATACTCCCCGTCTTTGTCCCTGGGCGTATCCTCGCGGTTAACAAAATAGTCATCCAGGGATATTGTCACCGGCTTTAATCCATTGACTCTGAGCTGTATTGATAGTCTCTGTGCAGTTGTAGTCTTTCCTGAAGAAGAAGGACCAGAGATAAGAATTACTCGTTTCTTGTGATTACTTTCTAGGATCATATCTGCTATACTAGCAATCTTTTTTTCGTGAAGAGCCTCTGAAATCCTTATGATTTCAGTAGATCTGCCGGCTTTGACAAGACTGTTGAGAGCCCCTACATTTTCGACCTCAAGTATACGTCCCCACCTTTTGAACTCAAGATATATATTGAAGAGCTTGTCCTGCTCCACATATTGGGGCAGTGAGCGTGGCGAGGACTTTTCAGGAAACTGTATTATCAGGCCACCTTCATGGTATTTCAAGCCAAACACCTTTATATAACCAGTATCAGGTGCCATATACCCATAGAAATAATCATCCATTCCTCCACAATTATATATAGTAACAAACTCCTTATTCCTGTGCTCTATAGCATGATATCTATCCATCCTTCCGCTGGATTCAAACAATGCTTCAGCCTCTGAAAGAGGAATCTCCCTCTTCTCAAAGGGCAGCGTTTGGGATACAATCTCATGCATACGTTCCTCAAGCCTTGCTACTTCAGATGGTTCAAGCTCCCGCTCCCCCCTAAGTTCGCAAAATAGTCCCTTGCTTACAGCATGGCTTATGATGACACGTCTGTTGGGGAACAGGTCATTGGCTGCCTTCATGAAAATAAAGTACAGGCTGCGCCTGTATATCCTCATGCCGTCCTCCTTTGTCAAATCGATAAATCTGACTTTGCAGTCACATTGCAGCTCATAGCTTAGTTCCTTTATATCATTGTCTACCTTTGCAGCAATAATGGCTTCTGAGTGAAGCTGGCTATAATTCCGGGAAAGCTCTAGGAGCGTGGTTCCTTTTGTAACCTTTACTGGCTGCCCGGAATCAATAATGACTTTTACCTGCTCTTTTGTGTCTGTCATATGCTTTCTCCTCACTATTTTGGATAATACTAATATACATTATATCACTTTGGTGACAGAATTTTTTCGTTTATAGAAAAATTTCTTACTCATAATATATTCAAGGAACAATTGACAGAATCCTCTGATTTAAGTTAATATGATTGAAAAACGAACTTAAGGAATGGTTAAGTATATGTCAGAAAAAAATCAGCAAAGTACCCTGGAGCAAATCCGTTATGAAACAAATAGACGAAAAACCTTTGCTATAATCTCTCACCCCGATGCTGGTAAAACTACCATAACTGAAAAACTACTGTTGTACGGTGGGGCTATCAGACTGGCAGGCACGGTAAAGGCACGTAAAGCAGGCAATTACGCGGTATCGGACTGGATGGAGATAGAGAAGCAAAGAGGCATTTCCGTCACCTCCAGTGTAATGCAATTCGAATACGAGGGACATTTCATAAATATACTCGACACCCCCGGCCATCAGGATTTCAGTGAGGATACATACCGAACCCTGGTAGCTGCCGACAGTGCCGTTATGCTTATCGACGGGGCAAAAGGCGTGGAAGCCCAGACCATTAAACTTTTCCATGTCTGTAAAATGAGAGGTATACCTATCTTTACATTTATAAATAAAATGGACAGAGCTAGTAAGGATCCCTTTGAGCTCATGGAGGAAATAGAAAACGTACTGGGAATCCGCTCATACCCCATGAACTGGCCTATAGGAACAGATGGGGACTTCAAGGGGGTTTATGACAGAAAACGCAAGCACATAGAGCTCTTCGCAGGTGGAAAGCACGGCCAGACGGCTGTAAGCTCAGTTAAGGGCGGCGTTGATGACCAAGTTTTTGCAGACCTGCTGGGGAATCATTACCATGACAAGCTTTGTGAGGAGATTGAATTGCTTGACATGGCAGGTGACGAATTCTCCATGGATAAGGTTAGACGCGGAGAACTAACCCCCATGTTTTTTGGTAGCGCAATGACAAACTTTGGAGTACAGCCCTTTCTTGAGGAGTTCTTAAGTATGGCTCCGTCGCCTGGAATAAGGCCTTCAGATGCGGGCGATATCGACCCCGAAGCATCTAACTTTTCGGGATTTGTTTTCAAAATCCAGGCGAATATGAATCCTACTCATAGAGACAGGATTGCATTTATTCGCATATGTTCAGGGAAATTCACCCGAGGAATGTCTGTTTTTCACGCTCAGGCCGGTAAAGAGATAAAGCTTGCCCAGCCCCAGCAGTTCATGGCACAGGAGCGCGCAATTGTAGAGGAAGCATTTCCCGGCGATATAATTGGAGTATTTGACCCAGGCATATTTAAAATTGGCGACACATTACACCAGGGAAGCACAAATTTCAAATTTGCAAGTATTCCTGTGTTCCCTGCCGAACACTTTGCCAGAGTCATGCCTGCTGATTCCATGAAGAGGAAGCAGTTTATAAAGGGTATCAACCAGCTTTCAGAGGAAGGTGCAATTCAGGTCTTTAAGCAGCCTGACACAGGAATGGAATCCATTGTAATTGGTGCCGTGGGCGTTCTGCAGTTCGAGGTGCTGGAGCATAGACTTAAAAACGAATATAATGTTGATCTCAGAATACAACATCTAACCTTTAAGCACGCAAGATGGATAGTTTCGGATATGGATGAGGATAAAAAGCTAAACTTGACAAGCTCCACAATGCTGGTGGTGGATGATGAAGAAAGGTTTGTATTGCTGTTTGAGAATGACTGGAATATTAGATGGGCCGAGGAAAAAAACAAAGGACTCCAGCTGTCTGATATGGCAGGAAGCAAAAGTATAGACCAACCCATACCATAATTCAAGATAATATTGTATAATAGATATAGCGTGTCGGCAGATGTTTCCAGCCTCGTTGAATAATACTCTATCAATAAGTACTACTCATAATGGTGGCAGGCTTGAAGGAATTACGCATCGTTAGGGGTTACTCAGCCGGTAAGAGGCGACGCAAAAATATTACAACAAGCGCAGGGCGGTCAAATGGGTCAACAAGTACATAAAAACGGTAGCTATACCATAGGCGAAGGCTCTCCTGTCTTCCTGGAAGGCCAAGGCATATCTTATATTAGTTTGTTGCTTCAGGGTAAACTGGATGTATACTTATCATCTTTAGCACAGACCCCTGGTTGCGGTGTAACTATGGACGGCCTAAAGCATAACAGCTACAGACTTTTTGACCTAAGTCAGAACATATTCATCGGTGCAAACGACTTGTATATAGGAGGTATGAGTAGCCTCACCTTCACTGCTACATCAGATTGCGCATTATATGCCTACCCCGCTGCTACCTGGCAGGATGCCAGAGGTATAATAGAGAGCAACAAAGACTATGGCGCATATATCGTCAATTCAATATGTAGCCTGATTGTCAATTCATACCATGCCCTTGAAAATGTTCAATCCAATTACTTTACGTCCAATTCGATTTTTAATAATCTATGTGCATATTACATCGCAATAACAGAAGAATATGAACTCAACCGTGTTTTGGGGCATATTTCCCAATCCGGGACGGTGTTTCTTTCTCAGCTGAGGGAGTCTGAATTATTTGTTCCAATACAATTCAGCAAACAGTTTATAGAGTCTTCCAAAACCACTTTATCAGACCACACCGAGCCTGTAAACAGCAAAGCTTCAGATGAAATCAAATATTACAACCATTTATCCAGTATTTCACCAGACATATTAAAAGCATTCTTTTCAGCCGACAGCTATATAGCCATTAGGCAAGTCGGTGATGCAGCTGCTTATCTTGACACACTGATTGAGGAATTGCGCAACGTTTTCAAATGCTACGAGAACACTATCCGTCTTCTCTACAGCGCAGACGCAGATACGAGCAACGCATATACGGCTTTTATACAGGCCGCCTTTGAAATGAGAGAAAAGGGGCTTGATTATTCTCCGGCATTGGATGCAGCTACATTCATACTCAATAGTCTAAAGGAAATTTGTTTGTATTTTGACCGCGAATATAAGCATGATGTCGGCATTGATTTCGAATATCTCGAACACATACACTCAGATAGCATGGCCGCTCTTGAAGCTCCAATGACCTCCATTAAAGGGGCCTCCATTGATGGTGAGGCGGGCATTGTACAAACGCTTCCGGAGGAATTAAAAAACAGTGCTGTTAAGATACTTGAGTACTCAAGACTCTCTGAAGAAAAGGTTACCTGCTTTCTAATGAACCTGACTGCGTTCAGAAACCTTAAGGACAAGCTTTCTACAGAGGAATCAGCCAGATTGATGAGAAAGGCCATAGCTAAATCATTCTTCGAAATATACACAGCTGTATTTAACAGAGCCCATACACATAATGATGACTCCAGGTTAATCAGGATGTTCCTGTCCTTTGGTTATATGGACGAAAGGTTGCTGGATACAAATCAGGTTATGGCATTATACAGGCTTGCCGGTATGGAACACTCCAGCGGAGAACCAAAGGTTTATCTGATGCACGAGTGGCTGGCCGCTATATATGAGATGGAAAAGGATCCTTCTGTAAATAATTTTGGAAGTGATTATATCGATACCTTCCGAGAACTGAAAAAGCAAGGCCGGTTGACTGAAAAGGACAAACACGCATACTTAAATAACAAGGACGATAGGCTGTCATTCGAAATAGACAATATGCTCACCACTAACCACAAGCTTTGCCATGGGCAAATTTCGACCTACTTCCCTATACTCCATAGAGACTGCGCACCCAGCGACCCAATACGGTCATTCGTATCGCCTGCTTTGATTCGTGAAAAGCTTTCAAATATTATGGCAATTGATTTTTCGCTTTTCCACCGGGAAATACATTATAGAAACCCCAAAACCGCCATAGAGAAAGAAATCATCATGGCTCAGACATTACCGGATATACTGCTTGTTCCCATCTACGGAACAAGGGCAATGATGTGGCAAGAAATCTCTGGTAGAGTCAGAAACACACCGGGCAGATTCCTTCTCCCCGTCTTTTCCGATGAAAACATAGATGATGTGCTTATTAAGCTTGCAGGAAATTTCCGCTGGGAACTATGCAGAACAATGATGGGGGCGGCCTGGAACGATATCTCGCAGAACTCGCTGACCTCTGAGTATGCAGATTACATACAGTTTTACCGCAAGAACCGGGACCTTACAGACGAGGCAAAGGAAAAGGTAAAATCATTGGTATCAAAGTACCGCAATAGGCTTCGTGATATATTTACGTCAGAATATGAGATTTGGATTAATAACGAGTCAAAGGGTAACCCGAGATTGAATAAGGTAGCCAGAAATATTTTTATTAAGCATTGCCCTTTTTCTCGTGAAATACGTGAGCGGCTTGTGCGACAGCCAATTTATGCTGATCAGATCAACATTTTCAACACTCAGCGAGGTAAGAAGGTAAGAGAGCTAGAGAACCGATATAAAAGCTATATTAAGGCTAACGGTTCACTTGATTCCGCTCTGGAAGAAAATTTACACTTTTACAAGGATTTATAAACGTCACTATCTAGCTTTGGGAATCAGGTCTATGTAGTGTTTCGTCTGTTTCTTCAAATACTCCTGAAACTGATACTGGGTTACTACATCATAATTTGTCAGCTGCAAACCATATTCAAAGTATTCATCGTCAAGCCCTTTTTTCCATACAACCTTTGCATTAAAATAAAACATACTCCTGTCTGTTATTAGATCGATATCTATTAAATCTTCAATATCCAGTTTCACAGAAGAGATTGCCCCCATTCCATATAGGCTGATATTTTTCACCAGCATATGGAGTCTCCTGCTTGAGTACTTCTTTCGAGCACTTATGGTAAGGGATACAGGGTATCGTTCAAAAACTCTCCGCTCCTGATTTACCTCTTCAAAACGGAGATTTAGTATAACCTGACTTGAACCTCCATCTATAGAAAACACATCAGCAGGGATCGCCTCAATTCCTCTTATATCTCCGCCTACAATAACTACGGGATCAAATTTCTGAAACATATCAAGCTTTCCTGAGATCGGGGATAATTTGAGATTGTTATCCAATAATTCTATGATACTGCATTTTAGGAGATAATCTATGCTGTAAACACTGACATAAATTTCCTTCTGCTGTTCAAACTCCATGCTGCCTCCTGACTTGGTCCATTGTAACATCAGCGTACATAATATCAATATCTTTTTTGCTATAGAAATAGTTTACCAAACTTTGTCCCCTATATCAATCCGCTATGAGGTAAATCTGTCACATTAACAGACTAGTTAACATAAACTACATTATATCGGAGGTGTTATTATGCATTCACATTATTATTTAGGAAAAACAACAATTGACGATGGCCACTGGCACAACTATGAAGGTATGACAAGCTGCGACGCCAACACTCCAAACCACATCCACTATATGGACGGTAAAACATCACTGGATTGTGACCATTCCCATGATTACCACAATGCCACCGGACCGGCAATTTATATTGGCGGGAAGCATTATCATATGTATTGCGCCATTACCAAGGTTGCAGATGGACATGTCCACAAATACGAAGATGCTACAGACAAATACAGTGACAGCTTTTATAAGAAATGCCCGCCATGCAGTGAACCATGCAAGAAGTAATCTAGATAACCAAACTCTCTACTGCCCGATAGGGCACTTTTTTTAAAGCACACCGTGTATCCTATAAAAGAATACACGGTTCTTGAGTATTGCTCCCTATTAACACTCAGCTGTGGGATTGAAATATAGCTACATTAGAAATTCAGTGTTTCCACTGTCCCTCCAGCCGACGCGATTTGTTTGAAAATGTCGTTTCCGGCACTTCCAAGGCTCCCCAAAAACGGCAGTCTGATTATTACACAAATACCGCTTGGTGATGCGAGCTCGACAAGATTTAAAAGATTGATTACAGCACCGGCAGGAATAAATACGCGCAGTATTGTTCCTGGAAGCTGCGGACAGGAACTCTTTTTACTATTACCACAGTCTCTGTTTGCCATAAATATCACCTCCATTATACTCCATACTATGCATCCCACTTCAGGTTTGTTAACATAATCAGTTGCGCCATTTACGGATTATCCTTTGGGTTTCGCCATATCATCAACCCGGGTAATGCTAATAAATCCATCCGACTGACCGCTAGAAGAGACTACCTTATTGATCATCGCTCCAACAAAATCCTTTACATCTTCATTTTTCAAGGGCAAACTGGCCTTTAGTGAAATACCACTTGGTGATGAAAGCTCAATAACATTAAGTAAATTGAGGACAGTACCACCAGGTATAAATATATTTACAAGGTTTTTTGAACCATTTTCTCCATTTACAGTGTAGCTGCCAGGTTGCTTCCTAGTTCGTGTCCGGGGACTATCTGTGTATACTCTGTATTTATACATCATACTTCGGTAGCACCTTCTGTTGGAATCCAATGCCTCCCTGTATGTCATCTGACTACCTCCTTTCCTCATAACCGACTTCATATACATAATATGATTATTATGTGAACTTGTTACATAGAGCAGACAGTGATAGCCCATTCAAGATAAATACACTATGAAAAAATACACTATTTTGCACCAAATATTGACATCCGCAAGGATGTAATGCTATTATTGTTGCAACAACAAACTCGGTATTACTATTCATCGCAACGACAAATACTATTTTATTAACCACCAACATTTAGTTAGGCAGGGGGACAGAAATGAGCAAAAACCTTATTTGGGCTAAAGCCTGCTTTATTACAGCAGTTTGTCTTTTTCTTATAGTGTTTATGTCATCTTGCTCCAATCTAGATTCTTCAAATAATAAATTCACTAATTCCAAATGGACCATTATCGGCCCCTATGATGAGACCTCCCAGAATTCATGTCCGCTGTTTTATGGAGACCAACTGGCTGAATTAGGTGGTGAAACTGTCATCTCCGAAAGCGGACTTCCTGATGGGGTAAAGAATAGCATACAAATTACAGCAAGAAAAGGCATAATAGATTTCACCAGAGTCTACCCAAACAAAAACTGGTCAGTAGCCTACGCCTACATGGAGTTTGAAGGAAACGGGGAAGAGTGTTTTTTCAGGATTGGCTCCGATGACGGGCTCCGAATCTGGATAAATGGCGCCATGGTTGTCGATGATCATACCCATCGTGCACTGGATATCAACTCGAATTCCTTCCGTGTAGCTTTGAAAAACGGAACAAACAGGATGCTTGTTAAGGTGTGTCAAGGCGAAGGAGACTGGACATTCAGCCTTAGAGATACTACACTTGAAGAGCATGAAGCTTTTTTGTCAGACTCTAGTGGCATAGCTCTGTCAATATCAAGCCAGTCGCATTTTTTCGAGGACAAGGAAACATTAGCTTTTTCTGTGCTTGCGAATCACGCTCCGCTATCGAATATCCCAATTTCATATTTCGCCTCTGACTCTAATGGAAATGTTATAGCCACAGGAAAAAGCTCATTGGGTGAAAGCATTGCAATATCCCTGCCATCTGATATCGTCGAATATATTAGTATCAAGGCTGAACTGGAGCAAGTTGGTAACAGTACTACCCAAGGTAAATTCCTACACAATAGTGTTGAAAAGTCATTCTTTAAAGGCAACCCTGAGACTGTTTTATCTGAATACTCCTATAGAGCAAGGAAGGCGGCAACAGAACTGGCCACCTCCTCTCGATGGTCCGCTATTTACAGTGATGAACAAAGTTCAATTAAGGATATAGCACCAACACTGTTGTATCTAGCAGATATAATTGACGGTAAACAAAATAATGTAATAGTCAGTGAGGATAAACAGATACTCGCTGTCACGTTGGTAAATGACATTCTGGACGCTATGGAAAAAGGACCTCAAGCCCTCTCACACCTAACGGGATATCGACAGATGGCTTACCAATCTGACATCGATGGTAGTCTCCAGCCATACAGCCTGTATCTTCCGGAATCCTATTCCCCTGATAAAGCATATTCACTTGTAGTAATGCTTCACGGTTACAATGAAAACGACTACGACTATGGAACCATTCTAGCATCACTGATGCCGGAAGATTTTATCATCGTTTCCGTCTTTGGCCGCGGTGACCTTTACTATCAGTCCGCCGGGGAGCAGGATGTCCTAGATGTGACAGACCGTATCATCGAGGGTTATTCTATTGATAAAAACAGAGTGTACCTTATGGGGAATTCAATGGGTGGCCTTGGAACGTGGAGAATAGGTGCGCTGTACCCAGACCGTTTTGCGGCCATTGCACCATATTGCGGCTGGACAGGTCAAGAGCTGTTGGAGAACCTTGGAAACATGAAAACATATGTTGTCCATGGCAATGCAGATCAAACGGTAGCAATAAATTTCGATAGAAATTCAGTGAAAAAACTAGAAACCCTAGGCTACGATATTAACTTTGTAGAAATAGAAAAAGGCTCTCACTCAGCATGGGCAGAATGGACAAGGATATATCCACCTAATACGATCCTGGATATATTCAGATCGGCAGTGAGGAACCCCTCCCCTGCCAACCTTATAGCAACAATACCCCAGGTCCGCTATGGCAAGCATTATTGGATCACAGTAAATGAGCTTGATACGAGTGGCGTATTGATGTGGCCGGAGTATACAGCTAAATCCCCCTATGATTCCTTTTACCAGCCTCACCCGGCACCAAGATGGTTTGAAGCCAAGCGTCGATACGATGGTTCCATAGCAGTAGTTACAGAAAGGATAAACGCACTTTCTCCAG
>LSQX01040669.1_pt1 | contig 11085 bp, 9 predicted proteins | sample 654561 | NCBI WGS metagenome assembly LSQX01 (sample SAMN04489861, study PRJNA283612) | anaerobic digester metagenome | isolation source: 4 biogas reactors fed with cattle manure at either 37C or 55C with and... | place: Denmark: Kongens Lyngby | collected 2014 | reverse complement strand
TCCCCGTTTTACTTTCCAACAAACCTTTCGCGGCGGGGGTTGAAGGGATCACCGAAATGTATTCGCTTCCCGGTAAGGATGACTATGACCCCAATCCGGTGATGGCTTTTTTCTACTACGCCCTATTTGGCATAATGCTTTCAGATGCCGGTTACGGCCTTTTGATGGTCTTGGCCATGTTGTTTGCAAAATTAAAATTCAAGCTTGAAGGTAATATGAAAAAAACAGTGGATATGTTTTTATACTGCGGTCTGTCCACAGTGGTTTGGGGGGCTCTCTTCGGCTCTTGGTTTGGTGACATTATTCAGGTTGTTGCAAGCGAATTTTTTGGAAAAGAGATTCCGAGCCTGGCCATTTGGTTTGAACCCGTAGATGACCCGATGAAAATGTTGCTTTATTCATTCCTCTTTGGCATTATGCACCTGTTTCTTGGCCTGGGAATCAGATTTTACACACTCTGGAAAAACAACCAAAAGCTTGATGCTGTTTTAGATGTAGTACCGGTTTATTTACTTGTAACGGGTATTGCCCCAATTGGTGCGGGCGTTGTAATTTCAACCATACCTGATTCGATTTCATCACTTGGCAAGAAAATGGCCTTAATCGGGGCACTGCTTATTGTTCTGACCTCGGGGCGTTCTGCAAAAAACATAATCGGTAAACTGGGCGGGGGCTTGTATGCCCTTTATAATGCCGGGGCCGGCTATATGGGTGATATACTGTCCTATTCAAGGCTCCTGGCTCTGGGTCTTTCAACCGGTGTTGTGGCAAGTGTTGTAAATTTACTGGGAACAATGCCGCAAAACAAGGTTTTAAAAGCTATAATGATGGTTGCTGTTTTTATTTTCGGCCAGACCGTAAACCTTGCAATTAATTTAATTGGGGCCTATGTTCACACAAACCGTCTGTTTTTCGTTGAATTCTTTTCAAAGTTTTATGAAGGTGGAGGGCGTGCTTTCACCCCCTTAAAAATGAATACAAATTACTTAAAAATCAAGGAGGAAAAATGATGGAAAATCTCGGAACTATTTTAGCAGTGTTGGGTGCCGTTATAGCGGCTGTCTTGTCCGGCTTGGGCTCTACCAGAGGGGTTGGCATGGTTGGGCAAGCCGCGGCAGGGGTTATAACAGAAGACCCTTCAAAGTTCGGTAAGGTGCTGATACTGGTTATCATGCCCGGAACTCAAGGCCTTTATGGCTTTTTGACAGCTTTCTTACAGCTTGTGCAGCTTAATATAATCGGGTCCGGTTTTGAGCCTGTTTCACTTACCAAGGGTCTCATGTATTTTGGAGCTTGCATGCCCATAGCCGTTGTAGGTTATTTTTCAGCGGTTGCACAAGCAAAAGCAGCGACAGCAGGTGTAGGCATTGTAGCTAAAAAGCCCGCTGAAAGCGGAAAAGCCTTAACTTTTGCGGCAATGGTTGAGACCTATGCTGTTTTAGCACTTCTTATTTCCATCTTGGCTATGTTTAGCATTACCGGCCTTAATATCTAAAGTCAGATAGGGGAGAGTCAATGACCGGTTTAGAAAAGATAATCCGTAAAATTGAAGAAAAAACGGCTAAAGCTTGCGATTTGACAATAAATAAAGCGCAAGCTGATGCCGANNAAGCGGAAGAAAGCGCCCGGGAGTATGAAGAAGATGTTTTGAGGACGACCGAAGAAAAACTCGCGGCAATTAAAATCAAAGAGCAGTCCGGCTCCAAACAAAGGGCAGGGCAGATAATTTTAGCTGCACGCAACAGTGTTTTAACTGCCTGCCTTGAAGAAGCTCTGCAAGCCATGCTGTCTTTGCCACAAGATGACTATTTTAACTCTTTGCACGCTCTGGCGCTTAAATATGCAGATGAGGGTAGCTGTTTTATGCACTTAAATGCGGCAGATCTGAAAAGATTGCCCGACTCTTTCGCAGGTACACTAAAAGCAGATTTAAAAAAGAAAAACTGTCTCCTTGACATGTCAAATACTGCTGTTGATATCAAAGGGGGCTTCATCCTTGTCTACGGCGATATTGAAATAAACTGTTCCTTTGAGGCACTTTTAGCCGGCAGAGAAGCTGAACTTAAAGATCTGATTTATAAACATATTTTCTAAATAAGAAAGGGTGAGTTTGTGCGCGAAACCGAATATGTATACGGCGTGGCGAGAGTTCGCGTAAATGAACTTTCCCTGCTGACAAAAAATAATTTTGAACAATTAATTGCGGCAGCAAATTATGATGCAGCGATCGATGTGCTTGTTCAAAAGGGCTGGCTTTTTGAAGATAGGGATGACTATTATGCCGCTATTGAAAATGAGCGGCAAAAAATGTGGCAACTTTTAAGCGAAGCAGCCCCAAATGTTAAGGAATTGCATCCTTTAATTATTGCAAATGATTTTCAAAACCTTAAAGCAGCCATAAAAGCTTTTTTCACACAAGAAGAATTTGAACATTTGCTTGCCCAACCCAGTGTTTATTCGGCGCAAATTATTTTAGACGCTATAAAGATAAAGGCTTTTGACGATTTGCCCGAACTTTTACAAGAGGCGGCAAAAGAAGCTTTCGAAGCAATTATAAAACATGAAAGCGGTCGCTTGGCCGATATTGCTTTGGACAAAAGAGCCTTGATGGCAGCTCTTGAGTTGGCCGAGGCCACAAAAAGCAGCACCTTAAAAGAAATTGTCGCCTTGAATGCTTTCGTGGCAAATATCAACATTGCCATGCGATCTGTCGCTATCGGCAAGCAGGCGGACTTTATGTCGGCTGCCATGGTTAAAACAGACGCTCTTGACAATGATGAGCTTATTGAGGCAACACTTGATAGCCCTGAAAAGCTTGAAAAATATATCTTAAACCACCTGGGTGAGTCTGCTGCAAAAGCTTTTAAAGAAGGCTTGACTGCCTTTGAAAAATGGCAAGATGAAGAGGTCTTAAAGCTTTTGGTTGCATCAAAATACACAGCTTTTGGCCTTGACCCCTTGTGTGCCTATCTTTTGCGCAAGGAAATTGAGCTGAAAAATGTAAGGATCATACTTTTGGCTAAGATAAACAGTCTTGAGCAAAATGTGATAAGAAGGCGAGTGAGATTAAGTGACGACCACATATAAAACAGCGGTATTGGGCGATAAAGACAGTATATACGGCTTTGCTTCCCTTGGGTTTACAATTTTTCCCATTGAGGATTCGCTTGAGGCTGTAAAAATAATGCGGCAATTGTCTGACTCCGGTTATGCGATTATTTATATTACAGAGTTTCTGGCCTCACAAATTCCACAAGAATTGGAGCGATTTGCCTCTCAAGCACTCCCGGCGATAATTCCGATTCCGGGCCTTCGGGGAAACACGGGGATGGGGATGAAAAATGTCAGCAAATCGGTTGAAAAAGCTGTTGGGTCTGATATTTTAGGCGATAGCTAACAAATACACAGAGTGCTTTGCACTTAAAGCGGCCGATTGGTCGGGAAAGGTATGTGAGTAATGAGTACCGGTAAAATTACAAAAATATCCGGCCCCCTGGTAATAGCATCGGGCATGCGGGATTCAAATATGTTTGATGTGGTGCGAGTAAGTGACGCGCGCCTGATCGGTGAAATTATTGAGATGCACGGTGATAGGGCATCCATACAAGTTTACGAAGAAACGGCCGGTTTGGGCACAGGCGAGCCTGTTGTATCCACAGGGGTGCCCTTAAGCGTTGAATTGGGCCCGGGCCTGATAGGTGGCATTTTTGACGGAATTCAGCGCCCGCTTGATGTTATTCGAGACATGGTAGGCAACAATTTACCCAGGGGTGTGGAAGTGCCGGCCTTGGACCGTGAAAAAAAGTGGACCTTTGAGCCGCTCGTAAAAGAGGGCCAAAAGCTTACAGGCGGTGACGCCATTGGGCGAGTGCAAGAAAGCGATATTGTAGAACAAAAAATTATGGTACCCCCCGGTTTGGCCGGTGAAGTTAAAACAATAAAGAGCGGCGAATTTACAGTTACCGAAACAGTTTGCATTATCGCTGACGAGCAAGGTGAAGAAGTCGAAATCAGCCTTATGCAAAAATGGCCCGTAAGGCAGGGGAGGCCCTTTGTTAAAAAACTTACTCCGGACATGCCGCTCATTACCGGGCAAAGGGTTATAGACACTTTGTTCCCCATGGCAAAAGGAGGGGTTGCGGCCATACCCGGCCCCTTCGGTAGCGGAAAAACCGTAATTCAACATCAACTTGCCAAGTGGGCAGAAGCAGATATTATCGTGTACATAGGCTGCGGCGAGCGCGGCAATGAAATGACAGATGTGCTCAATGAATTCCCCGAGCTCATCGACCCCAATACGGGCAAGTCCCTGATGGAGAGAACCGTCCTTATAGCCAACACATCGGATATGCCTGTCGCTGCGCGTGAAGCCTCAATTTATACAGGCATTACAATAGCGGAATATTTTAGGGACATGGGTTATTCTGTGGCCTTGATGGCAGATTCTACCTCCCGTTGGGCTGAAGCCTTGCGTGAAATGTCGGGCAGGTTGGAAGAAATGCCCGGCGAAGAAGGCTATCCGGCCTACCTTGGCAGCCGTTTGGCTCAATTTTATGAAAGAGCGGGTAGGGTAATTTCACTGGGTTCGGAAGAGCGTGAGGGTACCCTTTCGGTAATAGGTGCCGTATCCCCGCCCGGCGGTGATATATCGGAACCTGTTTCACAAGCCACGCTTCGTATAGTTAAAGTATTCTGGGGGCTTGATGCATCCTTGGCCTACAAACGCCATTTCCCCGCTATTAACTGGCTTACCAGCTATTCACTTTATTCAGACAGTTTGGGTCTTTGGTTTGACCTAAACCTTGCACCGGACTGGACTGCCATGAGGCAACGCATGTTGGCCTTGCTGTCCGACGAAGCAGAACTTGAAGAAATTGTCCGCTTGGTGGGGATCGATGCTCTGTCACCCGAAGATCGCCTTAAAATGGAAGCGGCCCGCTCAATAAGGGAAGACTTTTTGCACCAGCTGGCCTTCCACGATGTAGACACTTACACTTCATTGCGAAAACAATATTTAATGATGAAATTGGTTGAGGAATATTACTTGTTTTCTTTACAAGCTTTGAAGGCCGGTGCAGATATTGAAGACCTTGCATCCTTGCCGGTGCGAGAGGCTATCGGGCGTTTCAAGTATATCGAAGAAGATGATATTGAAAGCAGCTATAAAAAAACACATGATGATCTTGACGCACAGTTAAAAGAAGCGCTTGAGAAAAAGGAGGAGTTCTGATGCTTAAAGAGTATAGGACAATTCAAGAAGTTTCCGGACCGCTTATGTTAGTGCGTGAAGTGGATGAGGTTAAGTTCAACGAATTGGGCGAAATAGAGTTGGAAAGCGGCGAAAAACGCCGTTGCCGTGTATTGGAAGTTGACGGCAGCAATGCACTGGTTCAGCTTTTTGAAAGCTCTGCGGGCGTAAATTTGTCAAACAGCAAGGTTCGTTTCTTGGGCCGGCAAATGGAGCTCGGGGTTTCCGAAGACATGTTGGGCCGTGTTTTTGACGGCTTGGGCCGCCCTATTGATGATGGACCCGAAATTATACCCGAAAAAAGACTGGATGTTAACGGCCAGCCCATGAACCCGGCAGCGCGTAACTACCCGCAAGAGTTTATACAGACCGGCGTTTCGGCCATTGACGGCTTAAACACTCTGGTAAGAGGGCAAAAACTGCCTATTTTTTCGGCTTCGGGTCTGCCGCATGCGCAGCTGGCGGCTCAAATTGCAAAACAGGCCAGAGTCAGGGGTACAGACGAACAATTTGCGGTTGTTTTTGCCGCAATAGGTATTACATTTGAGGAAGCGGAATTTTTTGTAGAAAGCTTTAAATCAACCGGTGCCATTGACAGAACGGTAATGTTTACCAACCTTGCCAATGACCCTGCAATTGAAAGAATAGCAACACCAAAAATGGCTTTGACAGCCGCCGAATATTTAGCCTTTGAAAAAGGTATGCATGTGCTTGTTATTTTAACGGATATAACCAACTATGCTGATGCCTTGCGAGAAGTATCCGCAGCCAGGAAGGAAGTTCCGGGCAGGCGCGGTTACCCGGGTTATATGTATACCGACCTTGCGTCAATCTATGAAAGGGCAGGCAGGCAAAAAGAAAAGGATGGCAGTATCACTCTCATACCCATTTTGTCCATGCCCGAAGATGATAAGACTCACCCCATCCCCGACTTAACCGGTTATATAACAGAAGGCCAAATAATCTTGGGGCGCGATCTTTACCGGCGTGGAATAACACCGCCCATTGATGTCCTCCCCTCCTTGTCCCGACTTAAAGACAAGGGGATCGGTGAGGGCAAAACCCGTGAAGATCATTCAAACACCATGAACCAGCTCTTTTCAGCCTATGCGCGCGGCAAAGATGCCAAAGAGTTAATGGTTATTTTAGGTGAAGCGGCCCTTACCGATATGGACAAGCTTTATGCCAAGTTTTCCGATGAATTTGAAAATAGTTATGTTTCACAAGGTTTTGAAACAAACCGCAGCATTGAGGAAACTTTAGACCTTGGCTGGGACCTGCTTCGTATTTTACCGCGCAGTGAGTTAAGGCGAATAAGTGATGAATTGCTTGATGAGCATTACGAAAAGCGTGAGTGATAATTTATGGCACTGTTAAATGTTAATCCAACAAGAATGGAACTGACCAACTTGAAACGCAAGTTGGTCACCGTGCGACGAGGGCACAAACTGCTCAAGGACAAGCGTGACGAACTCATGCGCATTTTTCTCGATTTGGTTCGGGAAAACAAGAGGCTACGCCGCCGGGTTGAAGAAGGAATTATACAGGCAAATGAGCACATGTCTATAGCGCGGTCTGTTATGAGTGATAAAAGCCTTGACATTGCTTTGATGCTGCCTACCCAAGACATGACACTTGAAGTAAAAGAAAAAAATGTCATGAGTGTTATAATACCCGAATTTGATGTAACCTATAAAAGGGCGGATGAAAGCGATATTTACTCTTATGGCTTTGCCTTCACTTCATCGGACCTAGATGTGGCTGTGAAATCATTGTCCGATATCATGCCCGATATGATTCGCCTGGCAGAAGTTGAAAAATCTTGTGCTCTAATGGCAGATGAAATCGAAAAGACACGCCGCCGAGTCAACGCACTTGAACATGTAATGATACCGCAATATGAAGAAACAATTAAGTTTATCACCATGAAACTTGATGAAAATGAGCGAAGCGCAACCACCCGTTTAATGAAAGTAAAAGATATGATGTTGGCCAAGGCCTACAATTACGATTAAGCTTTAATATCACCGTCAAAAAGCCCCGCGCGGTGTTGACAATGCGCGGGTCTTCTCTTATAATACATCAGTGTCAATTGCAAATATCAGTCGGTGTGGCGGAACAGGCAGACGCAAGGGACTTAAAATCCCTCGGTGGCGACACCGTACCGGTTCGATTCCGGTCACCGGCACCAAAAACAGCAGGCTCAAGGCCTGCTGTTTTTGTATCTAAATCAATTGTGATGTTTCTACAAACTCAAAGCCAAAGCATAAGCTGATTTTGTGGCCTCGAAAACTTTAGCACCTTGGAAGCTGTCGCCGATATTATGGACTTCTACACCCGGCAATTTTTCTTGGAAAAGGTAATAAAGTGCCTCATTGCTTCTGCCCCCTGCGGCTAAAACCACAAGGTCTGCTTTAATTTTTTCTTCGCGGCTTTCATCTTTAATGGTTTTGGCCAAGGGGTTTGGTATATTGGTCGGTAAAATCGGGTTCCAAGAAAGATAGGGGTCCGGAACTGTTTTTGAATAATTCCTTTTTACCTTGACAGCATCTTTTTCATAAGACAAAAGCCTGGTACAGTTCAAAAGCTCAATCCCGGCATCATACATGTATTTGAGCATATAGCCGCGGTTGGCGGTGCAGGTATGGTTCATAAAGTATTCGGTCATTTCAATAAGGGTAACTTTTTTACCGTGCTCATAGTTTAAAAAGTGAGCAAGCTCACAGCCGACAACACCGCCGCCGATTACAACAATTTCTTCGGCCTCTTCGGCTAATTTGGGGTTTAAGAAAACATCAACAGCCTGTTCAACATTTGCTTCTTCATAGCCCGGTAACCTTAAGGCTACATCTTTTGTGCCCACGGCAATAACAACCTTATCATAAGCTTGAGCTTTTAGCATTTCGGGGTCGGCCTCGGTTTTCATGTGTAATTTAAGGTCATAATCAGCCTGGCTTTGTTTAAGCCAGTTTTCGAGGTAGATAAGATAATTGGCAATGTCAAACTTAATCCCCGGGATACTGCCCGATACAATCCTTCCGCCAATTTTATCGCTCTTTTCAAAAAGATCTACCTTGTGACCTCTTTGAGCTGCTGTTATGGCACATGTTATACCGGCAGGGCCGGCACCTACAACGGCAATTTTAAGCGGTTTTTCTGCTTTAGCCGGCTCAAGCGGGTAAATTTCTTCAAAAGCTGTTCTGGGGTTGACCGCACATTGCGGGTGCCCGCCTTCTACAAATTCATTAATACAGGCCTCTTGGCAACCTATGCAGGGTATGATTTCATCAATTTTGTTTGTTCGCACCTTATGGGGCCAATGGGGGTCTGCCAAGAGAGGGCGGCCCAGCATAACCATATCACACATACCGTCGGATAAGGCTTTTTCCGCTAAATCCGGATAACCCAACTTGCCCACAGCCACAACCGGAACTTTTTGGCCGGCATTGGAAAAGATTTTGTTCTCTTCAAAATAATCTTTGGCAATTTTTGCAATATCCAGATAACAACCGGGGGGCATTGAGCCGGGCGGGTGGGGGAGCCACCAGTTATCGTAGCCGCCCAAGTCAACATCAAACATGTCAACACCGGCTTCAATCAAATTTTTCATATACTTAAGCGTCATGTCTATGGTACGGCCATTTTTGAACTTTTTAAGTGCCGGGGAATTCATTCTGTCACCGTATGTTTCATTGAAAGCCAAGGACATATTAATGCGAAACATTATGGGGAAGTTTTTGTCGGTTCGCTTTCTGATTTCCCGTACGGCATCAATTCCAAAAGCTTGCCAATCGGAATAGCGGCCAAACTTGCGCCTGTTGAAAGCGGGGTTGGCCATTTGCTCAAAAAGGTAACCCTCATGGCCATGGATGTAAATACCATCAAAATTCATGGCCTTGCTGTCGGCGGCGCATTGACCGACTTGCCTGATGATTTTTCTTAAAGCACGGTCACTCAAGGGCCTGCAAGGAACTTCGGGCATGTACCAATTCTTATTCCATGAAGCTGAAACGGGCAGTTTATATTGGTTGGTCAGGCACTGGGGATTGCCCACGCGCCCCAAACCGGCACTGACCTGTAGAAAAATGCGAGCCCCGTGGGAATGCACACCCGCCGTTAAGTTGCGCCAACCGGCAAGAACGGTCCGGCTGCGATCAAGGCGGGGGAAGTAGGTAAGGTCACCAAGTTCAATGATGGAAGGGTCAACCCCATAGGTAACAGGAACCAAGCCCGTGGTAATGAGGCCGACACCGCCCTTTGCTCTTTCGTAAAAATAAGCGAGCATTTTTTCATTGGGACGGCCGGTTTCATCGCACATGGATATGTTGCCCATCGGGGCCATTACCAACCTGTTTTTAAGGTTTAAGCGGTTAACGGTTATGGGAGAAAACATGTTTTCATAAGGGTAGAGGTTAGAAGACATTTTCCCCTTTTCCAACATTTCGGGGTCCATAAACCAGTTGCCGAAAAAGTCAACCATTTCTTGGACTTTCTTATCAGTCACCATTTTAACATCTCCTAAAAAATTCTTTATAAAATATAGCATAAAAGGCATTCAAAGTCGAATCTAAAAGTCGAAATCTTGCGTTGTATTAAGAATACAGCGGTGGTATAATGGTGCAAGAAGGGTTGAAGGGGGCGTTTTTATGCAGATAAAGCCTATTAGGGATAAGTGGCAGGGTAATATGACCGACCGCGAACGCTTCAAGAGGCAGATGCACTATAAAAGTTTTGACAGATGCTTTAATATGGAATTCGGATACTGGGACGAAAATTTCGAAGAATGGAAGATGTTCAAAGATAATTCAATTAAAGACAACGCTCAAGCCGATCTTTTCTTTAATTTTGATACAATCAAAACTATCGGCGGCAGGGTCTGGTTAAACCCCACTTTTGAACATAAGATAATTGAGGAAGATGAGAGGACCAGAACAATTCGCAACAGTGATGGGCTTATAGCGGTTGAGGAAAAATTTTCAAGCAGTATCCCAAATTATAAATCTTCCTCTGTTGTCACCCCCGATGATTGGAAAAAAGTCAAAGAAGAAAAAATGCGCAGGGATGACCCGGCAAGGGTTTTAGATATTGAAACGCTAAAAGCTCAACATCCAACCGACCGCGATTATCCCTTATGTGTTGATTGTGGCTCAATGATCGGCAAGATCAGAGATCTTCTTACCTTTGAAGGCCTTGCCTACGCCTGTTATGACTATCCGGATATGGTAGAGGACATGGTTGAGACTTGTTGCCTTTTGGTTGAGGATTTTCTGGACCAAGTGCTACCACATTTTGATTTTGATTTGGCCGGCGGTTGGGAAGACATCTGTTTTAAAAACGGCCCGATTGTGAGTGTGGATTTTTTTAAAAATGTTGTCACACCAAGATATAAAAGAATTAGAAAAAAGCTTGATGAATATGGCATTGATATTTGGTATACTGACTGTGACGGGGATGTTCGCCCGATTTTGCCATATTTTTTAGAAGGTGGAATCAACTGCCTTTTTCCCTTTGAAGTAAACGGCTGTGCCCATCCTTCGGAAGTTTTAAGGGAGTACGGAAAAGAGTTGCGAATCATGGGCGGAGTTGATAAAATGGCTCTAAGTGCAGGGAAAGAGGCCATTGATACTTATTTGGAAAGCTTGATTTTGCTGGTTAAACGCGGTGGATATATACCTTTTTGTGACCATCGTTGCCCGCCTAATGTAAAAGAAGAAGACTATTTATATTATCTTGACCAAAAAGAAAAGCTTTTTGGATTGAAATAGTCCATTAAAAAATATCGGAGGATGTAAACAATGCAAATTTTAGAGGATATGAGTTTAGCCCTGCAGCAAGGG
>LSQX01036162.1_pt1 | contig 11086 bp, 8 predicted proteins | sample 654561 | NCBI WGS metagenome assembly LSQX01 (sample SAMN04489861, study PRJNA283612) | anaerobic digester metagenome | isolation source: 4 biogas reactors fed with cattle manure at either 37C or 55C with and... | place: Denmark: Kongens Lyngby | collected 2014 | reverse complement strand
GCGCGGGAAGCGGCGCGCCGCTCGCAGTGCACGAACAACTTGAAACAGCTTGGCCTGGCGCTTCACAACTATCACGATACGCACGGAGTCCTTCCGCCCGCCTTCCTGACAAAATACGTCGACACCACGGAGACGAGCACCTGTTGGGGTTGGGGGTCGTTTCTCCTTCCCTTCGTGGAGCAGCAGGCACTCCACGATGTCATCCAACCGGGGCAAGGCACGCTTTATGCGGCCATCACGAACGATCCCGCCAAGCGCGCGGCGATGCAGGTTGGGCTGACTGTTTTCACATGTCCCTCGGACATTCGAAAGCCCAACGGCACCAATACTATGCGTAAGATTAACGGTCAGGAGGTCGCTTCATCCAACTACGTTGCCAACAACAGCAGCGACGACTACCTCTCCGCCGACAGCCCCGATATTGGCGGAGTCTTCATTCCAGACCATTCGATCCGGCTGGACGACATTCTCGACGGGACGAGCAATACACTCGCCTTTGGGGAGCGCAAATGGCAGTACTTCGATTCGACCCACACGCGATACGGCGCCTATGCGGCACTCGTATTCGGGGTCGGCGATAAATATAACAACACGCGCCAAGGCGATCAGGTGGCCGTTGGTGCGATTAAGATGAACCTCGACGGCACCACCCAGACCGCGGAAATGGGGACAACGCGCGGGATGCGGAACTACTCGAGCTATCATCCCGGCGGGGCGAATTTCGTGCTCGCTGATGGCAGTGTGCGGTTCGTCCCCGACACAATCGACGCGCGCTACCAGGCGGATGGCATCGCGATTGACCCAAGCGGGAGCAGAGAGACTTCTGTGCGAAGGATTGTCGACACGACTTGGGAACGGTTGCTCTGCCGACGCGACAACCAGCCAATCGGCGAGTGGTAGTGGGAGTTGTTCCGATCAGCGATTCGCGTTGTCGGCCAGACATCCGCGAATCGTCGCGGCCCGGCTCACGAGGCGAATGCAGGCTGGCATGGGCTTGCGCAGGTGCGCCCGTGGATCGTGGAACGTTGCAGCCTGCAATTGGGGAAGAACGCGGAGACTTGCCGGGCGCTCGCTTGAACCGCTAGAGTCAGAGACGGTCCGGCAGCTTCAGGGTGAGGATGTCCTACGCGTTTTTCGCGATTGCCGCCTGCCGAGGAACACCCGGTCCAACTGCCGCACCTGTCCGTTGATTCTGCGCGGCGCCACGACTCCCCGCCGCATTAACAACCTGGATACCGGAGGAGGGCTTGCCCATGTCGCGTCATACCCGTCGAATGTTTTTGAAGCGCGCCGCCAGCGCCGGCGCGGCCACGGCGTTTGCCGTCGCCGGCACGCGGGCCTCCGGCCGCGTGCTGGGCGCAAACGACCGCGTCCGCATCGCCGTCGCGGGCATCAACGGGCGGGGGCAGACCCACATGACCGGTTATGCCCAGCTGAAGGGCGTCGAGATCGCCTACCTCGTCGATCCCGATAGCCGGTTGTTTGCCTCCAGGAGCAAGATCGTCGAGGACCGGGCCGGCAACACGCCGACCTGCGTTCAGGACGTCCGCCGCGCGTTGGACGACAAGAATCTGGACGCCGTCTCGATTGTCACGCCCAACCATTGGCACGCGCTGATCGGCGTCTGGGCCTGCCAGGCGGGCAAGGACGTGTATGTGGAGAAACCCTGTAGCCACAACATCTTCGAGGGCCGCAAACTCGTCGAGGCGGCCAGAAAATACGGCCGCATGGTCCAGCACGGCACGCAGCGCCGCAGCGATCCGCAGTGGCGCAAGTTGGTCGACGACGTGCGGAACGGAAAATACGGCAAGCTGCTGGTCTCCTACGGCTACGCCAGCCGGTCGCGGGCCAGCATCGGCGTCAAGCCCCCGCAGGAGCCGCCCAGCGGATTGGACTACGATCTCTGGCTGGGCCCGGCAGCCACGCGTCCTTTCAACAGGAATCTGGTGCACTACAACTGGCACTGGATGTGGGACTTCGGCGACGGCGAGATCGGAAACATGGGCTCGCACCAGATCGACGTTTGCCGCTGGGCCCTGCCCGCCGGGGCGACTCCCAAGAACGTCGTCAGCCTGGGCGGCCGCTTCGGCTACAAGGACGAGGGGCAGACCCCCAACACCCATTTGACGATGATCGATTTCGGCGAAGCCACGCTGCTGCTGGAGATTCGCGGGCTGATCGACGACAAGCATTGGAAGATCACCAACGAGTTCTACACCGACGAGGGCGCGATCCGCGACGGCAAGTTCTTCCCCAAGGGCAAGACCGAGGGTCTGCCGATCGCCAGCCCGCCGACTCCGGGCGTCCCCGAGCAGGGCCCGCGGCACATGCAGAACTTCATCGATTGCGTCCGCAGCCGGAGACGTGAAGACCTTCATGCCGAGATTCTCGAAGGGCACCGGTCCGCGCTGTTGACCCACTTGGGCAACATCTCTTATCGGCTTGGCGAGGACGTGCCGTTCGACAGGCTGGCGAAGCCGTTCAACGGGGACGAAATCGTCCACGAGTCGTTTGAAGACATGAAACGCCACTTGGCCGGCGCCGGCCTGGAACTGGCCAACACCACCTGCCGCCTCGGGCGGAGCCTGCAATTCGACGCCGAGGCGGAGAAGTTCGTTGACGCCGCGGACGCAAACCAGCTGTTGAGCCGGCCCTACCGCGGCCCGTTTGTCGTGCCGGAAAGGGTCTAGCAACGGGGACATCGAGCAGATGCAGCCGAGCAACCGATGAACACCTTGGATCGTCGCCATCTGCTGAGAACCGCGGCCGGCGCGGGCGCGGGCTTGCTGGCCGGGCGGTGGGCCAAAGCGGCCAGATCGGCGGCCGACAAGCCCGAGCCGCGGATCAAGATCGGCCAGATCGGCACAGCCCATGAACATGCCTCGGCGAAGAAGGGTTATCAAGAGACCGGCTTTCCGCCGATGACGGCGCGGTATGACGACCAGCGGATCGAGCGGGCTCAGATCATCCGCGGCGAGAGAGTGAATCCGTACCCGCTCCAGCACGAGTTGCTCGTTCAGGAATGCCTGCTGGAGGCCTGCGGGGACCCGCTGCGCTAGCAGGCCTGTCTGAACGGCCCCCGCCCGCGTATTCCGCGGGTGTCGAGCGCCGCACGGTTTCTGAATTTGCGCGTGATACACGATGGCCGGGAGCCACGCGGCGGCCCGGTCCCTGCTTCTGAAGCAGGCTGCCAGGTGATTTGCCCCAGCGCTGAGATCAGAAAAACAACATGCACGACAGCGATCAGGACGCCACCGAACGGTTGGCAAACCATGGATGGCGGGTCACCTTTGCCGGGCTGGGGATCAACCTGGCGCTGGCGATCATGTACTCCTGGAGCGTGATCAGCAATGGCGTGCCGGACAGTTGGGGTTGGTCCCAGGCGGACAAGTCGTTGCCCTACGCGGTCAGCTGCCTGGTGATTTGCCTGACGATGGTGCCCGCCGGGCAGATGCAGGACAAGCTCAGTCCGCGGCTGGCCGCCACGCTGGGCGGGATTCTTGTCGGCTCGGGGATGATTCTGGCCAGTTTCACGACGACGCCGCTGGGCTACGTGCTGGGCTTCGGCGTGCTGACCGGTGCGGGCATCGCTTTCGCCTATGCGGCGGCGACTCCGCCAGCGATCAAGTGGTTTCCGGCCGCCAAAACCGGCATGATCGTCGGTATCGTGGTCTCCGGCTTCGGCTTGGCGCCCGTCTATGCCGCTCCGCTCACGAATTGGCTGATCGGCAGCTTCGGGTTGGCCAGCGCGGTCATGATTCTGGGGGTGGCGTTCCTCCTGGTCGTGGCGGGATTGGCCCAGATCCTCAAGCCGCCGCCGGCGGGCTACATTCCGCCGGGCACGCCGCCCCGACCGGCGGGCAGCGCCCCGGAGAACATCGACTTTTCTCCCGGGCAGATGCTCGCCACCTGGCAGTTCTACGTGCTCTGGTTCATGTACGCCTGCGGCGCGGGCGCCGGGCTGATGATTATCTCCAAAATGGCCAAGATCGCGTCGGCCCAGGCCGGCATCGAGTTGGGGTTCATCCTGGTGGCCGTCCTGGCGGTTGGAAACGGCGCCGGGCGGATCGTGACCGGGATCGCCTCCGACAAGATCGGACGAAAGGCCACGCTGTTGATCTGCTTCGCGCTGCAAACGATTCTGATCCTCCTCCTGTCCCAGACGGCCGAGGGCTCGCTGCTGGCCAATGCGGTCGTGCTGGCCGTGGTCGCGGCTCTGATCGGGGCGAACTACGGCGCGAATCTGGCGCTCTTCCCGTCGTTGACCAAAGACTACTACGGCCTCAAGAATTTCGGGGTGAACTACGGGCTGCTCTATACGTCCTGGGGGGTCGGCGGCTTCATGCTGGCGCTCTTGGCCGGCAAGGTTTACGACAAGACGGGGAGTTTCAATTTCGCCTACTATTGTTCGGCGGCGCTGCTGATCGTCGCGGCGGCCGTGACATTCCTCGTCAAACCGCCCTGTCGGCTGCAAGAGGAACCAGCGGCGTCGCCCGAATGACGCGGATCGCCGGTGACGGATAAAAGACGAACATCAAATCAGGTCGGGCAACTTGCCCGAAGCGCCGCAGGGCGCGATGAGATGGAGTTGAACATGCACGCAGTTTTGGTGGATGGGCAGCAGTCGCTCGTCTGGAGCGAAGTGCCGGAGCCGGTCCTGAAACCCGGCGAGTTGCTCGTTGACGTTCATGCAGCCGCGTTGAATCGCGCGGACCTGTTGCAGCGCGAGGGGAACTATCCGCCGCCGCCGGGTTGGCCGGCGTGGATGGGATTGGAGGTCGCCGGCATTGTCCTGGAATCCCCGCCCGGCAGCCGCTGGAAGGCCGGAGACAAGGTCTGCGCACTGCTTGGCGGCGGGGGATATGCGGAACGGGTTGCCGTCCCGGCGAATCTCGTCATGCCGGTTCCGGAGGGCCTGTCGATGGTCGAGGCCGCGGCAATCCCGGAGGCATTTGCCACGTCCTATCTGAACCTCTGTATCGAGGCCGGCATGCAGGCGGGGGAGCGCGTTCTCATCCAGGCGGGAGCAAGCGGTCTGGGTATCGCTGCGATCCAGTTGGTCAAAGCGCTGGGCGGCGAAGTGATGGCGACCGTCAGCACCGCTGAAAAGGCCGACTTCGTCCGCAAGCTCGGCGCCGACATCGTCGTCAACCGCACGGTCGACGACCTCGGCGCGGCGATGGACGAGCACCCGGTCGACATTGCCCTGGATTGCATCGGCGGCCGCGGACTTGGCAAGCAGATCGAGAAGATGGCCCGCGGCGGGCGCTGGATCGTGATCGCCACGCTGGGCGGTGCAATCACGGAAATCAACATGAACACGTTTTTCATGCGGGGCCTCAAGCTGATCGGCAGCACCCTGCGGAGCCGTTCGCCCGCGATGAAGGCGGAGATTCTCGCCCGCCTCGAACGGACTCTCTGGGACGCGTTGTCTTCCGGGGCGATCAAGCCAGTGATCCACAAGACGCTGCCGATCCGCCAGGCAGAAGAGGCCCAGGCGATCCTCCAGCGCCGCGAGAACATCGGCAAGGTGGTATTGACGGTCAAGAACAATGCACCGCGGCGTTCACCGGCCGGCGAAGTGAAGCCAGGCCGGGCGCTCCCGGATTCCGATACGGATTGAGCCCCTGGAACCGGTCTTCGCTCGCGGCGATGTCCTCGACGGGCGGATGGCGTCCTCGCCCGCGCCCAAGTCCGGCGGCCGCGAGATGATCGCCGCCGTCAGTCTCTCTCCTGCACGACAAAGATCCTCGCCGCCTGGGCGGGGACTCTCACTTCCAGCACGCCTTCGTCGAGCGGCAGGCTCTTGTTGCCGTCGTACAAGTCGAGCAACTCCGCGCCGGCCAGTTCGCTTGCGACGCGGAGCCTCAGCTGGCGGTCTTCCCGGCTGTGATTGAGCACGACCAGGCCATTCTCAAAGAAGCGGTGGGCGATCTGTTCCGCCTCCCGGCACGGCCCGAGACCACGGCCAAGATGGACCCGGTTGAGGAATTCCACCTCCGTCTGAGCAAGGTCGGCCCAGAGGATGAAATCGACGAGCCGGGCGGAGGCGAAGGCCCAGAACGCATCGTCCTTGATGTTGTGGCGCCGGGGATCGAGGAAGGCCAAGGCAACGATCCGCCGGCCGGCCTCCAGATACCACTGGTTGGCCTTGGCTTTCGCCTTCACGTCGCTCCAGGTGTGGCGTCTTCCCTCCCAGGCCCAACTGAAGATGAACGACTCCCACATCGCGCAGTCGCCGGCGGACTGCCAGGGATCGCCGATCCCGGAGTTGAGGATCACGATCTTGTCTTCACCATAGCTCTTGACCAGCGCCCGGACGGCTTGGAGAAAACGGCCCCAAGCGTAGTCGTGCGAGGCGTTCGGGAACAGGTGCTTGTGGACGTAGGGTTCGAATTCCGGGTTGCGGAGATGGTTGAATCGCGGGGCGAAGCAGGGGGGCCGCCGCCCGCAGTTGTCGATGAAAACGCCGTCCGCGCCCAAGTCCATCATCTTCTTCACGTAGTCGAGCGAGAGCCTCCAGTAGCTCGGGCTGTTGGCGCAGGTCCGAAAACGGTGCAGGCGGTCCGTGCCGTCCATGCCGGTGTGGACCCAGTGCCCGGCGGCGTCCTTGATCAGAATCTCCGGATGCTCGAAATAGGAAACGTCCTGGTCCGCGTAGTCCGTGTGGATGCACATGAAATGGACATAGGGGACTGCCTTGATTCCGTGCTCGTGGGCGAGCCGGAAGGCGTCGGCGCTGTGGGGAACGTGGGAAAGGAGGGGTATTCCCCGCACCCGTTCGGCGTCGATTCCCGACACCTTCTCCACCGGGTGGTAGTTGGCGACCAGCATTTTCCGGTAACCCGACCTCGCTCTGACAATTCGGGTCACCGGGGTGTCCTTCAACAGGAATTCATGCCCCTTCCAGACCGCCGCGGAACTGGTCACGATTTCCGCATCCCGAATCCATTCCGGCGCCGGTTCCAGCCGATCGGCGGCCGGCGGGATGTGCAGTCCATACTTCTCCGCCAAGCGCTCGTCAATCGCGGTGTCGTCGGCCGCTTTGCCCGGCAAGTGGAGAAGCAGGGAAAGCAGCAAGGCCAGGAGATTCGTCCTCATGCAAAGCATCGGTCGGTCCTTGTCGATTTGGCGGCAGTCCAACTATTTACACCTCGCGGCCGGCGGATAGGGCCAAGTTTCGCGGCCAGACCGGGCCACGTCAACCGCCGGTGGGCAACGCGGGCAGCGGGTCCGGAGTGTTTGACAGGCGGGCGCTCGTGTCGATAATGCGAGGTTGTGTGGCGGCGCGCTATCAGACTCTATGATCAAAGTCAAGGATGCAAAGAAGATCGAGCGGTATGTTTACCCGGACAGGTATGGCGTGCACCGGTCGGGGACGCTGGGCGATCACCGGGAAGGGGTCAAGAACCTGGCCGCCCTGATCAGGCTGAGGGTGATCGAGGAAGACGCCTGACCCGTATTCTCCGCCGACGGCGAGCTGCCCGATGGGAACCAGCCTCCGTAGACCATGCCTGGTACCGTCATCGAGACCGCCGGCTCGATGTTGTTGTAGGCAAGGATCCGAATACGAGACGGGCTGCCGGGGGTCGTTTCAGTCGCAATATGCGATCATGCGATCCCGCTGTTGAATTGCAACATGCGATTCCCGGGCTGTGCCTGACCCGCTATCTGTAATGGCGTAACACCTTGTCGGCAAGAATGTTGTGGCGCAAGACGGCTGTCCGGTGGAATGCGGCACGGCTATTGCAGGAATCTGCCACCCACGATAGTGGCCATGTTGGCAGTATTGGGGCGGACCCGGAGAGAATACTGAGAATCTGCGATTGGATGATGCGGGAGATCGAGGCGTGCAAGGCATCGTTGGAACGCCTCAGACAGTTGCTGCGTGAATTTGCCGAGTGATCGGAGGGGAATTCCGTGAGACGATCCGACCGATGATCTCAACCTTCAAAACGACCAAGGAGTAAGGCATGCCGCTATTCGAATACCGCTGCAAGGAGTGTGGACACGTAACAGAGTTCCTGGAAAATGCCAACGCTAAAGCGGAGCATCAATGTGAGCGGTGCGGCTCCAAGAGAACTGACAGGATTCTATCGGCTTTTGCGGTCAGGGAAGGTGGCTCCTCGGGATCAACCGGGCCGAGCTGTCCGACTGGCACGTGTCCGCTCTATTAACGGGCACGGAAATCCGAATGCCCCACGGAGGATTAGCATGAAAGCGAATGTAGACCAAAATCTCTGTTCGGGGTGTGGCCTCTGCGAACAGGTTTGTCCCGAAGTCTTCGAAATGGGCGACGACAATATCGCGAAAGTAAAGGTCGGGGACCGTTCCACCCGAGTTCGAGGAGGCGTGTCGCGATGCTGCTGACCAGTGCCCCAACGGCGCAATCCATATCGACGAGTCGTAATCCGGGCTTGTCGTGCGGACGGGCGCTTGCCGCGTATCCGCCAGCGCCGCACCGTTGACCAAGTCGCGAATCGTGACTTCGCGTTGTCTCAACTCGATCGTGCCGTCCGTCTCCCTTCGACCCTTGTGTGGCTGTAGCTTCCTTCAAGATTGGGAGCAAACGTGTAAATTGTCGCCAAATACCTCGTTAGAATCGTGCACTATGCCTCTGTCCGTTTTGGGCGACAACTGCTCGGCATCCGGAATCAGTTGCAAAATAATGGTTTAAGACCACGGAATCACAGAGTAACGATTTGGGCGCAGCAATTGCGGACGACTGTGAGTAAGCACTGCCAATCAAGCTCGGGGATCGGTTCGTCCATGTCTTCTTCGTCATCTGATGACGGAGCACAAAATCAGTAGCCAGGACACAGACCATGCAAAGTGGCGATCGAAGCGGCTCCGCGGACCGTTTTTCAGCACTCCAACGGTATCTGGCGGCATTCAAGTCCAAACAAGTCCCCCATTTCTTCACAGACGTTCTGGTCATCGGCAGCGGTGCAGCCGGATTACGAACCGCGCTGGGGGTTGACCAGAACTTGTCGGTTCTGGTCGTCACGAAGGACGCGCTCCCGATTTCCAATAGTGAATGCGCTCAAGGCGGGGTGGCGGCTGTTCTTGGGGAGGACGATCGTTTTGAGGACCACGTCAACGACACGCTGATCGCTGGCGGGGTCCTGTGTGTCCCGGAAATCGTCCGGCATGTTGTTCAGGAGGCCCCGCGCCGGATTGTTGAATTGATCGAATGGGGTGCCAGGTTTGATCAAAACGGCAGCCGGTTGGCGCTGACGCGGGAAGGTGGCCACCGTCGCAACCGCATCATCCACGCTCACGGTGACGCCACCGGGCGAGAGATTATCCGCGCGTTGTCGCAACGGGCACTGCGAACGGCCAACGTCATGATATGGGAGAATACGTTCGCAATCGACGTGATCACACACGAGGGCCAGTGCGTGGGCGCATTGGTCTGGAACCCGCAACATGGCAAAACGCTGATCTGGGCGAAGGAGACGATCCTTGCGTGTGGCGGCGCAGGGCAGATCTATCGCGAGACAACCAATCCCGAGGTGGCCACCGGAGATGGATTGGCAGTCGCTTACCGGGCAGGGGCCGAGGTGCGCGATCTGGAATTCATGCAGTTTCACCCGACGGTGCTCTACATCGCTGGCAGCGCCCGCAATCTTATCACCGAGGCGATGCGCGGCGAGGGGGCGTATCTCGTCGACAAGCAGGGGCACCGTTTCATGCCCGAGTATGACGAGCGCGCCGAACTTGCGCCGCGCGACATCGTCAGCCGCGCGATTGTGTTGCAGATGGAAAAGACGCGGCAGCCAAACGTTTACCTCGATCTGACGCACCTCGATCCACAACGGGTTTTGGACCGGTTTCCCGGCATTGCGGCGATGTGCAGCCAGTTCGGTCTGGACATCACTCGGGACCGGATTCCTGTCCGCCCTGGGGCGCACTACATGATGGGAGGCGTGACGGTAGACGTTGATGGCCGAACGACGGTCCCGCGCCTCTGGGCGGTCGGCGAGGTTGCGTCAACAGGCTTGCACGGAGCGAATCGCCTGGCATCCAACAGTCTCAACGAGGCATTGGTCTGCGGCGCGCAAGCCGCCGAGAGGGTGTCGGAAGAGGCTGCAAAGCTCAGCGACTTGCTGCTGGCTCTGCCGATGACAAACTCGCGAGTTGAATCCACTAGCGAGGCGTTGGACGTGAACGATATTCGCAACTCTCTCAAGAGCCTGATGTGGCGCGCTTGCGGGGTGCGGCGCAGCGCGGAAGGTCTGACCGAGGCGGACGAGCAGGTTGGCCAGTGGTGTCGCTACGTTCTGTCCCACCAGTTCTCGAACCCGATTGGCTGGGAGCTTCAGAATATGCTTACCGTCGCGCGGTTGATGATTCATGCCGCGTTGCGGCGGACCGAAACGCGCGGCGCCCACGTTCGTACCGACTACCCTGATCAGGACGACCAAAACTGGATAAGACATATCGCGTTTTGCAACGGCGATTCTCACCAGCGGGCAACGGCACACGATAGCTGAAAAAGGTGAACGCGTTTCCTGCACTGAAGGTGGGAACCAACAGTATTCTTCGAGTATGTTCATGACACGGCCCGGCTGGCTCGCGAGGCCGGCCTGGCCAACGTGCTCGTGACAAACGGTTACATCACCGCCGACGGTTTGGACATTATCAAACCGTATCTCGACGCGGCCAACGTCGATCTAAAGGCGTTTCGCCAGGAAACCTACCGAAAGTATGTTGGTGCACAATTACAGCCAGTGCTCGATACGTTGAAAGCGATCAAGCGGGGCGGCCACTGGCTGGAAGTGACGACTCTGGTCATTCCCGGAATCAACGATCACGCGGACGAATTGACCGAGACTGCAGAATTCGTGGCCGACGAGTTGGGTCCGGAGACCCCTTGGCATCTCAGCGGCTTCTTTCCCGCTCACCGAATGACTCATATACCGCCGACCCCCGCGGCAAGACTGATCGAGGCGAGGGAAATCAGCCTGCGTGCAGGATTGCGGCTCGTTTACGTCGCCAGCGTCCCCGGCGAGGAGAATACGTTTTGTCGCGAGTGCGGCCGACTGCTCGTCCGTCGCAAAGGATATCGGTATCTTGAAAAGCA
>LSQX01011223.1_pt1 | contig 11086 bp, 10 predicted proteins | sample 654561 | NCBI WGS metagenome assembly LSQX01 (sample SAMN04489861, study PRJNA283612) | anaerobic digester metagenome | isolation source: 4 biogas reactors fed with cattle manure at either 37C or 55C with and... | place: Denmark: Kongens Lyngby | collected 2014 | reverse complement strand
TTATGTCAGCTGCCAGAGTTTTCTCTATGCCTCTTCCTCAATCAGAGACTTTCTTTCCGCTTTCTCTTTAAACAAAGATAAAACCGAGTAGTTTTATCTTTTTCTTTTTATTTAATATCGATTGGTATATAATAGGGGCGGAAGGTGAAAATTATGAAGGAAAAGAGATCCGAAAGCAATTATCTCTACCGCGGGAGGATTCTCAATCTCCGGCGGGATAAGGTCCTGCTTCCTGACGGCCGGGAAGCTTTCCGGGAAGTGGTTGAACACAGCGGCGCTGTCGCCTGCCTGGTGTTAACACCGGAAGGAAAAGCGGTCTTTGTCAGGCAGTTCCGCGCGCCCCTCGGAAAAGAGATCCTTGAGGTGCCGGCGGGAAGAATTGACGGAGACGAAAGTCCGGAAGCGGCAATGCGGAGGGAACTNNCGGGAAGAGGTGGGAATCGAAGCGCTGAAACTCGAGCATGCGGGCAGCATCCACCCTTCGCCGGGGTACACCGACGAAGTGATTCATTTGTTTTATACGGATAGCTACGAACGAGCGGAAGGCGAAAAGGATGCGGACGAGTTCTTGGAGATTGTGGAAATCGATGGGGCGGAAGCTTTGGCTATGGCAAGAGAAGGAAGAATAAGTGATGCGAAAACGCTTTGCCTGCTGCTCTTATATAAAGAAAAGCTTATGAAGGAGGGGGAGAGATGAAGGTGCTTGCGCGCCATGCTGCCGGAAAGGCGCTCCAAAATGACAATTTGGAAATCGCCAACCGAGCAAAAGAAGCAAAAAAAATTGATTCCGCAGTGATCAATGCCACTTCGGGAATGTTTTTTCACGAAGGCAATGTCTTCCGCGGCTTCCGGACGGTCGAAAAAATTTTGAATGAGCTTCCGGATGAAGATTTCTATGCCTATTCGCCGAGCGACGGCGGCGCCCGTTTCCGGGAAGCCGTCCTGAACTGGGTTTTCGGATTCTACCGAGAGGAAATCGAACATGGGAATGCCGTCCGGGTCGTGGCGACCCCCGGAGGAACGGGAGCGATCCACGCTTCGGTCTTCCTCGGTTTGGATCGGGGTGAAAAACTCATTTTTCCCGATCTCTGCTGGGCGCCCTATTATGGGATGGCCGCCAATCTCGGTCTGAATACCGCAACCTTCGGATTTTTTTCCGGGGAAGGTTTTAATTTCAAAGGTCTGCAAGCAACCGCTGAAAAGGTTGCATCCGAGCAGGGAAAACTCGCCCTAATCATCAATGACCCCTGCAACAATCCGACGGGCTACACGCTTTCGGAAGCGGAGCTCCGAGAAATCGTCACTTTTTTAAATACGCTCATTCAACCCGTCCTGCTTATCTATGACATTGCCTACCTAGATTTTGCAGATAATAATGCGCGACGCTGTTTTAAGATTTTAAGCGGTCTGAACGAAAATATTTTGACGGCGGTGGCTTTCAGCGCCTCCAAAACCTTTTCCGTATACGGTCAAAGGCTGGGCGCGCTCATCATCATGGGAAGGTCGGAAAAAGCAGTGTCGGAGTTCTATGACGCCGCCAAATTCACGGCCCGACACACCTGGTCGAATNNCCAACAGGGGGCTGATCAACCTGCTCATCACTCTTGATGAGGACTCATTCTTAAAAAGAGATTTCCTTTCAGAATTAAATGGAGTGAAAGAAATCATCGGGAAAAGGGCGAAGATTTTTATGGAAGAAGCCGAAAAAGCGAAACTCTTGGTCCATCCTTACAGAAGCGGCTTTTTCGTAACCCTTCCCGTCCGCGATGTCCACGGCGCTTTGAAAGCGCTGGCGGAAGAAGAGAAAATCTATCTGCTTCCGGTTTCCGGTTCGGTGCGGCTTGCCTTTTCCGCAATCTCGGAAGCGGAAACAAGGGGGCTCGCCGCCAGGCTCAAAAAAGCTCTCACTCCTTTCCAATAATAAAATTTAGGACTTTCAGATCATTTCGGATAAACAGGAAAGCAAATATCAGTTTTCTTAATGTTTGTTTTTCCGAAATTTTTCATATACTAATACTGACTGAAACTTTGTTCATATTTCTATGGTGATTTTCACCATATTTTTTNNGGCGCCATCTTTCGGTTAAAAATGTTTGACTTGAAGAGGGAAAAGTTGTATAATAAATAAGGTTATTAGGTGATGACGATGAAATGGTCGCTCCAACAACTTCATAAGCATAATGGCAGGCCCTTTTCTTTTTCCGAAAATCTGAATTTTGAAGAAGAAATCAATGGCATCAGCGACATCCTCGGAATTTCGGAAGTGGAAGTTTCGGGCGTCGGCCAGAATGTCGGCGCAGACGATTTCGAGTTTGATCTCCACATCAAAACGGTTCTCACACTCGAAGACGCGCGCACTCTGGATTCTGTCCCGTATCCGATCGACATCAGGGTCCGGGAAGTGTTCAGCCCCGATCCCAAGCATGCCGATGCTTATTTTGTTGAGAAAAACACGATCGATTTGCGTCCATTGGTTTGGGAGTGCATTCTCCTGGAAAAACCGATGCGCGTTGTAAAAGAAGAAATCACCGGTAACTAGAAAATAAAAGAGGTGAAATATCATGGCGTATGCTCCACAGAGACGAGTTTCCAAAACAAGAAAGCGCAAACGCCGCACCCATTTCAAACTCGGCATGCCGAGCATGATGGTTTGCCCGAATTGCGGGGAAATGAAGCTCGCCCATGTTGTTTGTAAAAAATGCGGCTTCTATGACGGCAGATTAGTTAGGGAAATTAAAGTCGAGGAAGAAGACAAAGCCGCGGCTGCTGAAACCAAAAAGGAAAAGAAGTCCAAAAAAGAAGCAGCCGAAGCCAAGAAAGCCGAAAAGAAAGCGGCTAAGAAAAAGGACAGCAAAAAGGACGAATGATTCGGATTTTTGCTTGATTAAAAAGCACTTGCATGAGTGCTTTTTAATTTTTTCATAGACTTGCTTTTTTAAACATTTATGGTATCATAATAAAAAAGAGCAAGGAGAAAAAAATGGCAAAAGACTCATCAACTGCCCTTCGCAACAAAAGCATCTATCAGGTTTTTCCGCGACAGTTTTCCGAAACCCATGATTTGCAAGGCGTGATCAATAACCTCGACAGAATCAAAAGACTGAACGTCGATTACATTTATCTCCTGCCGATCCATCCCATCGGCAAAGTCAACCGCAAGGGTACTTACGGAAGCCCCTATTCAATTGTTGATTATTACCGAATCAATCCCGATTTGGGAAATCTCGAGAACTTCAAGATCCTGGTCAGGGAAACCCATGCCCGGGGAATGGGCCTCATCCTCGACATCGTCTTCAACCACACCGCCCATGACGCTGCATATACAAAAACCCATCCCGAATGGTATTTCCGGAAAGATGGCAAATTCACCAACCGCGTGGGCGATTGGTGGGACATCATCGATTTGAACTTTGAAAACAAAGAATTATGGGAGGAACTCCTCGGGGTGCTCCGCTATTGGGCGGAACTCGGCATCGACGGCATTCGCGCCGACGTCGCTCCCCTAATTCCCCTCGAGTTTTGGATGAGGGCGCGCGCCGAGCTCAAAAAAATCAATCCGGAGTTCTTGATGGTTGCGGAAACTGTGCATTTGCATTTCATCAAATACCTCCGCGACCGGGGATTTAGTGCGCATAGCGACGGCGAGATGTTCCAAGCCTTCGACATCTGCTACGATTACGATATCTTTGATGATTTTCTTGCTTATTTTCGGGAAGGAAAGAGCATCGAAAAATGGGTTGAAGCCCTGCTCAGACAAGAATCCATTTATCCCGATAACTATGTGAAACTCCGTTTTCTGGAAAACCACGACCAGGAAAGAATCGGGAAATACTTAAAAACCCCATGCCAATTTCGTAATCTTACCGCCCTGCTCTTTTTCCAGAGGGGCGTGCAGATGGTCTATAACGGGCAGGAGTGCGGAGCAACGAAGCGCCCCGATCTCTTCGAACTGGATCCGATTAACTGGAGCGGATACAATAAAGCTGGAATCGCGGATCTGATATCGAAAATGAACGGCCTGAAAAAGGAATTGGGTTATCTTAACGGCGCATTGGAGATAGAAATCCTCACTCCCCATGTTTTGGAATTCCGTTACTGCATGAAAGAAAAAAGCGTAATCGGGCTCTTCAATCTGGCTCCCGAACCGCAAACGGTCGAACTAAAACATGGCGGCCGGGACCTGCTTTCGGGAAGAATGATCGCTTCCGGACGCCAAAAACTTACCGAACCGCTGGTTTTTATCAACTGAATTCAAGACAAATCTCGACATCGAGGTTTGTCTTTTTTTGTTTTTTTCGATAATTTTTTGAAAATTACAAAAAATATGAACAAAGGGCTTGCATTAAAAAAAGCTCTGTGATAGACTATAAGTGGGTAAAAGTGGGTAAAAGTGGAGGAAAAGGATGCTCATAGGCGAATTTCACTACAACATTGACGAAAAAGGAAGGCTTTTTCTTCCGAGCGAACTGAGAACTGAACTCGGAAGCGAAGTTGTCATTAACCGCGGCATCGAAAAATGTCTCTACGTTTACCCGATGGAAGAATGGGAGAAAATCCTCCAGAAACTCTCCACCCTCTCTTTTACAAAAAAATCCAACCGTGAGTTCAGCCGCATGTTTTTGTCCGGCGCATATAAGCGCGAAATCGATGCGAAGGGCCGCATTAATCTCGACAAGAACTTGATCGAATACGCCGGCTTGCAAAGAGAATGCGTCATCATCGGCGTCGGGGAAAGGCTCGAACTCTGGGATAAGCAGGAATGGGAGCGCTATTACGAGGAACGCCGCCACCTGCTTGAGGAGATCAGCGAAGGAATCGATTTTGATGAATGATTTCAAGCATGTACCGGTAATGCTTGAAGAAGTGATTGCCGGTCTCAACATCAGAAGCGATTGTATCTATGTCGATTGCACGCTGGGCGGCGCCGGGCACGCAGCTGAGATTTTGAAAAGACTCACCACCGGTTTTCTCTACTGTTTTGAGCAGGATGAATATGCCATCGCGCGCGCGGACGCCGTGCTAAAGAACATCTCGGACCGCTATCTGATCTTCCATGACAATTTCGTCAACCTCAAGAGCAGATTGCGTGCGGAAAATGTCAGCAAAGTCGACGGGATTCTCTATGATTTGGGTGTTTCCTCCTTCCAGCTCGACATCGGCGAGCGGGGATTCAGTTACAATCAGGATGCGAAACTGGACATGAGGATGGACGCGTCCCAAAGCCTTTCTGCTTACGATGTCGTGAACTCCTGGAGTTATGAAGATTTGAAGAAAATTTTTTACCAATACGGAGAAGAGCGATTTGCTCCGCGGGTGGCGAAGAAAATTGTCCTTGAGCGTGAGAAAAAACCAATCACGACGACTTTGGAGCTTGCGGAAATTATTAAGGAGGCGATCCCTGCCTTCGCGAGAAGAAAGGGCGGGCATCCCGCGAGGAAAGTCTTTCAAGCCCTGAGAATAGCCGTTAACCGCGAACTGGAAGTGTTCGAAGAAAGCCTGACAGACGCGCTTTCCTTTCTCAATGAAGGGGGAAGAATCGCCGTGCTGACCTTCCATTCTCTGGAAGACAGGATTTGCAAAAGAATTTTTAAAAGCAAAACGGAAATTGAAACGCCGCGCGGACTTCCGGTTAGGGCGGAGGAAATGCAGACCGAATTCAGGCTCGTAAACAAAAAACCGCTCACGCCGAGCGCGGAAGAAGTTGAAAAAAACCATCGCGCAAAAAGCGCAAAACTGAGAATCATAGAAAAAATAAAGGAGGAAAACCAATGAATTTTAGACCTCTCCCGAAACCAGCATGCCCTCGTCCCAGCAAAAAGCGTAAATAAGTTTACGAAGGATTGTTTTGTTCCCTTTTAATAAAGCTGCCGCTATTGAGAGCGGCTTTTTTTCTTTAAATTGTTTTGGTATAAGGTTTTACCAAAACAATAAACCGATTTAATGAAAAGTAACCGATATGGCCTGGGTTTTTCATTTCCTATGGTTTCGTCTCATATAATTAAATAGCGAGGTGAAGCCATGAAAACAATCAGAAACCGCCTTATAGCACTGTTGTACATATTTCTGTTCGTTTTCTTCATCATCATCGTCCGCGTGGGCTATGTTCAGGTCGTAAAGGGCGAAATTTATGTGGAAAGAGCTTTTGAATTGTGGACACGAAACATACCCGTGAGCACGCAGCGGGGAAAGATTTTTGACAGGAACGGAAAACTCATCGTCGGAAACAAACTCGCGCCGACGATTGCCATAATTCCGAAACAAGTGAAGAACAAAAGATACACCATCAACGCCCTTTCCACAATCCTAAAAATCCCGCCTTCGGAACTGGAACCGCATTTCAATAAAAACGTTGCGGTCGAAATCATCAAGCCTGCGGGCAAAAACATCAGTTTGGAAACAGCAAAACAGGTGATCGCAGCCGATTTGGATGGCGTCTATGTCGCATCCGACGTGGTGAGATATTACCCGTACGGGAACACGCTCGCCCATGTTTTGGGCATCGTCGGAACCGACAACCAGGGAATCACCGGGCTAGAATACATTTATGACTATTTTCTGATGGGAACGCCGGGAGCGCAGAACATTTATACCGACGCGCACGGAAACAAATACCCCGACTTAATCGGCAGCTACACCCCCGCCAATTCGGGGTTCGATCTCTATCTTACAATCGACATCGACATCCAGCTTGCTTTGGAAAGGGTGCTGAACAATGTGGATATGCTCTATAAACCGGTTGACCTGATCGGTCTCGTCATGAACCCGCAAACCTCGGAAATCCTCGCGATGGCCTCGCGCCCCACGTTCGATCCTGAGAATTACCAGGATTATGATCAGGAAATCTATAACAGGAATCTGCCGATATGGAAGGCCTACGAGCCCGGCTCGACCTTCAAGGTGGTGACCTTCGCCGCTGGTTTGGAAGAAGAAGTGTTCCGTCTGGACGAACATTTCTACGATCCGGGCTATGCGGTCGTCGACGGCACCCGCATCCGCGACTGGAAACCCGGCGGGCATGGGGACCAGACCTTTTTGCAGGTTTTGCAGAACTCGTGCAACCCTGGTTTCATCTCCATCGGACTCAGGCTCGGAAAAGAAAGGCTTTTCAAATACATCCGCGATTTCGGTTTCGGAGAAAAGACGGGCGTCGATCTTGTTGGAGAAGCCACGGGCATCGTTTTCGACACGGAGAAAATCGGGAATGTGGAAACGGCGAACGCGGCTTTCGGCCAGGGAAATACCGTGACGCCGCTCCAGCTTTTGAATGCAACGAACGCGGCGGTTAACGGGGGGCGGCTGAACACGCCCTACATCCTGAAAGGCTTCGGGATTCCCGGAACCAACACCCTGATTTTCCAAAACAAAACCAAGTTCGTCCGCCAAGTCATCAAGCCGGAAACGAGCATGCTGGTTGCGGATGCATTGGAACAGGTGGTCGCCTACGGAACAGCCCGCGGGGCTTATATCGAAGGATACCGCGTCGGCGGGAAAACCGGACAGGCGGAAATCCCGATTGGAGGCGTCTACGCTCCCGGGAAATACATCCTCTCCTTCACGGGCATCGCGCCGATGAATGATCCGCAGATTTCGGTCTACATCTCGATGAACCAGCCCCAGTCCGCAATCCAATTTGCAGGCATCATTCTCGCGCCCCTCATCAAAGAAGTGCTGCTTAATTCGATATCTGTCCTGGGACTTGAAAAACAGGAAGGCGGGCACATAAGGGAGCCGCGCTGGTATGTAGATAATTTCTTTTTCGAAGTGGAAAACTACATCGGCCGCAGCCCGAAAAGCATCGGTTTCCACCCCTATTACCGGATCAAAATCATCGGTGACGGGGATATAATCATTGCCCAGAGCCCGGAACCTGGGGAAAAAATCGTGCAGGACGGGTATGTGACTTTGTATACGAATTGAAAAAGGACTGATATTTGAATCAGTCCTTTTTTCTTAGGGATACTATGAATTGTTTCCGCGCTTCAAAATGTTTATTACGCCCTTTTTCTTGATTTGTTCAATCGAACTATCTATGACGCGCCCGATGGTAACCAGGCCATTGGCATCAATCACAATCGCAGCCTTTTGAACCGTCAGCCCCTCGGCGTTGATTTCGCCGCTTCCCTTGATGTGAATGTCCAGTTTTTTGCATTCTCCATCCATTATGCCAATGGCACCGCTTCCTGAAATACGCAAGTTTGTCTCGCCTTCGCAATTGAGATGATTGATGGTCACATCGCCCGAGCCATTGATGTTAATGTTGGCGGAAGCGACATTTTTGACGACGGCCTCTCCGGAACCGTTAATCGTGACATCCAATTTTTGAACCGTCATCCAGTCCGTCGAACCGCTACCGTTAATCTTCAAATGGGCAGTTCCCGAATTCTTTCCCTCGATGGAACCCGATCCGTTGATAGTTAAGCGGCAAGTGTCAAAATCATGCACCTTCACAGATCCGGATCCGTTGATGTTTAGTTCTCCGTCTTTAAAATGTTTGATTTCAGAAATTAATTCTCCGCTGCCATTGACCCTCACAGACATTGTCTTGCCGTCATCGCAGGGCAATTCAACCCTCACATGATTCTCCTGGTAAGTTTGGGACATTAATCCGTCCCTGTTTTTAAAGCTGATCGACAATTTTCCTTCTTGAACCAAGACAGCCAACGAGTTAATGAAGCGCGCTTCCCCTTTCGCATGCACCCTGCATTTATCATCCGCAGAGCGCACAATTTCGCATTTGTTCGCCAGCACTTCCAAATCCAAACTGTCGACATGCCCGAATTCAAAACTTTTTGAAGTCACCGAAAAATCAGTGTTTTTGGCATCATCACCATCAAGCAATTTAATCTCCCCCTTCCCGACATTGACAACCAGGCGATTGGATAATTCTACCGTGCTTCCGTCTTTGAATTTTATCCCTGACTCATTGATGAAATCGACTTCCTTCGATGAATAACAGGCAACATTCTTGTACTGGTGCACCAACGGCAAATCTCCAAGAAGTTTTGGAAATGAGCTGACTTTGAAATCCTGCTCCTTATAGCCAAACAAATAGTTCACTTCCACACCCAAAATTGTGGCGATAGAAGGAATCAAGGTAATGTCCGGATAACAAAGCTCGTTTTCCCATTTGGAAACCGCTTGGCTGGTCACACCAAGGCGATCAGCAAATTCGCCCTGGGTCATATTCTTGCTTTTCCGTAAATTTTGCAGTCTTTGACCAAAGCCATTAAATTCAAACATGATTTACCTCCCGTTTCGATTTTATTATATCATCAATGCCCAAAATAGCAATCAACCATTGGTTGAATTCAACTAAAAGTATATTTTTTTGAAATAGGCGGGTTAGGGAATTGGAGTTGCGATATTGCGTCAAGGTTTTTCTCGAAAAAAATTGTCAATCAGTAGAATGTGTTTGTACAAAAAACCAACATTTTTCCAGTAAAACCTTGACAGCATTTCTGCTGTTCTATATAATAGTTATTAGAAACCGATTTCCAAAAGGATGGTATTATGGAAAAATTGATTTGGGCGGATGAATTTGATTATTCTGGTTCGGTCGATCCCAAAAAATGGACGCACCAACTGGGCGGGCATGGCTGGGGAAACGAGGAGGCGCAATACTACACCTCCTCGCCATCCAATTGCATCGTTCAGGACGGTGTTTTGAAAATCATCGCCCGAAGAGAAGCATACGAGAACAACCTTTATACCAGCGCCCGGATCCACACCTATGGAAAATTCTCTTTCAGATACGGTAAGGTCCTGGTTAGGGCGCGAGTTCCGAAGGGAAGAGGAACATGGCCCGCGGTTTGGCTGCTCGGAAACAAAGTCCGCGAAGGCAAGGGTTGGCCCCTCGGCGGGGAGATCGATTTGATGGAGTATGCGGGAAGTGAACCCGACAGAATCGTCTTTTCCCTCCACACCGGTGCTTACAATCACCGCCTGAACAACCACAGGACTTTTGTTTACCGCGGAACTGATTTTTCCGAGGATTTCCACGAATACGGGATTGTCTGGAAACCGGATTGCATTGAATTTTTATTGGACGGGCATGCCGTGACCAGATTTGCCCGGGGAGAGCTCCCTTTGGACCACACTGAAGAAGGTTGGCCCTTCGATTCGGAGTTCTTTTTAACCATCAATCTTGCGATCGGTGGCTCAATGGGAGGAGAGATTGACGACACCATCTTTCCGGCATCTTTTGAAATAGATTATGTGCGCGTTTATGAGGTGTAGAACATGAAGAAGAAGAAGACAATTTATGACGTTGCGAAGGCTTTGAATCTCGCCCCTTCCACAATCTCCAAAGCCTTAAACAACGGCGCTGTCAGTTCCAAAACGAAGGCCAGGGTTTTGGATTATGTGAAAAAAACTGGATATGTGACGGCGACCAGCGCGAGAATTCTGAAAGCAAAATACAGTTGGACGATCGGCGTGGTCTTTTCGGAAGAACTCAACATCGGGCTTGAACATCCCTTCTTTTCGAGCGTCCTTCAGAATTTCAAGACATATGTTGAAAAATGGGGCTATGAACTCAGTTTCATCGTCCAGCAGCTTGGCCAAAACAAACTTTCTTATCTTGATTGGTGCCGAAACAAGAAAATCGACGGTGTCATCATCGTTGTCGGGGATGCCAACGACCGGGGAATAATTGAATTGATCGAAAGCGAAATCAAGTGCGTTTCCACGGACATCGTCAACGATAATATACACAGCGTCCGTTCTGACAACCGTCAGGGAATCGAACTCTCCGTTGAGTATTTGTTGGAAACGGGCCATGGGCGTCTGGGAATGGTGGCCGGCCCGCAAACCTCCTCGGCCTTTACGGAACGCTTAATCGCTTTCCGCGAGATCATGAAGGAAAAAAATCTCCCCCTTCCGGAAGAATATTTGATTGTTTCCGAAGGTTTCGGGTATACGAGCGGGTTCAACGCCGCAAGAAAACTCCTTGGGTCGCTTACAGTCAAACCCGACGCCCTGCTCGTCGGCAGCGACGACATTTCCTTCGGCGTCATCCGCGGCATCGAATCCCTGGGATTCAGGGTTCCGGAAGACATCTCCGTCATCGGCTTTGACGACATCAGCA
>LSQX01140531.1_pt1 | contig 11088 bp, 10 predicted proteins | sample 654561 | NCBI WGS metagenome assembly LSQX01 (sample SAMN04489861, study PRJNA283612) | anaerobic digester metagenome | isolation source: 4 biogas reactors fed with cattle manure at either 37C or 55C with and... | place: Denmark: Kongens Lyngby | collected 2014 | reverse complement strand
AGCCTGCAGAAATACTTTGTGGAACAGTATATTGAGACGGAGAAGTAAAGGAGGCAGACCGACGCCCGCTCTGCTCCAACTAGTTGCATCACCCGCGTTCACAAAGGACAGCAGGTCAAAACTCAAGAGAGGCCGTTCTTATCTGTGTGATAAGGGCGGTTTCTCATACTTGGTCACTTCTTCTCCATGTCGAGCAGTGACGTTCATCGGCCACTGTAGAGTAGATAGAGTGCTCGTTCCACTTCGGCGAAAGAGGGTGCCCACGGCGAGTTGATCTAGCTAGGCGGAACAGGCTCTCCTGCACAACCTCCAGTTATAGCCGTATAGGCTGCGCGCACGGCTAGCTCTACCATCTCTGCAAAAAGCCCCAGGGGCGCACCCCTGGGGCTTTAGCTAGATCCCAGCCTAGCGCCTCACCGCCAACCAAATCCTCACCGAGTCTTCTAAGGAGAGCTCCAACGCCCTGGCGAATACCTCCTGGCGCTCAGCTACAGAATTGAAGTCGTTGGACAACAGCCTTGTCGCCAGATCTAGAAGTTCGTCTTTCGGTTCATACGCGCGGAACAGAGGGTCACTCCTTCTGAGCGGCGTGTAATAGTTGGCTACATCGTGTCCCATGAAGCTCGAGTAGGTTGAAGCATTCCAACCATTTGTGCAAAGGTGCCAGCCACCTTCCCGGGGGTCACTTTCCATGCAAAGGGTGCGGGCGCCTTGGAAATCCTTGTAGAGTCTTTGGACCCTAAAGCCTATGGATTCCAGCTCATCAGCGATATGGTTGCCAAGATGAAAGCGGCTCTGATCTTGATCGTCGTTGCGGATAACGAAGAGCAGCTCCACCGGCTCACCGTTGTAGTACTAGCAGCCGTCATCGCCCATTACCGCCCCCCGTGCCTCCATCTCTTGGGCAATTGCATCTTGGGCGGCCTGTTTGTTGTAGCTGTATCGATCCTCCAGCTCGTCAAGGGTGGTCCTCATCAGCTCATAATCAAAACGCTCAGGGTGCAGCACCGTCAGTTGCGGTTCAGCGTCTCCTCCAATGAAAGAGCTGACAATGTAGTCGCGGCGTTGTTGTAAATCCCTTCCTATTCACAGGAGCTTCTAGTTGGTCCGGGAGCGTCGGGGCCTTAGCCCTTGCCCCGGATACCCTCGAGGTTTATACTACTGGTAGACCGCCACGAAGGCGGCACGTCCCGGGAGGAATGGAATATGCAGCCGCGAAAGGTGCTTCCAGAGCTGCCTACGGGCCTCAAACACATCATCGGCGCTGCGGATATGGTGCCAGACACTATTGGCTGGTCCCAAGCACTCGTCTTTTACCTTTCACAATTGAAGAGCTATCTTAAGATCGCTTCTAGCCACAACATTCCAGAACCCCTGGCCTACGAAGCGGAAGTGCTTAGGTGGCTGCGGGGACGACTGCCCGTCCCTGAAGTGCATTACTACGAGTGCCACCTATGTTTCGAGTACTTGTTGATGTCCGAAATAGAGGGCTTAGACTGCAGTCAGGAGGCTCACCGCCAGGATCCTGAAGAACTGGTACGGCTGCTGGCCGCAGGGCTGAAAGAGATGCACAGTCTGGAGATCAGCGACTGCCCCTTTGACCAGACTCTGGAGGCAAAACTAAACAAGGTCCGCGCCAAGCTGGAACGGGGCCTGGTTGATGAGGATGATCTGGAGCGCCGGCAACAAGTCCAGGATTTGTATGATGTTTTGCTGGCGGCTAAGCCCGCCAGCGAAGACCTTGTTTTCACGCACGGCGATTACTGCCTGCCCAACATCATTCTCAAAGATGGCAGGCTCAGCGGCTTTATTGACCTGGGCCGGGCCGGGGTTGCCGACCGCTACGTTGATCTCGCCCTGGCAGTCAGATCCCTCCAGTACAACGGCTACGGTGCACCGCAGCTGCTGGACCTCTTTTTCCACACCTACGGCCTGAAAGATATTGACCAGGCGAAAATGAAATTCTACACCCTGCTGGATGAGTTTGTCTGATGGACCAGATCAGCCAAGGGGTTCAAGGGGAATCCAGATCTCCACTATGGAGTTTTCACTATCCCCTCGGAACCTTTCATCACAGAACGGACAGCTGGTTGTCAAAACCGATCTGCTTATAGAGCCGGATAAACTGCTGCCACAGCTCCGCCGTCCTGCTCCCATCGCCCGTACCCGTAACACCTGCGATAAGCAGGGCTCCTTGTTTGATCATTCTAGGATGGACCAGGATACCACCCCTCAGCTTGCTGGCGAACTTCTCGATAATCTCTGCGATGGACATTGTTACGGGAGTATAACCCAGGCGCCTATAATCACGGGGAGAAATACCGTAGCTGTTCTTGAAGGCCCGGGAAAAGGACCGGACAGAGTTGAAGCCACACTCAAAACAGATGGCAGTAATGCTGCGTCTATATTCCACACCTGAAAGACATACCCTTTTGGTACGCACGCTAGACGCCGGGGCAAAAAAGGTGCCTGAGATCCCCCAGCAGGTTGCCCCACAACTCGTGATAAACGACCTCGCCCTTTATAAATTGATCGCTCACTTCCAGGGCGAACCTCACACTGCTTTAGAGCATCGTGGATATTGCGGTGCAGCAAGAAGAGCTTGAGTGCCTGCAAGCTATCAACAGAATCCCCCACCTCCTCACCTATTTGGGCAAGCCTGCGGGGGATTCGCTTATCCTCTACTCTGCACGTTCTCCATGACCTCCAAAATCTCATCCAGAGTGGGCAGCTTACTTCCCGAACCCACTTTCTGCACAACGGCTGCTCCCACAGCGTTGGCAAATCTGCCCATTTCCTCCAGGGGCTGACCCTCCAGAAAGCCTTTTGCCACCGCCGCGGCAAACGAGTCACCTGCGCCTGTGGTATCCAGCACCTCATCGACCTGGAAGCCCTCAACGTGGACTACCTCTCTGCTTCCCTTTCCCATGAATAGGCACCCCTTAGGGCCCAACTTCACCACGGTAAGATCGTTTGCAAACCGCTCATGCAGGATCTTGATGGCATCCTGAGCTGCTTGCCCCCCGCTGATCATCACGGCCTCTTGTTCGTTGGGGATGAGAATGTCGCTCATGAAAAGAGCCTCTGGGAGGCGGTGCAGCTCCCCAATGAGCGCTCCGGGGTCAAAGAGCACCTTTACTCCGTTCTCCTTGGCAAATCCCATGACCTCCAAAACGTTGTGCGCAGCGCCTTCATCCAGCAGCGAATAGCCGCAGACGTAAAGCAAGCGGGAGCGTTTGATGGCCTCCTTCCAGGTGTCGGGGAATTCTCTGATGTTCCCATGAGAAAGATTGGTCACGTAGGAATGCTTGCCCTTAGCATCGCTGAGCACCACCACCAAGGGCGTGTACAGGTCTTCCCTAAATTCTAGGTAGCCCACATCCACACCCTCAGCCTGCAGAGTGTCGTGGATATGGCGTCCGTAGGGGTCCTGGCCCAGATAAGCCACGGTAGTCGTCTTAAGACCCAGCCTGCTGGCCATGATGGTGATGTTGCCCACGGATCCTCCCGCTTCCTGCTCAACCGTTTTGCCCAAGACACGGTAAGTGCGGTCCGCTTCCACTGGAAATTCCGGAACGGGTATATAAAGATCTAGAACATAACCGCCCAAGGACACAAAGTCATAGTCAAACAAGGTCTGCCCTCCCCGCGCCCAAGTTCCTGATGGCAATGGCGTAGAGATCTTGGGCCACCCGCTCAAAATCAAAGGCCGGGTTGGCTGCCTTAAACTGCTGATAGAGCTCCTGGTCGATGGCTTTGAAACCCTTCAGAGCTCCGGCGAGGGATCCCGCGATGCAGGCGATGGAGTCGGTGTCGTTCCCCACGTTGGTGGCGGCGATGATGGTCTGCATGGGATCCCCATCTGCCCAGGCGAAAAGCCCCACCGCGCAGGGCACGCTCACATTGATATCCCCGTGGTTGCCCACTTTCCGCTCCATCTGGATGAGTACATCCTCCATGGATTCAGCCTCAGCCGCAACCTTGATGGCCTGTCCCAAAAGGGGAATCACGCTGTGGCCTGGCGCCACCCGGCCGTGCACCATACCGTACTGCTCCCCAGCCCTGGCCCCGTAGAAACATGCTTGCAGGACGCTGAACACGCTGGCATCTTCGCTCAAGGCCCGGGCTATACCGCAGGCAATGGCGCAGGCTCCCGCATAGCCGATCTGGGTCCCGTGGGAAGGCGCGGTCATGGCGATGGCGGTCTTAACGGCCCCATCCAGATCACTGGGATGAATGAGCCCGGCAGCGGCCACCCGCATGGCAGCTCCGTTGGAAACGCCGCGGCCATACACTCCGCCCGTTTTGCCCACCTCCACCGGGTCCTTGCCCGCAAGGAGCTCTTGAATGACAAAGCGGGTGGTGGGACCGGCATCCCTGGGGTAGAACTTGGTATGGGTCTGGGCCCAGCGCACCAGGGCCTTTGCAGCCGCTTCCACCGTGAGCTCGCCGCCCGTTTCAATAATGGCCTGCGCCATCTCATACATCTGACTGGCATCATCGGTAATCTCTCCCGCGATGTTATCCGCCGCATAATAGGAACCGAGCGCAGGCGCCAGAAACGTTGTCACATAACCACCGTAGCGCTCCATAATTTCCACTCTGCTCAGGGCCTCTGTGGGAGCGCCCATGGCATCTCCCATGCCTGCTGCCACCAGTGATCCCAGGATTCTATCAGCTAAACTCATGGACACCATTCCTTTCGTGTTACGCGCATCTACTTGTAAAGATGTTTCGCGGAAAAAGATGTAGGCCAGCCCTCCCTTACGCTGCCTTCACCCTGCGTTCCCTTCTGGAATACACGTAAACGGCCACTATGGTTATGATGTAGGGGATCATCTGGGGGAACTGGGGGGCTAATCCCATGCCTTGGAGGCTCATGCCCAATCCTTCGAAGAAGCCGAAGACGAGGGAAACCAAGAGCAGCCCCCACGGCCGGCCCCGGCTCACGTTGATTACTGAAAGGGCGATCCAGCCCCGACCGCTGGTCATACCTTCCGCAAAGAGGGCCACATAACCCAGGGACAAAAAGGCACCGCCGAAACCGCAGAGGATCCCAGAGCCCAGGATGGATAAGGTCTTAATGCGCCGGGAGCTCACTCCTAAGGAGTCCAAGACCTGCGCATCCTCGCCCACGGCCCGCAGTCTCAGGCCCCACTTAGTCCTAAAGAGGAGGTAGTGGGACAGGGCAATCAAAAGCAGGGCGATGTACACCGCGAAGGGATGGCCGCTTATGACCTCGCGCAGCACAGGGATCTTGGAAAGCAGAGGGATGTTCCAGCTGGGAATACCCACAATCCGGGAGGAAACCAAGGCCCCCTTGATCCCAAACAAGCGGCGCAGGGTAAAGGTGGTGCCACCCACCGCGAACATGTTGAGGGCCATGCCCGTGACGAAATGATCTGCACCCATGTACACCGCGAAGAGGGCGAAGATAATACCGATGACCAACCCCCCCAGGGCACCCACCAACAGCCCCATGGCCCAAGAACCCGTGAAATAGCTGCCAATGACCGCTAGAAAAGCGCCCACCAGCATCATACCTTCCAGGGCAACGTTGAACACGTCGGTGTAGTAAGTAAAGGCGCCGCCCAAACTGGCTAAGGCAATGGGGATTGCCGCTAGAATACTCGATCTCAAAATCTCAATCCATAGACCCACTGCTGTCCCTCCCCGCGTAATCCTCAATTCTGGAACTGATCCTCCTAGCCCTCAGGAAGGCGGAAAAACGATCAATCAGATACTGGCTGTATTCCCTGCTAGCCACAACAAAAAGCACGGTAATGGCGGTCAGAACGTGCACGAATTCCAGGGGCACCCCGGTCTCCAGCTCCATACCCATGGCCCCCGTACGCATAATGGCAAACATGATGGCATATATGGCGGTTGCCACTACTTTGTTGTTGGCCACAATGGCGATCATGATGCCATCATCCGCGTAGTTGGCCTTGATCCCAGGCATAAAGCGGTGCTGGATGCCGCCCATGATCACCAGGGCCCCGGCCAAGGCCGCAAGAGCCCCGCTCACCAGCATGGCCTTGGTAAAGTTCTCTTCGTTAGGACAGCCCCCAATGCGGGAGAAGATGGAGTTTTGACCCATAATTGTCCACTCATAGCCTGTTTTCGAACGGTTCCAGAGCAGGTAAATGAGGATGAACGCCAAGAGCGCCACCAAAATGCCTGTGTCAAAGCCCTTGTAGACAGGGAACCAGCCACTGGCATTGATCGCGGGTGAAGCAGGTGACTGCCTGCCTTCCTCAAACAAGGGCCCAGCGATGAGGAATTGGGTGAAATAGTCCGCCACGAAATTGAGCATGAGGGTGACGATGAGCTCGTTCATGTTGAAGCGGCGCCTGAAAAAGGCCGCAATACTGGCATAGAGCATCCCTGCCAGGGCAGCAACTGCCAAAGAGAGGGGTATCTGCAAAAATGCAGGCAGGTTCACAAAGAGGCCAAACACTGTTGCCGCCATGGCCCCGATGAGAAACTGGCCGCTCTGTCCCAGGTTCAGCGCGCCGCTGGCAAAGGCAGTTGATGCTGACAGACCCAGCAGAACCAAGAGCGCGGCGCGGCTTAAGGTGGAAAAGAGCGCCGTCCGCGAGAGAAGACTATACTCCAATAAGTACGCGTACCCTTCCAGAGCGGAGTAGCCCAGGGCCCAAAGGAGCAGCAGTCCAACGGTCACTGCAATAACTACCCCAAATAGGGAAAAGAGAATAACCCGCCTGTGCCTCATTCGTTGTCGCCCCCTTTGGCTCCAAGCAGCATGTACTCACCAATTTCCTCCGGGCTGGTCTCCTCCGGCCGCAGATCCGCCACGATCTGGCCCCGGTACATGACCAAGATGCGGTCCGAGAGGCTGAACAGCTCATCCAAATCGGTGGAGATGAGCAGGATACCTTGGCCATCTGCCCGCTTTTGCAGGGTCCTCTCCTGGATGTACTCGATGGAGGCTACATCCAGCCCCCTGGTGGGCTGATCGAGAATAACTAAATCGTTGTCCAGCATGAACTCCCGGCCCACGATGGCCCGCTGCTGGTTGCCGCCGGAAAGGGCGAAAAACGGCACATCGATGTTGGGCACAACCACCTCAAACTCTTCCTTGATGGTATTGGCCAGCTGGCGGGTCTTCCTGCGGCTGAGCATCCAGCGCAGCCTGCCCTGAAGAGCCGTATTAGTCATATGGTGGGTCATGATCACGTTTTCCTGCAGGCTCAAAGGCTGGGCACTGCCCCAAGACTTGCGATCCTGGGGGACATAGCTCATGAGCTCGCGTCTTTTTGAAATGGGTAGAGGAACGATCTCTTGGCCCTTGAGCTTGATGCTGCCCTGCTGCGGTTGGATGAGGCCGACCAATGCTTGGACCAGCTCGAATTGGCCGTTACCTTCCACGCCCGCAAGCCCCACGATTTCACCCCGGCGCACCTTGAGGCTCACCCCGTCGAGCTTTTTCTGCCCATCGGCATCGGTGTAGTGGAGATTCTCTGCTGCAAGGATGGTCTGGCCCGGCTCCTGCGGAGGCTTGCTGACCGAAAAGACAACGTCCCTACCAACCATGGCCCTGGCCAGGAAGGACTTATCTAGCCCCTTGTTTTCCACGGTGGTGATCGTCTTGCCCCGGCGCATGACAGTGATGCGGTCGGAGATCTCTAGCACTTCAGCGAGTTTATGGCTGATGAAAATGATGGTTCGGCCCGCGGCTTTCGCTTGACTGACCCAGCGGAAGAGCTCACGGATTTCCTGAGGAGTGAGCACCGCGGTGGGTTCGTCCATGATCAGAGTATCAATGTCCCGGTATAAGAGCTTGAGGATCTCCACTTTCTGCCGCGCGCCCACGGAAACGTCCGCAACCCGCTCATCGATGCTCAGCCCCAAGTCATATTCATCCACCAGCGCCTGCACCTGGGCCCGGGCCTCTTTGCTTTCCAGGCGGCCCAAGCGGTTGGCAGGCTCGGCGCCCAGAACCACGTTTTCCCAGATGGTATAGGAAGGTATAAGCATGAGTTCCTGGTGGATCATGCCGATCCCGGCCTTCACCGCATCCCGGGGGGAGGAAAAGTTCACCTTTTGGCCCTTAAAATAGATCTCGCCGCTGTCCGGGGCCACCATGCCGTAGAGCACCTTCATGAGCGTGGATTTGCCGGCTCCGTTTTCCCCGATGACGGAATGGATCTCGCCTTGGTTGATGTCCACCGAAACACCATCCAGGGCCACAGTTGCAGGCTGAAAGACCTTTACAATTGAGCGCATCTGGATAAAATCACTATGCACGGCTGCAGGCTCCTTCCCACGCGGGGGGAGGCCGGGCCTCCCCCCCCGCAGTGATTCTTCATTGTGCTTCAACCACTAGTTCTGGACACGCCCGGGATACCTTTCGATGGTCAGCTCACCGGCGCGGATCTTATCTTCAATGGCCCGAATCTCTTCGATGATCTCCGCTGGCAGGATCTCCTCGGTGTACTCGTCAATGGCCAGCCCTACGCCGCCTTCCTTCAAGCCGTATACCTTGGTCTCACCAGGCACATAGGTACCGTTCACGATGTCTTCAAAGGTGCTAAAGACTACGTTGCCGAAGTTCTTCAAGGCGGAAGTGACCACATGGCCAGGCTGGATGTGGTTCTGGTTGCTGTCTACGCCAATGGCGTACTTGCCCTGTTCTTTCGCAGCTTCCAGAACGCCCGCGCCAGTTAGGCCCGCGATCTGGAAGACCACGTCCGCATCCTGGGCAAAAAGCTGGTTGGCGGCCTGCTTACCGCGCACCGGGTCGGCAAAGCTGAAGGTGAGCACGCTTTTTACTTCTACTTCGGGATCCACGTAGTGGGCACCGTTTTCATAGCCGAAGATGAAGCCATGGATGATGGGATGGTCATCTCCGCCCACTGCGCCGACAATTTTCGCGGGGTTGATGCCGGGAATGTCGGTACGGGTGGTCATCAAAGCCGCAGTTACACCAGCCATGAAGGCGGCTTCCTCTTCCACGAAGACGATGCTGGTGATGTTGCCCGCGTTGTTTTTGACAACAGTGTCCAGATTCACCCAGATCACATCGGGATACATGTCCGCATACTGCTTGAGGATGTCCTCCGATTCATAGGAGAAGAGGAACACTACCTCGGCGCCCCACTGCACCGCGGATTGCATGGCCTGGGGATAGCGCGCAGCGTCCAGGTTGCATTCAATGGTGGTGGTGCGGATGCCGTAGGCTTCCTTAATGCGGTCGATGCCGTCTTGGCCCGAGTCATAGTAGGCCTGATCGCCCAAGGCGTTTTCCACGATGTAGGCCACTTTCTGAGGCACAGCACCGAACACGGAAACAGAGGCGAAAAGAACTAAAGAAACGACTGTAAGTATGCTCAAAACTCTTTTCACTTGCATAGCCTCCTTTTTTTTGCCGCTAAAAGCTCATCAGGTATCAATTCGCAGTTTAGCTCATCAGCCCTGCCCGCTTCACCTCCTGTCCTGTGAGGAAACGCCCAAGCATCAATCTAAAGCAACCCAAGAGGCTTAAGACCTAAAGACACCTATCCATCATAGTGGCTTGCCATCTTGCGAACCGCTCTGCAGGTCCCCTCCCTTGCGGGCCGCTGGCCCAAGGCGCAGAGCACCTAGGGCCCAGTGGGTATGTGCAATCCTTCAGCAGGCAAGCAATTACCAGGTAATGCTAGCCATAGTGCTTGACTATCTTTCTTGCCAGATGGCAGGTCCAGTCAGCCAATTTAGGTATCTCAATGGTGGTGTAACCGTGAACGTCAGTCTCCAGGGTATCTGCCAGGGGCTCCTTCCACCTTTTGGGGATGTTGTCAATGCCCACCAGCGCTCCCACGGTGGCTCCCACCTGACCTGTTGTGCAGTCGCAGTCCCAGCCGCAGCTCGCGGAAATCTGGATGCTCTTGCTGAAATCGCCGTTGCCGTACATGAGGCTCATGACCACAATGGCGATGTTGGGGAAGGTGTGGATCCAGTGGTAGTGGCCGTAGGTCTCGTTGATCCAATCAATTACATCTTCCCAGTTGTCATGCTCTTTACACTTGGACAAGGTGGATCTTACGATGGAAGCAAATTCACTATTGGCAGGCACATAGCCCAGGGCGGTGGTGATGATTTCCTCAATATCGTCCATGATAAAGGCCAGGCTCACCATGACCGAATTGAAGATCTCGCCGTAGACGCCTTCCTTCACATGGGCAATGATGGCATCTCTGTACGAGAGCTCTGCTGCCAGGGCAGGGCGTCCCGGAGCCAGTAAGCCATGCACTTCGCCGCGCATCTGACCGCCGATCCAGTCAGAAAAAGGATTAATATCGCGTGCGGAATAAGGAGGGACAAGGCCCCGCCGCAAATTGTCAATGGCTTGGCGCTCCGCGGTATACGTCTTATCGGGGTTGAGGTGTTCTACCCACTCAAAGCCCAGCTGTTCACTGGTGAACTTGGGACCGAACTCCTCTACACAGTGCAGAACAATGAGCTGGTAGTTGATGTCGTCATTTCGCGTGTCCGGCTTCTGGACGTAATCGGTGATGTAGCCGCGCTCTTTGCGCACCTTCTCCGTTGGCCACCCGGCCATGGGGTCACCTAGGGAAACGCCGATGCACTTGCCGTACCAGGCGCCAAGAACCTTCTTGCGGAACTCGGGGTTGCACTCGCTCACATCATAGCCCGTGGGATGCTCTATAGCGGTCCAGCTTCTCTGCAGCTGCTCCCAGGTGTCGGGTTTGTACTCATCCAGGCGCAGTTTGGGGGCTCTGCGCAGGGCAGCCCAGATCATGGCGATGATCTTTTGCAGACGCCAGTAATCACCCTGTTTGTAGGCATCCCAGCCGTGAGGGACTAACTTCCGGGCTTCTGAGACGTCATAGCCCAGCATCTCCTGGGCGTCAATGGCCTCGATGATCCGGTTTTCGATAGTTTTGCTGTTCGTCATGGCCTCCTGCCACAAGTTAGCAGCCTGCTGTGAGTAGAAGTCCATTCACTGCACTCTCCTTCCTGGGTATTTTTCTTCATATCATGTGAAAGGACGTGTCCGGAACTATGAAAGAGAGCAAGTTTCACAAGAAGTTTGACATGAGTATAAGCGAGAAATAGTGCGTT
>LSQX01108215.1_pt1 | contig 11089 bp, 9 predicted proteins | sample 654561 | NCBI WGS metagenome assembly LSQX01 (sample SAMN04489861, study PRJNA283612) | anaerobic digester metagenome | isolation source: 4 biogas reactors fed with cattle manure at either 37C or 55C with and... | place: Denmark: Kongens Lyngby | collected 2014 | reverse complement strand
AGATGTGTATAAGAGACAGGTTCTTCTGTGCTGAAGTGTTCTGCACAGAAGAAACGTTCCCCTGTTCCCTTGTGCCCTTGAATGGCTATTAAAGATGTTGACTATTTTAATGAAGGAAATTCTCTTCTGAATTCCGGCAAAACGGAAGAAGCAATACAAAGCTATAATAAGGCCATTGAATTGAATTCCGAAATTCCCGAGTATCACTATAATAAAGGAGTTGCTTTATTGCAGCTTGGAAAATATGATGAAGCCACAGTATCTTTTGACAGTTCGATAGAATTGGCCCCTAAATTTAAAGAACCTTATATAAATAAAATCGTATGTCTTCTGCAAACCAATAAAGCGGAAGAAGCACTTGAAACCTCAGATAAATGTCTGGAATTTTATCCGAATGACTCATATACATATATATTAAAAGGATGCGCTCTAAATATTCTGAAGCGTTACGAAGAGGTTTTGGATACATCGGACAAAGTGATTTCCTTAAATCCCTCTGAAAATACCGTTCTTTCCTATGCATATTCCAATAAAGGTGCCGCCCTGGCCTGGCTTAGAAGATATGAAGATGCTTTCAATGCGTGCAATAAAGCAATAGATCTCTACAATGCCAATACCGATGCTTATTTGTCCATGAGTTTTGCTTACAGTTTACAAAGAAACTATGAAAAAGCCATTGATATGTGCGATAAGGTTTTTGAGATAAATCCTTCTTCTCTTGACGCATATATAAACAAATCTTCTTATTTGGTATATGCAGAACGATATGAAGAGGCTGTTGAGTGCTGCAATAAAGCATTGGAAATGGATGTTTTAAAAAGCCCATATATAGAATCCAGCTTACTTGCCAATAAGGCAGGCGCGTTGGCATCTCTCAATAAAGCTGAAGAGGCCCTTGCTGCTACAGAAAAAGCTATAGAGTTGTGTCCCGAGAATTCCCTTGCATATGCTAATAAAGGCAGTGCATTAGATATTCTCGGTAGATATGAAGAAGCCCTTGTTTTCAGCAATAGGGCTATTGGCCTGGATCCAACACTTGGCTATGCCTATAGTGCTAAAGGTCATTCGTTGTATATGCTAAAAAAATACGATGAGGCAATAGCTGCATGCAGTAAAGCCATCGAGTTGAATCCCGAAGACATCAGAATTTGCGTTCAGTGTTATACAAATATCGGAGCTTCTTTAAATGAAAAGGGAAATTATGAAGAGGCATTGGAAAATATTGATAAAGCCATGGAATATGAAATAAACGATCCAAATATTTTGTACTCTGTGTATGTAAATAAGGCATATGCTTTAACAGGACTTCAGAAATTCGAAGAATCTCTTGAATACAGCAACAAAGCAATAGAGTTGAACCCTCAGGATTGTAAAGGATATGTAAATAAAAGCTCTGCTCTTATAAAGCTTTCAAAATATGATGAGGCTATTGAGTGTTGCAACACTGCTATCGAATCGAATATAGAGGATTATTTGCTTTATAATAATATGGGTTTTGCTCTTGAAAAGAAGGGCAAGCTTAAACAAGCTTTGCAGGCATATTCCAAAAGTCTGGCGCTCAGTCCGGATAATGGACTTGTAAAAAGTAATCTTCTACGAGCCTTAACCTGGTATAATATTAAAAGAGTTTGTCTCTTTTTGGCAATATTTTCGGTTATTGCTGCAATTATTATTATAGCCGTTGTCCAGATCATAAAAAAGAAAAAGTCTCAAACCATCACACCATGAAATACAAACGCATAGGGGGACGGTTTAAGATCACACCAAACCGTCCCCCCGTGTCATCATTTTGTGTCATTCGTTGAGTTTTTGCATTTCCTTTGCAAAATCCTCCGGTGATATTTGTCCGGCTATCAATTCAACCACAAGATTCTTATGTATTTCAGCATCTTCACCTTCCAGGAATACATCCCACCAAAGAATCCACGCCGTTGAATCCTGTGTCATGTTCACCATTTGCTTAACCATCGGTGATACTTTCGAATCGTCCACCTGCACAATCCACCCCGGCACACCTGCGTTTGCAAGATAAGACTCTCTTGCCATATCTTCTGCTATAAACTTTGCCACCTCAACAGCCAGTTCCTTATTAGGTGTGTCGGCACTAACCATAAATCCGTCACCGGCACCTCCCAAATACTCCGTCAAACTTCCTTTTCCATCGTTGATCAACGGGAATTTAACCGCAATAATCTTACCCTTGACTTTTGAGGTATCACCTTCAACTATACCGGCCACCCAGTTTCCGTTAAACAGCATCGCAGCTTTTCCTTCTGCGAACATTATGTTACCGTTGTCGTAGGACAATCCAAGGGGATTTTCACCGAAAGCACCGGCTTTTGTTAATTCTACCAGTCTTCTTGCCGCATCAATAAATTCAGGAGAATCAAAGGATGCTTTTTTGTTCAATGCATCATTACACAATTGTGGCCCCGCTGTTCGAAGAGCCAAGATATCATAATAAAACATTGCAGGCCACAATTCTTTAGCTCCGTTTACCATAGGAGTAATTCCTTTTTCGGAAAATGCTTTTACCGCCGTTAGCAGCTCTTCATAGTTTTCCGGTATTTTAACTCCGTTCTGATCAAAAAGTTCCTTATTACAGTATAGAGCAGCAACCTGCATCTGGTACGGCAATCCGTATACCTTGCCGCCATATGTCATACTGTCTGTTATTCCTGGCAATAGCTTGTCCTTAATATCTCCAATGTATTCATCAAGAGCCAACACTTTTCCATTCTCAACAAACGGTTTCGAAAAACCGGCGGACCAAGTAAAGAAAATGTCAGGAATCTGATTCGTTGCCATAGCATTTTTTAGTTTTTTCTTGTAAGACTCGTTATCAATACCCTCCACCACAAGCTCGACATTTGGAAACTTTTCTTCAACATGTTTCAATACCGTTTGGAAAGGCTTTTTATTTCCATCACTGTCGGAAACCCACATATGCCAAAGGCTGAGCTTTATTTTATTCTGATTATTGCCTTCGATCTTTGTTTGAGGANNCTGTTTGTGCATGCGGACAAATTAAGAAATAAAACCAGTGTAATCACCATACAAACTATTTTATAAAAGACTTTTTTCATATTGTATCCTCCTCGTTCCTTATTCTGAATTTTGATACTGCATCCGCTAATTGTTCTGCCATCAAATTTATTTTTTTAGAAGCCGCAGCCAACGATTCCATATATGAGTATTGTTCTTGAGTTGTTGCAGATACCTCTTGTGTAATTGATGCTGTCTGCTCTGAAATTGTAGCTATATTCTCTATGGATGCCGAAACCTTTTCTTTTGAATCAAGCACTTCTTTAATCGACTCCGACATATCATCTATACAACCTACTATACTTTCCATTGCATTAAATATGGAATTAAACGATTCATTGGTTTGGTTAACCACCGACATTTGATCATTTACATTGCTGTGTGCGCTGTAAGCTACATTTACCGTCTCTTCCGTTTTCAACAAAATATCGTTTATAATTTTACTAATCTTGCTGGAAGCTTCTTTTGACTGCTCGGCAAGTGCTTTAACTTCGCTTGCAACCACTCCGAAACCCTTCCCTGCCTCTCCTGCCTTTGCAGATTCTATAGCAGCATTTAAAGAAAGGAGATTAGTCTGCTCTGCAATTCCCGCAATGGTTGTAATTATAGCTTTTATTCTTTTTATATCCTCACTAAGTTTATTGATATCCTCTATTACTCTGTTTGATGCCATACTTGTCTTTGTAGCTTTATCATTTAATGTTTCGACGATTTCCAGGGCATCCTGGCTGAGTTTTTTGGTGTTATCTATTACCTTCGTCATGTCCTGCATGTTATCCTCAACCTTGTTAATGCCTTCTGAAAGGATCCTGATACTTATTGCACAGTTGTTTATTTCAGAAGCCTGTTCCGATGCATCGGCAGCTATTTGTCGGGTAATACCGTTTATTTGCTTTGAAGCAGCATTGGATTTTTCAATTGAAGTGTCCAATACGGACAAATGATTCAAAACATCATTGGATGATAACTTAACCTTGGATATAAGAACACTTATATTCGATATCATGTTCTTAAAGTCTTTTATAACGTCCGAAATTTCATCCTTTCCATAGTCCTCAATATCGGATGTAAAAATACCGTTTTTAGTCTCATTCATAAGTTTGGCCATTCTTTCGAGAGGTACGGAAATACTCATCGATATAATAATCGATGTTAATAAGGAAAGTATCAAGCATACTGCGATAAATCCGAGCAGTGAATCTCTGATCCTCTCAGGCTCATGTCTGGTATATGATATAGGAATTTTACCGACCACAACCCAATTTGTTCCTTCAATTTCTTTATACGACACCAAGTAATCATTAAACTCAAATACATTTGTATCCTCACTTATCTTTGCACCGATTTCATTCGCAAGTTCTTCGTCACCGTACATATTTCCGAGTTCTTTCTCATTTTCAGATGAAATAATCGTTCCGTCTTTATCAATAACAAAAATCTCCGAACCTCCTCCTATGTCAACATCTTTATAGACATTAACCAATGCTTCGTTTTTCAGCCCGATAAACAAGTATCCCAGCCTTTTTGCCGATTGTAAATCATTTATCACTTTTACACAAACCAAATAAAAGTTTTCATCATCTTTCACAGTTGTCCAAAGAGGTGCTCCGTCTCCTTCATCGGCTAACCGGACCAACGCGTCATTAACACCTTCTTTTTGCAAAACACCTGTCAATTGGTAATCTATAGTTTCACCATTGTCAATCATAAATCGTGCAAAAGAAATTTCTTTAGTAAGTGTAAATTTTGTCATCAGCAAATCTTCCAAAGCCTTTATCGCCTTGAATTTATCAAAATCATTTTCCGAGCCCGATGCTATCCTCAATTGCTGTTGAATCTCTTTATTGGTGGAAATATCAAAAGTATCTCGCTCATATTTCGCCAACTGTCCGTCAATACTCTTTTTAATCTGGTCCGTAAACTGCTCAGTGTAGCTGTAAATTTTAGATTCAATAGCATTTTTCGACAGATAATAAGCATACACCCCAAGTAATGTAATCGGAATGATTGAAAGTAATATAAAAGCCAATATTAAACGCACATTAACTCTGGTTTTTCTGATAATTTCAAATTTATAGAGTCTTGTCCGTATTCTTTGAAACATAAATATTTCTCCTCAAAATATCTTATTGGATTTCTCAATCGACCCAATTAAAGAGTTCTGAATGAATCATAAAACAACGAAATACGTAACTATAATGAAACACATGTCACAAAAGACAATCCAAAGTCTCATTGGATTGAATCCCGGCATTATATCGATCAAAAGTCTCTCTTTTATATTTCGGAAAAACCCTCTGATGCAATTATATGTTTTTATTTGCATGACTTCTACTTACTTACATTTATTATTTTGAGATGTATATAAAAACTTTCTTAGGGAACAGCTTTTTAAATTCTAAATTTTACCACGAATCATAATTTGAATTCGGTCCATAATAATTAGCGTAGGGTTCATGATGGTTGAGCCAAGAACAATATAAGGTCACTAGGTGGCTTTATAGTGTTCGGCCAAAGGTTGATACCAGGTCTATCCAATTGTTGGTACTAAGGCTTGATATTAGCCGGAGGGAAGAATGCTATATGTTCCGTAAAGCTGTATTGTAGTAACAATGAATGGATTTTTCATGCAGTTTTGTGAATCATCCCAATAGTTATTACAATACGGTTGAAAGGGATGTATAGCACTCGAGCTAAGACTATCAAGGGTTCCGCAGGCATTAATTCTATTGCATTAGCTTACCGATTGACTCGGTAAACCCTGTGCAAAGGTATTATATGCTGGAGGTTTGCTGCAGTCTATGGATGATTGCAACAGGTTTCTAAGGTATCCTTGATAATCGAGCAAAGGTTGGTATAGGTTTTGTAATGCTTGTGGGCAGTCGAAAGATTGTTTATAGGTATGCAAAGATTTATATCAGCTGTAGTGTAGATCATCATGGGCTCTACTTTTATGTAAATATTCTTTCAGTTTTTATTTTCTGAAGTTTTTTGCTCCAAGAGGTACTTTTTTATTATATTCCTTGCAATGATTGCTGCAGTGTCACTTCCTGAACCACCATATTCAACAATTACAGCAACAGCTATTTTAGGGTCTTCTACCGGAGCAAAACCGACAAACCATGAATGCTCCTTCGCCTTTTTCTTCACCGACAACTCGTTTTCTGCCGTTCCTGTTTTACCGGCTACATTAATGCCCTGAATTGCCGCGTTATGCCCTGTACCGCTAACCACTACCTCCTGCATCATTACTTTAATTTTTTCAGAAACATCCTTTGACATTATTTTACTAAACTCTGCTGATTTTGCATCTTTATCGGTTTTACCGTCAGGGTCTTCCAGTTTTTTCACCAACAAAGGCTTCATCATTACACCTCCGTTGGCAATTCCCGATGTGATCATCGCCATGTGCAAAGGAGTTACCAAAACCTTTCCCTGTCCGATAGCCGATTCAGCCAAATCCGTTTTACTCATGCTGTCGTGCGGAAAGCGGCTGGCACTTACTGGAATGTCGAAATCGATCTCTTTACCGAATTTTGCCCTTTGAGCAATATCCTTTAAGCTTCCCTCGCCAAGGGTAACACCAAGCTGGGCATATACCACATTGCTCGATACCGCAAGGGCCTTTTTTAAATCTATCTCTCCATAAGCTTTTCCTGCTGAATTCCTGATCTCCCTTTCATCAATAACTATAGATCCCTTGTCATTATAAATTTCATTTTCCAATCCCTTTTCAATCGCTGCGGCAGTAATGAGAATTTTAAAAGTAGAGCCTGGGGGATAAAGGCCCTGCGTAGCCCGGGACAAAAAAGGTGCATCCTGGGATTCAACCATAACCTGCCAATTCTTTTCCAATTCTTTGGCCCCAGGGTTAAAACTGGGACTGCTTACCAAAGCAAGAACTTCTCCCGTTTTGGGATCCATAGCCACAACAGCACCCTTTCTCCCCTGGAGCAATTCACCCCCAAGAGCTTGCAGTTCATGGTCAATGGTAAGATAAATATTATCCCCTTTCCTGCCAGGGTAATTTGAACTACTGGCCATTCCAAATACCTGACTGTATTCGTTTATTCCCAACAGCTCTCTGTTATAAGCCGCTTCAATCAAGGATTTACCGTACACTTTTGAGTTGTACCCGATCACATGGCTGTACAATGGTCCAAAGGGATATATTCTCTCCTGCTGTTCTCCGTTTTTTTCACTGTATGCAAGAAGAACTCCGTTTCTGTCATATATGTTGCCCCGGGCTGTGTTCTCTTCAATTTTAACCTGCCGCCTGTTATAGGTATTGGCAATAAGGCTTTTACTTTTAAACAACTGAATAAATGTGAGGTAAACAACTAACGCTAAGAAAAGAGAACATAGACCAACCATAACCCGAATTATTCTTTTGTTTTCAGCCATAAATTTCACCGCCTGCCTCGTCCATGTCCGTATTTGATATAGCTTGCATAATACCCAGAGCAATAAAGCTGGTGGTAAGAGAACTTCCTCCATAGCTCACAAAAGGAAGGGTTATTCCCGTAAGGGGTATTAGCTTTATCACTCCCCCTATGATAATAAAGGTCTGCAATCCAAACATTACAGCAATTCCAAAACCCAAAATCTTATTAAATCTGTTTTTCACACCCAGTATTATTTTTATCCCTCTATAAATAAGAAGCATAAACAAAAGAACTACCGCAACTCCTCCAAAAACCCCAAGTTCTTCACATATTGCAGCGAAAATAAAGTCGGTTGTCACTGCCGGAACCATGTCGGGTCTTCCCATACCGATTCCCGTTCCAAAAAACCCACCTGAAGCAATGGCGAATAAAGATTGGGTTATCTGATAACCCTTATCGGTGATATCCGACCACGGATCAATCCAGACCTCCATCCTTACTCTAATGTGATAAAAGAGGGCATAACTTGCCAGAAGTCCCGGTATTATCAGTGCCGAATTCAAGAAAAAGGTTCTCATGTCCCTGCCATATACATATAGGACGATAAGAAAAACCAAAAACATCAGGACCGCTGTTCCCAATTCCCTTTGAATAACAAGAAAACCAATATTCAAATATGTGACAAGCATTAAAAGCACTCGATTGACAATTACTTTGGTTTTTTCGCTGTATCGGGAATCTTTTAAGAATAACATATCCGGTTGTTTAAAATAGCTTGCCAGAAAAAAAATAAAAAGAATTTTGCTCAATTCCGATGGCTGAAAGGTAAACCCGCCGATGGAAATCCAATTTACCGCACCATTGATGTTTTTCCCCAAGACCAAGGTAATGAGATAGAATGCAAAAGGCAAGAATATATACAGGTAGGTAAATCTTTCCCATTTGCTCACCCGTATATATACAAAATAAACGGAGAAAAAAAGTGTTAAACCAACTAAAACCCAAATAAACTGTTTTATGCCCAGCCCTTCGTTAAGCCGTGATATCACCAAAAGTCCAATACTTAAAAGCATGGATACTATTAAGAAAAGATACTCATCTCCCGCGTTCCTCTTGATAATAAAAAGGCACACGGTGCAAATCAGAAGGGTTACAAAAGTTCCCAGTGCAGCAATATGCCAGTTGTAAGCTTCACCGCTTAAAAAAAGAAAAGAATATCCAATAATATTAAACACAGCTATTAAAAGCAAAGGTCTGCGGAATGTTGTTTCCCCCAGCATTAATAAACACCTCATTTACCGGCAGCAACAAACAAAAATTTTACCTGCCCGATCTTAATGATATCGCCGTCTTGCAATAATACTCTCTGATCTCCGTCAACCCTTGATCCATTAACAAAAACACCATTTTTGCTCTTTAGATCCTTTATGTAAACCATATCACCTTCCACTGAAACATGGGCATGAATTTCGGAAATAAAGGGATCCTTTATTACAATATCATTTTTATCCTGCCGGCCTATAGTAACACTTCTATCCAACGTGTAGTTTTCCTCAACCTTAAACCCCAGCATGTCCCGTTGATTAATAAGCTTAAAATAGGGATGAAAACCCATGGTATTGGTTTTGCTGATGTTCATAGACTTAATATCAAGATAAATAAGTCTTATGACACCAAAAATAAACAGATATATAACTATTATAAAAATAACTTTTATAAGTAACAGTAATATCTCAACCATTTTTATGCCATCCTCTATTGAAACTCACTAAACCCTTGACGCGGCGGTATTATATCCATCGCCATAAACTCTTCATAGCTGCAAATGCCCTTGTCAATGGCCTGATACTTCAGCACCAAATACAGCTCTGCCAAAGTAGCATTTTCATAAGGAACTACAAAAACAGTACCTATACAGCAGCACATGAGACCCAATAAATACCACCCAATAAACGAGAGTTTCAATACAAAAATATCCATTTTATGTCCATAAGTCATTTGCTCACTTAACTCCAAAGCCCGTCTATAGCCTATATTAGGATTCTCAGCCAGAATATACGGAACCATCATATATGCATAAGACTTCACAATGCCAGGTATTATAAATAATAAATACCACAAAAAATTCAATACTCCTTTATACAGCATTGCTTTTATAACATCCATGTACTTATCTTTTTTAAATGCAAAGCCAAGAGAATTCAAATCTGCAGAAGTTTGCCCTTCCAATTGTGCGTTCTCAATAAAAAACTTTCTTCCTCCAACCTCAAGGGGATATCCTAAAAAAATTCGAAATGCCAGACCAAATATTAGGGCTAGTATAACAACAACAAATATTATTATTAAATAAATTATTAATTCTTCCTTTGAAAGGCCCCTTAAAGTTTCAGCGCTGTTTGAAGCACTTCCTCCGCTGCCTCCTCCGCTCCCATTTGCACCGACTAAGAGCAAAATGATACTTACCAAAAAAGCCTTCCAATATGAAACCCCTAACACTTTTTTTGCCCTATCCTTAAGATATCCTCTAGTCCACATAATATCCCCCTGTTCTTCAGCCGTTACCCAGCCTCATTACCAATACAGATTATATATTTTTATAATGTTAAATTATATCAAGAATAAATGATTTTCACAATAAAACGTAAAAGACAAACCTTTTATTCATAGCACATACCGATCAGCGCAACAAGAGTCATACCACTGACATAAGTATCAATATTTACATTCTTAGATACTTCATACATATCCTTTATTGCCAGAGCATATACTATGCAGCAGCGGTTAATCATGTCATTCAGTACACGGTTTACCTCTTTGTAAATTTTCCTTGTTGTTTTAACAAATCTCGAATCCAAAAGTATATGGGAACATCTCTTTAAGAGCTCCTCCGGTGTACCTTTAGATACAATACGCATTTTCTCGTTTATCAAATGGGTTGATACTCTTATGCTGTCATCGTACTCAAAGGTTAATTCTTCAACTTTAGGAGCAATACTTTCAATAAGACTTTTATCAAAGCCTTTTTGCTCTGCGTAATAAAAAATGGCTTTTTCCTGCTCGTCTCCAATAAGACTTATCTGATTATTGTTTACCCTCATAACTTCTGCATAATTACTAAGAACTAAAGAATGCATGAAAATTCCGTAACTTTTTTCCTCTTCATCAACATCCTCTGCTTTCTTGAGCTTTCCGTCAAGATATATCTCTCCGACTTTCAGCTTGTCGGGAGTGTTTTTTTTAAGAGCATCCAAAAAGTCCACCTGTTGTATTTTGTTCTGGGGAAAAATCTCCGGTTCCATTTCATTTCTCCTTTCAGGACTATAAATTGATAAAAACTACAGTCATTGAGTCCTATTTTCTGCTGACCAGATTTTTCTGCCTGTGTAATATTTAAAGCAATACACCGTCCCCCATAAATTAAATTAATATTTTAAATATTATACTAAATAATATTAAAAGGTCAATTAATAAATTGTAAATATTCTATAAACAATAGTTTATTTTTCAGATTTAGGCACATAAAAAATGTGCATTTTAACATTATGAAAGACAAAAATCCTTAAGGTTAAAAGCACCATTTTTTCTCAAGTATTCTTAATCCATAAGATCATAGATTTTATCTTTAGAAACGGATAATTGGCTGTCTCTTATACACATCT
>LSQX01403989.1_pt1 | contig 11090 bp, 12 predicted proteins | sample 654561 | NCBI WGS metagenome assembly LSQX01 (sample SAMN04489861, study PRJNA283612) | anaerobic digester metagenome | isolation source: 4 biogas reactors fed with cattle manure at either 37C or 55C with and... | place: Denmark: Kongens Lyngby | collected 2014 | reverse complement strand
AGCAGCTATGAGCAGAATATGGCCTTAATTACAGTAGTTGGTGAGAGCATGGCCTATCAGCCCGGAATCGCGGGTAAAGTTTTCTCTGCTTTAGGCAGCAGGGGTGTAAATATCCGTATGATTACCCAGGGAGCCAGCGAGTACAACATAATTGTAGGGATTGAGAGTCATCAGTATGATTTAGCCATCAAAACCCTCTATGACTATTTTTTCGGAGAGGATGAAGAAAAATGAATATCGCTATTTTAGGTTTTGGCACCGTAGGCCAGGGTATCTACAGGGTTCTTGAAGATCGCAGACCGGCTCTGGAAGGACAATGTGGGCAAGAACTTCAGGTGAAAAGTATTCTGGTGCGAGATCTTCATAAAGACCGGGGAGCCTTTAGGGCTTCCAGCCTGCCGCTGACTGATTCTTTTGAAGAGATTTTGGCTGATGATTCAGTTGAGATTGTCTTTGAGGTAATGAGTGATGGTGCTAAAGGCATTGAATATATCAGGCAGTTGCTGGCCCGGGGAAAGCATGTGATCAGTGCCAATAAAGCTGCGATCGCAGGAGCATTTTTTGAGCTTCAGGAAACAGCCCGGGCTGCCGGTGCTCACTTCCGCTATGAAGCGGCGGCAGCCGGAGGGATTCCCCTGATAGATCCTCTGGGTAAAATCCGGCACTTGAATTCGATATCTTATCTGGGTGGAATTATTAACAGTTCCACAAACTATATTCTGTCTGAACTGAGTCTGGAAAAACCGCGGGAGGAGGTCTTTGCAGAAGCTTTGACCCTGGGAGTTCTGGAAGATGATCCGACCAATGATGTAGAAGGCTATGATGCGAGAAGAAAGATTGCGATATTGGCCTCAATGATTGTGGCACAGGAGATCAGGGAAATGGATATACCGACAATCGGCATCTGTGAACTGTCAGATGATGATTTTGCTTGGGCCGGATCAGAAGGGCGCAGGCTAAAACTGATTGCAGCCCTCACGCAAGATGATTCCTCTTACAGCCTGTCTGTTTTACCGACCGCTCTGGCGGAAACAAATCCTCTGGCTTGTGTGGGGGGGATCATGAATCAGGTACGGTTGGAAGGCGATACCATCGGTTCACTGGTCTTTTCCGGAACCGGGGGCGGCATGCTTTCAACAGCACATGGACTCTGGGCTGATTTCCTGGAAGTAATCAGTTCCCGGCCCACGTATTATATGAATAGTGGCAAAGGGAAGGCAGATCATTCTTTGCAACGAACTGCAGCTTTTTATCTGCGGGAGGCAGAGAAAGCCCGCGGTGAAATTAAACAGATTTCTGTGAAAGAGGCGCTTTGCCTGAGGGATAAGGGATTTACTGTCATTGAGATAGCTTAGTAGTTTTTATCAGCATGGAGAGGGAGTAATTATGCGTTACGTCAGTACACGATCAGACAAGTATTCAGTTAGCGCCTCTGAAGCTATTCTGGCCGGAATAGCGCCTGACGGCGGACTCTTTGTGCCGGAATCATTCCCTCGGCCGGACTTTGAAAGCTGGCAGGATTATACATATCAGGAAGTGGCGGTGAACTTACTTTCTCTCTTCCTGACTGATTTTTCTCCTGAAGCGATCAGACAGCTGGTGGGAAAATCATATTCTTCAAATTTTGACAGTCCTCAGATCACTCCGATCCACTGGCTTGACGAACAAACAGGGGTTTTGGAAATGTGGCATGGGCCGACGCTGGCTTTTAAGGATCTGGCCTTGCAGTGCCTGCCCCAGCTTTTCGAAGAGGCAAAGAAGATTCAGGCGATCAGGGAACGTTTCCTGATCCTGACTGCGACCTCAGGTGATACCGGTAAGGCTGCGATGTCAGGCTTTTCAGGAAAGAAGGATGCCTTAGTGGCAGTCTTTTATCCTCATGGGGGCATAAGTCCTTTCCAGGAAAGGCAGATGCTCAGTAATACCAGCCCCAACGTGCGGGCCTTTGCCGTGGAGGGAAACTTCGATGACTGCCAGCGCAGCGTAAAGGCACTGATGCAGGAGGAAAACTTTCGCGAAAGAATGCTGAGACAATCGATTCGTCTGACTTCAGCTAATTCCATTAATGTCGGCCGCCTGATAGCTCAAATGGTTTACTACATATATGCCTATTTGCAAAGTTGTGAGAAATATGGGGACCCCATATCTTTTGTTGTACCCAGCGGCAATGTGGGCAACATTCTGGCAGCACGATATTGCAGAGAAATGGGACTGCCGGTGGACCGGATCCACCTGGCTGTAAACAGTAATAAGGTCTTGCATGATTTTCTGTCTACCGGCATCTATGATGCCAACAGAGAGCTGCTGCAGACGACATCACCCTCAATGGATATACTTGTTGCCAGCAATATGGAGCGCTATTTGTACTTGCTGACGGGAGATGATTCCTATATCAGAGATTTGATGGCGGCCTTGAAAAGAGATGGCTGCTTCTCCTTTGATGCAAAACTTTTTGATCTCGGATCCTCATGGGTGACGGAGGAGCAAGTTCTTGCCTGTATAGAAAAAGTCTATACTGACTACGGCTATTTGCTGGATCCTCATTCCGCTGTGGCCGCACATGCACTTTTCAATTCCGAGATGTCAGGCAGACGTCTTGTCGTCAGCACAGCTAGTCCGTATAAGTTTGCTAAAACCGTGCTAACCGCTCTGGGACAAGACTTGCCGCCGGATGACAGAGGGCAGATTTTGAAGCTCAAGCAGTTAATCGGTGCTGATTTGCCGCAGGCAATAGAGGAATTGTGGTCGCTTCAGCCCCAGAAAAGACAATGTCTTTTGCCTGAGGAGATGGAAGCCGCAATCGACCAACTGATTGGAGCAAATTATGAAAAAGATTGAGATCAGCATCCCGGCTACTACTGCTAATCTAGGACCGGGTTTTGATTGTCTGGGACTGGCTCTGGATATTTTCAATGTTGCAGTTGTATCCTGGCAGGAAGGAAGCAAGCTGACTTTGGATCAGCTGCATGAGTGGGCAGAGAAACTGCCCTTTGACCAGCATGCCATTGCTGCAGCCTATTGCTACTATGCAGATCAGCAGGGAGCAGACCTGCCCCCGATAGAAATAGACTTCAGCTGTGATATTCCGATTGCCCGCGGATTGGGTTCCTCTGCGACCTGTGCTATTGCCGGTATTGTGGCCGGACAATACATCCATAAAGGTTCCTGCAATAAAGAGGAGCTCCTAAAGCTGACTACTGATCTGGAAGGTCATCCGGATAATGCTGCACCGGCAATTCTGGGGGGACTGGTTTTATCCGCCAGTAATGAAGCGGGGCCAGTAACGGTGAACTTGCCTTGCCACGAGAATATTCATACATTTCTGATGATACCGGATTTTGAACTTAGCACAGACCGGGCCCGTGCCGTTTTACCTGAATTAATTCCGCACAGGCAAGCAGTAAAACAGCTGGGGGCCTTCGGTTTTCTCTTGCAGGGGCTGGCAGCCGGCAGCCATGATTTATTAAGACATGGCAATGAAGATTTCTTACACGAACCATATCGCCGCAAATTGCTTGCAGAATATGACACAATTAAAAAAACAGCCCTTGACTGTGGCTGCTCTGCGGTCAGCCTCTCAGGCGCAGGCCCTTCCTTATTGGGCTTGTTCGCCGGCTCAGGCGATGAAGCAGATCAGGTCGGTTTTTTATTAAAGCAGGAGCTGCCTTCCGGCTGGGAACTTAAACGTGCTCAAATTAATCATTCCGGAGCAAAGCTGTTCTTGTCTTTTTGTTCACAGTTTGAGCCGATTATCTGATCCTGGTGTGCACATTATTGATTTTCCTGTTTATAACTATGCAATCTCCTGTATCAAAGGTAAGATTCAATTTAATGAAAAATTAAAAGAAGGAGGAACAGATCATGAAAAAAGTGTTAAGTATCTTAGCTGTTTTGCTGGTCACTGTTTTAGTTATCAGTATTACCGCATGTGACACCGGTAATGAATCCGGTACAACATTGCCCCAAACGACTCAGTCGACACCATCGACTACAGGAGGGAGCCAGGAATTTTATCAGGTCGGTATATCACAACTGATACAACATGAGGCACTTGATGCGGCAACTCAAGGCTTCAAAGATGCTCTTACAGAAAAACTGGGGGATCAGGTGAGTTTTGATTATCAAAATGCTCAGGGCGACCCCAACACAGCAGCTTCAATCGCCAATGGATTTGTTGCCTCCAAGTATGACTTGATTATGGCTAATGCAACTCCGGCTCTGCAGGCTGCTGCAACAGCTACAGCGGATATCCCGGTTCTGGGGACATCGATCACAGAGTACGGTGTGGCGCTTGGCATTGAGAATTTTCAGGGTAGGGTAGGCGGCAACGTGTCCGGTACCTCCGATCTGGCTCCGCTTGACCAGCAGGCTGCAGTTATCAAGGATCTCTTTCCGGACCAGGAATCAGTCGGACTGCTTTACTGTTCAGCTGAAGCGAATTCACTCTATCAGGTCAATACAATGCAGACTTTGCTGGAAGAACTGGGTTATCTTTGCAAGGTCTATCCTTTTACCGATTCCAACGACCTGGCAGCCATTACTACTACTGCTGCTAATGAAGTCGATGTAATTTATGTGCCTACAGACAATACAGTTGCTGCAAATACCGCGCTGATCGATAATATCTGCCGACCGGCAGGGATTCCTGTTGTAACAGGTGAAAAAGGCATTTGTGCCGGCTGTGGTGTTGCGACGCTGTCCATAGATTACTACGATTTAGGATATGCTACAGGGCTAATGGCCTATAGAATACTTTCAGGTGAGTCAGACATCTCGGAAATGCCGATTGAGTATGCACCTAACTTTGCAAAGATGTATAATCCGGAAATTTGCGCAGATCTCGGAATAAGTGTCTCTGATGACTATGAGGCGATTGTACCGTAGACGAGCCGACCATTAATCCATGGAATTATACTGATTGGAGTTGAGTGATTATGCCACTAAGCTTGCCTAACCTTCTGGACCAATTGCCGGGTGCGGTCGCCCAGGGACTAATCTGGGGCATCATGGCCATCGGTGTCTTTATTACTTTTCGAGTACTTAATATTGCTGATCTGACTGTTGACGGCTCCTTCTGCACAGGGGGAGCTGTCTTCGTCATTATGCTGACAAATGATTATAATATCTGGCTTGCTCTGGTCTTTGCCTTCCTGGCTGGTATGCTGGCCGGACTGGCTACAGGGATATTTCATATTTTCTTTGGGATATCCACGATTTTGGCCGGAATTTTGACGCAGTTCGCACTCTGGGCTGTTAACCTGCTGATTATGGGCCGGCCTAATATCGCCATTAACATCAATAATTACAATCTGCTTGTTTCCCTGCGCTATCTGCAGGAAGTAGCTAAAGGAGAGAAAGCCTTTTACTGGTCGCCTATTTTTAGTGTCGGTATTTTTCTCCTGCTGATCATCGGTATTTTATATTGGTATTTCGGTACTGAAAGCGGAATGGCGGTGCGGGCAACAGGAGCCAATGTCAATATGGCAAAAGCACAGGGAGTAAATACCGATTTTAACATTGTGCTGGGCCTGATGCTGGGTAATGGACTGGTCGCTTTGTCCGGGGCTATGCTGACCCAATATCAGGGATTCGCTGATATCAATATGGGTCGGGGAGCAGTTGTAATCGGTCTGGCTGCTGTTATCATCGGCGAAGCTCTCTTCAGCTGGATATTTAAGAATTTTGCCCTGCGTCTGCTCAGCACGGTTTTAGGAGCTGTTATTTACTATATCGTTATCCAGTGCATTCTCTGGCTGCGACTTGATCCAAATTACCTTAAGCTGCTTACAGCTTTGGTAGTTGCTGTTTTCCTTGCGATTCCCTTCTGGAAGTCTAAACTGTCGAATCTGACCTTTAAGGCAAAGGAGAATGGCGATGCTTAGGATTGAAAATGTCAACAAGACCTTCAACCGCAATACCGTTAATGAAAAGAAAGCATTGATCGATCTCAATCTTCTGCTGGAGGATGGTGATTTTGTTACTGTAATCGGCGGTAATGGCTCGGGAAAATCTACTATGCTCAATATTGTTGCCGGTGTGCAGCCGGTGGATAGTGGAAAAATATTTCTTGATGAAGATGATGTGAGCAGACTGCCGGAGTATAAGCGGGCTGCTTATATTGGCAGAGTGTTTCAAGATCCCATGATGGGCACTGCTGCCGGCATGATGATAGAAGAAAACATGGCACTGGCTTACCGTCGCGGATGCCGGCGCGGTCTGAGCTGGGGGGTCACAAAAGCCGAGCGGGAACTCTACTCAGAACAACTTGAATCATTGCAACTGGGTCTGGAAGACCGGCTTTCTGAAAAAGCAGGCCTGCTTTCCGGCGGTCAAAGGCAGGCACTGACCTTACTGATGGCAACATTGAAGAAACCGAAGCTGCTCCTTCTGGATGAGCATACCGCTGCACTGGATCCGAAAACTGCCAAGACTGTTTTAGCAATTACCAAACAGATTGTTGACCAGCATAAGCTGACGACCGTGATGGTTACTCATAATATGAGAGATGCGATTGCTTTGGGGAATCGGCTGCTGATGTTTTATGAAGGACGGATTGTGGTAGATGTTTCAGGAGAGGCTAAGCAACAGCTAACGGTGGAGAAACTACTGCAAATGTTTGACAGCGCCAGCGAGGATGGTGCTATAGAGGATATTCTCCTGCTGCCCTAAGTACTTTACAAAATGAGACCGGATGATTGAAATATGTTATCGTAGTTGCTATTGAGACATCCGGAAAGGGGAAGAATTCATGCGTTATTCCGCAGTGATTGCAGCTGCAGGACTGTCATCAAGGATGAAGTCCTTTAAACCCTTATTGCCTCTGGCTGATGACACTATTATCGGTACGCTTATTGATACTCTGAAACAAGCCGGTGCGGCTGATATTGTTGTGGTTATCGGTCACAAAGCTGAAGAAATGGCCGCATACCTGGAAAAGCATGAAGTGCGTGTCTGCGAGAATAAAGAGTATGCAGAAACGGAAATGTTTGATTCCGTTAAATTGGGTCTGCAGGCCTTAGCTGATGATTACGATGCTGTTTTTATCACACCCGGCGACATGCCCCTGGTAAAACTGGAAAGCCTGGAAGCCCTGAAGGAACTTCAGGCCGGTGTTGCCCGGCCTGTTTATCGGGGAAAGGGTGGCCATCCGGTTCTGCTGGCCAAAAAACACGTTAACAAGCTGATAACTTATACTGGTGAAAAGGGGCTGAAAGGTGCTCTGCTTTCGCTGGATGAAGCCATGATCGACCTTGAAGTTGATGATGAAGGTGCCTTTTTTAATCTCAATACGCCGGAAGATTTTGAAAAAGCCCTGGTCTATAAGCAGAAAGACCGGACGGAAAGAGCAGGCTATGCTATTCCTACAGATGAGCAGATTGCTGAACTCTGGGATCGCTTCGACACACCGCAAGGAGTCAGACAGCATTCGATGGCAGTTGCCCGGCTAGCGGCAGAATTGACGGCTGATCTTATCGCTGCAGGTAAAAAGCTTGATCAGGATCTGATTCATGCCGGAGCTCTTCTACATGATCTCTGCCGGACCAGCAAGAGACATGAGCTTGTTGCTGCCCGCTCTTTACAGGAGCTTGGCTATCCCAAATTGGCTGAAATAATCGAAGTGCACCATGATGGCAGCTGGCAGGATGATTTAGATGAAGCGGGAGTTTTATATCTGGCGGATAAAATAGTCCTGGGTACGCAAAGAGTGACGATTGAAGAACGTTTTGCCGCCAGTTATGCCAAATGCAAGACCGAGGAAGCCAGGAAAAGGCACAGCGAGCGCTATCAGCAGGCTTTAAATGTGTATGAGCTTTATCAGAAGTTAACTGCTGTCTAGCTTTTCGAGTAAAAACAAGAAGCCGCTTATGAGAAGCGACTTCTTGTTTTTTCACATTAGAGACACTTGTCCGGCTCGTCGGGTCATGCCGAGATGATGTCGTGACATCACGATTCGAATTTTTCAAGCATGTCGTTTTTGGAGATACCGGTCTTGAAAGCCTTGCTAATCATGCTTTGTTTTGATGTATCACCGATAAGAATAGCCCCGCAGAGTTTGTCGTCTGCAAAGTAGAGTTCCCTGAAATTTCCGTCATCATAGTTTTTGTATGTATCGTATTCGCGCTCGGGTTTTGAGCCGACATCGCCGATGGAAAAAACTTTTGTATCGAAAGCCTGTAAAGAAGTAAAGGGGGTAAAGGTCTCAAAAAGGTATTCACCTCCTGCAGCATTAATGCCCGCAGTTTTTCCCTGTTCCACAGCTTCAATCCAGAGAGCGTAGTTGATGCCATTGAATTCCGCACAGTCACCGGCAGCGTAGATATCTGCAAGCGAGGTCTCCATTTTTTCATTTACAACAATGGCGCGCTTGATTTCCAGGTCCGTGCCTTTGGCGAAAGCTGTATTGGGGTTGACTCCGGTGGAGATAATAAGCAGGTCAGCAGCGATGGTTTCGCCACTCTCCAGGAGGATTCCCTCAAGCTTATCAGTACCAACGATTTCCTTGGTGCTGGCATTTTTTAAAAATTTGATACCATACTTGTCGACTTTTTCCTCCAGGAGAGAGGAGGCTTCGGGATCGAGCTGGCGCGGTAAAATTCTTTTATTGTGCTCCAGGACGGACACATTGAGGCCCAGGCCTTTGAGGCCATTAGCTGCTTCCAGACCAAGGAGGCCACCGCCAATAACTACTGCGTTTTTCTTGCCTTTAGCATATTCTTTGATATTTTGCATATCTTTGAGATGGCGCAGGGTGAAGACGCCTTCCTTGTCACGGCCGGAGAAGGGGGGGACAAAAACTTCTGCGCCGGAAGCGATAATCAGCTTTGTGTAGGGAATATCAGTGCCATCTTCCAGGCTGACCTGTTTAGTCACCGGGTCAATTCCCCTGACAGTCTGATTAAGAAGCAGATTAATCTTCCTGTCTGCATACCACTGGTCATTCTTAAAGGTAATCTGCTCTGCGCTGATCTTGTCGTTGCTGAGCATCTCCGAAAGTCGCGGCCTGTAGTAGCCTTTGACCTCTTCTTTTGAAATCATTGTTATTGCAGCGTTTTGATCCAGCTTACGGATCTCATCAGCTGCAGTTATCCCGGCAGCGCTTGCGCCAATGATGACAAATTTTTCGTCTGTACTTGTGTTCATTATAAAAATCCTCCTAGAAACTTTGCGTGTAAGTTGTTTTTATTCTAGCATCTGAGCCTAGCCCTGGTGGTCACATGCCTGGCTTCAGATCACTTGATTTCCCAGACAAAAGTTACTGTATCTTCGATCTCGATATCTTCAGGCACGAAATCAAGCGAGGCCTTCATCATAACCATGTTTCTTTCTCCCAGATTGAAATCAGTTCTGGAATATAAATCTGCATCGCCCCAGCTGTACTTTATGCTCTGCAGGTCTCCCAAAGTGACAGCAGAGGCGTCACATAAAATCTGAGCTTTACGTCTGGCTGTATCGCTGGCCATTTTCAGCAGATCGTCTTTGATCTCAGTCTGGTCTTTTACAGTAAAAGCTATAGAAAGACGTGGTTCTGAGGGGCTGCCAGCTATGGCTGACAGGACTTTTGCCAGTTGCGCCTGATCAAAGTCGAAGGCCAGTTTGATACTGTGGCTGACGAGATATCCTTTGAAAACGGTCTGATAATTACCGGCAGTATCTGTTACACTTTCGTATTCAGTGTTAACGCGGAAAGCGGTCGTCTTGATGTCGCTCTTGTCAAATCCGACAGAAGCCAGACTGTCTTGCAATAGTGCCAGCTGTTTGCCGGCCATTTCCATTGCTAGCTCATATTCCTTGTGGATTACCTCCAGCGACAGCGACAAGACTACATAATCTGCTGTGGCAGATGCTTTTCCTTGTCCTGTTACTGTGATTGTTCTTTTCATGGCATTTACCTCACTGCTATTGATTCATATATTTCATATGCAAATAATACCTTAGATCTGTCATCCTTTACATGGAAGATTGCAGTACCGTAATATATGAGATAGCAGAATTGCAGATTTAGATGTTCTGTTGCAGAGGATTTGATGAAAAATAAAAAAATAAATATTAAGACTATTATTGTCGTACTCTTACTTGTGCTTACCTTTCCCTTTGTCTTTTCGATGATTGTATATGAGCGCAATTTCAATAAACACTATGAAGTGTATGAGCCGCTTAGCCGCACTATAGATGAGTTTCCCGGCTTAAACAGCGAGAGATGCAGCTTTAGCTCCAATAAAGGACAGGAGCTGGTCGCATATCTGTATTCTCATGTTGATACGGATGCTCCGCTGGGCCTTGTGATTATCTCACACGGACTTGGCAGTGGCGGTCAAAACATCTATATGGGACTGGCTGATTATTTTGCCGGCAAGGGCTACCTTGTTTTTGCTTACGATGCGACGGGGAATGGTGAAAGCGAGGGAAAAACGGCCAAAGGTATGCCCCAGGGTCTGATCGACCTGGACTACGCCATTCGCTATGTAAAAGAACAGGCGGAATTAGCCGACCTGCCCATCGTGTTATTCGGTCACAGCTGGGGGGCATATTCTGCTGCCAGCGTCTTGAACCTGCATCCGGATGTCAAAGCAGTGGTTTTATCAGCCGGTTTTAACAAAACTCAGGATCTCTTTGAGGAAGCAGGCCGAAAAATGTTCGGTCCCAGAATCAAAGTTTTCCTGCCCTATGTCGGTCTCTATGAGCGGATTAAGTTTGGCGATTACGCCGGATACAGCAGTCTTGATGGTTTGGATAAGTCTTCGGCTCTGGTCATGGTCCTCCACAGCACAGATGATGAGACGATCTTGAGCGAAAAGGGCTTCGATATTTTCTATGCAGCTTATGCCGATGATCCCCGTTTTGATTTTGTGCAATATGAGGATCGGGGGCACGATATGCTCTGGTATGCAGATAGTGCCCGCGCCTACAGAGATGAGTTTAATGAGGAGTTCGCTGAATATATTGAAAAGCTTGATGGAAAACTTACTCCTCAAATCAGAGCCGAGTATATTACAGAGAAGATTGATAAAAGCCGTCTCTACCGGCTGGATCCTGAGCTTATGTCAAGAATTCTTAATCTTTATAATCGAGCTGTCGAATAGTTTTCAGCT
>LSQX01194478.1_pt1 | contig 11090 bp, 11 predicted proteins | sample 654561 | NCBI WGS metagenome assembly LSQX01 (sample SAMN04489861, study PRJNA283612) | anaerobic digester metagenome | isolation source: 4 biogas reactors fed with cattle manure at either 37C or 55C with and... | place: Denmark: Kongens Lyngby | collected 2014 | reverse complement strand
TATTCGCTGCTGACCAGCTCCGGCATTTTCAAGTGGTCTGCGGATTTCATCGAAATGGTGATGTCGGCGATTTGGTTATATATCCGCTGTTCCGCGCCCGGCAGCGGCTTATAGCTGAATACGACCTGCCCGTTGCGTTTGTCGGGGGTAAAATAGTTCAGACGGTATTGACCGATAAACCGCCCGAGACGTTGCCCCATATCCAGCAGCCGGAACTCCGCCCATAAGTCCATCAAGCCGTTGCTGCTCGGCGTGCCGGTGAGCCCTATGACGCGCTTTACCTTCGGCCGCACCTTCATCAGCGCCCTGAAGCGTTTTGCCTGATGATTCTTGAAGGAGGACAGCTCGTCAATCACAACGGTGTCAAAGTCAAACCGGATGCCGCTGTCCTCGATGAGCCATTGGACGTTTTCACGGTTAATTATGTAAATGTCGGCTTTCGCTCTGAGTGCAGCTTTGCGTTCGGCTTCGGTGCCGACGGCGACGGAGCAGATGAGACTCTGAAGATGATTCCATTTATCAATCTCGTCTGCCCAAACACGAGTGACTCTTAATGGAGCTATAACCAACACGCTGTGAATCTCAAAGCTGTCGAACAACAGGTCGTTCAGCGCCGTCAGTGTAATAATTGTTTTTCCCAATCCGCAATCAAGAAAAATTGTAGATACTGAGTGTCCCTTGATGAAATCAACACTGAACTGCTGATAATAATGGAGATTATTTCGTGTTAGCATTTTCTTTCTCCTGTAATAGACTTATTTGACGTATGAACCATCTTAATTCGTTGTGAAATCTGGTATGATCACCGGCTGTAGGAAATACTACGAGGTTTTCCGGAGTGTTGTTATAACGGTTTCCATCTCTATGATGAACTACCTCTTTGTCTGTTAGCGGTCTGCCCAACAACTGTTCAGCAATAACCCTATGAGCGAGTCTGCTATATATTTTCGAATAACCTTTACATTTGCCTTTGCCGAGATGAGCGTCCCTTAATTTATTTCTCGTTTCAAGAGTCATCCTTGTGGGGTTCATAGCCTTGTTGAGTTTTGTCATATGGTCGCTAATATTGGTAAAATCCTTTATCGCGGCATATCCTATGGGGTTTTTGTTCTTGTTGCTGAAGTCCGCAAGACACTGACGACAACAGAAGGTGTGTTTTTTTTCTTTCATGCAACACTCCAGCCGTTCAAATTCTTTTCCACACCAGTCGCATTTATAGGTTCTCATCATTCGGCATCACCTCCAATCTCCGCGAGTGTTTTAGTTATCTGCCGCTCATCGTCAAGGATATACACTCGAAAACCCAGTCTCCTAAGCATCCGGTGTCTCGCTTCCTGCAAAGGACGCGGCGCCTTGCCTGGAGCCTTGACCTCCATGAAAGCCATATGGCCGCCGGGCAGAAGAACGATGCGGTCGGGCATTCCGTCGAAACCGGGACTTACGAACTTCACCGAAATGCCGCCCATATTTTTTGTGGCGATCGTTAGTTTTCGCTCTATCTGTTTTTCTCTCATAATTTCCTCCATCTGGGACAGAGTGGACAGAAAGGACAACCTTTTCCTATATTACTTATGCGTGGGTATGGGTACAGGTTTTGTTTTTGACTTATAGAAAACCCATTTTGAATATAAGGAGAAAAGTTGTCCCGTCCCATAGTCCTGTCCATTAATCCTTGCGTCTGTAAAGCCTTTGACGACCATACATGGGCTGCCGACAGCGGTCATTAGTACGCTCCCAACCGTCGACTTGCGTCATTAATGCAGCTATCGCATAACTGTCCGCAGGCTTCATCTCAGACAAATTGCGACCAAAGCACTCACACCATATTTCCGCATTGGATACCACAGTTTTTACAGCGACTCCGTTTGGGCGAGTAGGGTCGCTCTTATCATTGACATAGCTACGACGGGCATAAATGTCCATGTTCTCCCAGCCATCCGGCAGAAGGGTATCAAGATACTCTTCGACCATGCCTTGACGCTCATCGATCTCCATTGCCGATTGCTGCACCTTTTCCGCTTCTTTTATCATGTCAGCCTCAAGATACAGCTTTTCGCCGCTTTTATAGATAGCCTTGGCTTCAGCCCATATCTGGTCACGTTCCTCTTTTGTGAAATGCCAGCTTTTTTTCTGCTCGTCTTGATGCAGTTTCACTATCCAAAAGCGACGGTTACCCGTGATATCACGCAGATAACCGCGCTCACCATTGACCGACGCAATGATGATGCACTGCCTCGGATGGCTTTCAACGGTTTTGCCATAACTCGGACGATACTTGTCATCGGCTGTGGAGAGAAAGGCTTTGACTTTTTCGATATCCGCTTTTTTCATACCGGCGAGCTCGCCGATCTCAACGATCCAAAAGCCCTGAAGCTTTTCCGCGCCGGACTTGTCATTCATGTCGGTGAGGGAAAGTGTATCAGAGTAGTATTCATCACCCGTAAGGTCTTTGAAGATAGTGCTTTTTCCGATGCCCTGTGCACCGTCAAGCACAAGAATGCTGTCATACTTTGTGCCGGGGTGGTAAATACGGGCAACCGCCGCTGCGAAGGTTTTTCTCGTAACTGTGCGCACATAACGCGTATCATCGGCTTGCAGGCACCGCACAAGGAGCGTTTCAATTCTTGGAACTTTGTCCCATTCCGGCAGCGCGTCCATATAGTCGCGTATGGGATGGAAGCGCCTATCGTCAGCAACCTTTGTAAAGCTGACATCGTGATTGCGGCTGGAAAACGAAACGTAGCGCACATCTATCAGTGCCTTTAGCTGTGCCGTGTCCGCATCTCGCCAGAAAGAGTTATCGATTGGACGCTCCCATGGGGTAGCACCCGTCACCTGAACACGGCTGGCAAGTTCGTTATAAGCAAAGTTCGCAAAATCCGGGTCGTTGTTCAGAATCAGCATTTCATTCCATACGCTGTTTTCAAGAACAGTACTGCGGGTCTGATAACGGAGCAGCTTTTTCCAGTCGTCCGTTTCGGGATTAAAATCCTCCTGTGCCTGTACCTGTCGTTCCTCGGCTATCTGCAGTTTTACGCTGTCGTCTGAGAGAGCCATTTCACACATCTGGCTGAATGCCTTTTTATCAGCTTCACTGCCAAAGCGGTGTATGCGGACAAGGTCGAAGGCGTTGAGGAGCTTGCCGGAAGCAGGGTCTGTCGCATGATGGCTGTACGCGAATTTGTCGTCGTAAATAACGACACCGGCAGTACCCTCGCCGAGAACATAGTCATAGCGTCCCTCAATAACTGAAGGTTCGTAAATCCCCGGTAGGAATTTGTCGATTGCCGCCGTAACAGAATATGAACGACAGAACGCACCGACTACACCCGGCTTTGACAGTGGGTCTTCTTGTTTTACGACCTCACGCTTGACAGCCTCTGACTGCCGTGAGGAGGTAGGCCACTGTGACACATCCCGCCAGTCGGCATACATACCGAGATACTTATCAACATCGAGCGGTTCTCTGGTCTGTTCATCAAATATGAACTCACCGTTTGACGGGCAGGATGCCCAATACATCATGCGGTTTGATTCGTAGGTGGAATCATCGAAATAATCCATACCGATTTGCTTGGCGACCATTCTCATAACAGCGGGATACTCGTCCTCACTGACTTCTCTGCCAAAAAGGATTACAATACGGCATCGCGGCGATTCCGGGGTGTGGCTGTGGGTGGAATAGAGAAAATAGGTAACGCCGTCGAGAGCCGTGCGGACAATGCTCTGGAAATCCGTATCAGCGGGGATGCTGTCCGCATCGAGCAGGCCCAGTGTGCGGAAGGTTACGTTCCCGTTTTTGCGGATTCCGTCTTTCAGCCAGCCGCCGACAAGGCCACCGATGTCCTTGAGCTCACCACGTTTTGCCTTCGGCAGCTTTGAATATTCCTCCGCTGTTTCCGAAGTGCGAACAGGATTCCGGTTGCGGTCGATGATATAATCCAATTCCAGTTCCTTGTTTTTATACTTCTTGTCTGTCCTGCGATTGCAGACAGATATTTTAATCAGCACGGCTTTGTTCCTCCTTCGTAAATTCGCCTTTAAAGGCACCGTCGCCGGATACAGCAGTCATGTAGTCGGCTATTGCATTCAGCCTGTTGTAATCCGTATTACTCAGGCAGGCGAAACCATCAACAGGCCGAATGCCCGCAGCCGCGTCTAACCCGCAGTAATACAGCACTGTTTCGCGTAATGACGGACCGAAGCTGGTACCGTCGTCTTTTCGCAGCTTCTGCGCTGTCCCTTTTGCAATGCCGAGCTCCTCGCCAACGGCGTCCCATTTACCGAAAATGGCATAGTCCGTCACCACAATCTCATGGAGAGAATTCTGTACGGCATTTCGGACATAGTGTTCAATTTCGGCGAGACAGATGACCTCGATATGATTTGTGATGGCTTCGAGCATCATTGTTCGCCTGTCCTCCACGCAGCTTCGGGAGTAGCGCTTTCTGCAAAGGGCATTCACGGCTTTTTGCAAAACGCGCCAGTATTTCTTTCCCTCAGGGTCGTCCGGCTGGCGGAGAAGCATCAGCGAGTCAAAATCAAAACCTCGCACCGCTTTCAGATAATCAAAAACCATAGGTGCTATCTTCAGAGCGTCCACACGCATAGCAGCCATAAAGTTATTTCCGTTCGGCTTTATCTCATCCATAGCCCAAGGCGTAACAGCGGGGTCATAAAAGCTCTCTGCCTGACCGTGACACTTTCTGCAAAGACTCACCAAATCGTCCATTGCTTCATTGCCGAAGCGATCATAAGTAAGATGATGTACATCCGTAGCTTTGTCGCCGCAGACGCAGCAGATATGCCCGTCAAGCTCAAGCCGTTTATCAGCCGTCTGCCTCCATTGGGAGCTGTGAATGTATCTTTCGTATTCAGGATTTCCGGGTTTGAACCGCCATGTTTTAGACATTGGATCACTCCTCATTTTCTTTGGTAAGAAATTTGATGGTCATGTTCTTTTCACTCGCCCTGTCAAACTCCGCCTCCATACCAGGACTGAGGCGGTCCCCGCATACCCATAACTCCGAGCAGCTGTCCATGAGGGCATTGCCAAAGGACATACCGAGTTTTCGCTCCGCCGGGTCGTTATCGTCCATGAACTGCGGATACAGAAGATGAGGCGCAACGGGGATGTACCCCTTATCCACGGCAAGGCGGCAGTATTCCCGCGCCGCCTTTACGTTCGCCTCCACATCCCCGGAGTAGGGGCTGCAGATGTACACAAGCGGTTTATAAGACTTTTCTGATTTTGCCACTGCCGTCAACGCTTCATATGCGGTCGGGTCGGCGTAGCCTTCTGCATTTTTGTAATCCATCACTATCTCCTTTGCACCGCTTTATTTGTCATACGCCTTTTTGTACACGCAGAGCAGATGATGGAAGTGGACTCCAAATCCGCATCGCCGTCCGAAAAGACCTCCGCAAGGTCGACATTAAGTTCACTGCCACACTCCGGGCAACGGGTGAAAACGTTGTCGCAGTGAATTTCCGTGACTACATCTGCATAACCAAAACTTGTTTTTACGTAGAACATATCTGAAACCTCCGTTATTTTGATAGGCGAAAACCGCCCTCACTTACGAAAGGACAGTGAGAAGCGATTTTCCGTAGTTGTTTTAATCTTTTTTTCGAGTATTGTTATCCACCTACAGTTTTCAGGACAGTAATCACTATTTGTGTCAGATCGGTCTATTGTAAGACCTGCCTGATAGCCAGCATTGATTGACCGCGGGAATCTCCTTGCCGCACTCACTGCACACGGCGTAGGTGTTATCCTTCTGAATACCGGACTTTACGATTCTGCCGTCTTTGAGTTTTGTTTTGATATAGAGCATCTGTGATACCTCCGAATATGTATTGAACGAAAAAATCCGTCCACACTTTGTACTGGACAGGCAGGGACGGAAATCCGTAGCGGTTTTCAATCCTTTTTATAAAAATCGCATTCGTAGCCATCGGCGCGGAGGATTAGACCGGGCGCCCAGGGCGGAGTTCTGCCCATCTGTTCACAGACCGCGTCAAGGGACATGGCTCTTTCCGCTTCGATGATGACTTCATCATGTACATGGGCTACGATGTCACAGCAGTGCATAGTCTTCATGGCATAGCAGAGGATATCGCGGGAAGTCGCCTGAACAATATTCTCCACAAACTTCGACCCGTACGTCTCAAGTCGCTCCCACTTTTTCGTGCCGCCGGTACCCTCATAGGTGATAGCTTCGCCGCCGAAACGGTTCTCACCGATTCTCGGTTTCACATAGGCAAGCCTTCTGCCGGACGGGAGCGTTATGAAAAGGAATCCGCTCTCATATGAAAAAGTAATGCCGTAAGCGGTTGTATGCGTTTTACCTTTGATAGCCGCCTTTGCCGCGCGGTCGACAGCCCACCAGAACTTGACGATATTGGGGTTCGCGCCGCGCCATGAGTCCACGATGGGTTGAAGTTCCGACTCCTTTAGACCCATTTCCAGAGCGCCCATTGCTTTGAGCGCGCCTACGGAGCCGCCGTAACCGCAGTTGTGGACGAGTACCCCCGATACGGTAAAACGGTGATGCTCTCCGGCATTTCGTATATCATAAAGTCGAGCCGTGCGCTTATTAGTTTCCAATTCTTTCGTTTCTCGAAGACTGCTGTTTCCGCATCCCGGATTATCTCGGTCCGGCTTAATCCCCGAGACAGTTTTAGAATTATGATTTTCACCCAGCTGTATCGGCTTCACACCATTTCCTGTTTGTAAGAGATGTTTACCGCCGGATGCAGCTGTTCCGAATTGTAACGGATTTGATTGCCCCTCGATCCACACGAGGTGGTCGGTTGTGGCTGTAAGTCCGTCATATTCGATTACCTCTCTTTCGCCACGAAATACCACACCATCATGCCGCACCCAGCTTTCACCGTCCCAGACACGCATATCGGTTGTAACATTTTCTACCGGTATTAACCCGCAGTCTGTCAAAACCAACTGACCTTCTGCGATACAAGCGAGTTCAGCTATTTTGCCTTTCTGCCGGAGTTCGCCGTTTACGCCGTGTTTCTCCACGGGAACGTGAAACATGGCAGATGCGGACATACAGTAGATATCTCCGTCGTTTTTGAATACCTCGGTTCTCCATTCCTCTCCGGCGAACCACGCAATGACGCGGGCTTCGATAGCTGAAAAGTCGGCAACGATGAATTTTCTGCCGTTCTGCGGCACGAAAGCCGTGCGGATGAGCTGCGAGAGCGTATCCGGTACGTCCTCGTAGAGCATTTCAAGAGCGTCGTAATTGCCGCCGCGCACAAGGGCGCGGGCTTCGGATAAATCCTTCAGATTGTTCATAGGCAGGTTTTGAAGCTGCACCGTTTTTGAAGAAAATCGACCCGTGCGCGAGGCTCCGAGGAACATAAACATTCCCCGGACACGGCTGTCGGAGCAGACTGCGTTCCCCATTGCCGTGTATTTTTTTACGGATGATTTGGCAAGCTGCTGCCGGAGAGAAAGCACGTCGCGCAGCTCCGGCGGCGCTGTTTTCAGAAGCTCCGAGACTGCTTTTTTGCCGAGCGTGTCGGTTTCGAGCCCGTTATCCGCAAGCCAATCCTTCATCTGGGCGACGGAGTTCGGGTTATCCAGTTCGGTCAGTTTCTTCATAGCAGTACTCAGTTCTGAGCGGGAGCGGGTATCCATGTTAATAGCCTGACGTACCAGCGGCATATCCAGCCGGACGCCGCGGTCATTGATTTCCTCGCTTAAGTGAAATTCGTCCCATATGAAATCCGGCACGGGGAACTTAGCCAGTCTCTGCGTTATTTGCATCTCGACTTCCACATCGCGGAGGTTATATGATTTGAAAAGCTCCCACTTCTCCGGAGCGTCGGAGGGCAGATTTCTCATTCTGCCGCCGTTCGCTTTTGTCGGTGCACACGGTTGACAGAAATATTTTATGAGGTCTTTGCCCTCGATCAGTTTTTGCTTATCCAATCCGAGAACAGCGCCTACACCTTTTAGGGATAACGGCAGACCCATATATGCCGACCATATCATCGAACACCGCCACGAGGACGGTTCGAGGTAATCTCCCATGGGATACCCGAGATAACGGGAAAGGCAAACGCGCTCAAAATTCGAATTAAAACTCCACTTAACTATATTTCTGTCTTCAAGTGCAGCAAGTACATTGGTAGGTATTTTTTCACCTTGGGCGAGGTCGATAACTTGCACATCGCCACCATCAACGGAGTAACCAAAAAGCAAAACAGCAAAATCTTCAGCTGACGCGTATCTATAAACACCGCATTTTTGTAACGGTTCGCTTGAAAACGTCTCAATATCCAGTTGCAAACGTTTCATTTTTATATGCTTCCTCCCATTTTCCATAATATATTTCACCGCGTATATAGGAAGGTGGCAGAGGGAAGCCCTCCGCCACCAACCGAAAATGATAAGTTTAACCCAGGAAATCATCGTCGGCTTCGGTCTGATAACCGTCGTTGAAGTCGTCTTCAGCCTTCGCATTGCCGCCGAGGGATTCGCCGTCCTTGATTTTCTGGATGTTCTGAAGACCGCAGGCGACACCTTTATTCCCGTTAGAATTAAAAGCATAGAAGCTGAGAGACACACGGGCATACACGCCGGAGTAGATTTCCGAGGTGTCGAAGATGGGCTGGCAGTGGACATCCACGACGCCGGGAGCGTTATTGCTGTTGGCGTTTACGAACCAGCAGCCTTTGTACGCCTCATCGTCAGGGCGTTCGACATCTCCGTCGCGGAGGGGTGTTTTCAGAGTGGAGAGCGGAGGCACAGTTTTACCGCTTCCGCGCAGCTTACCCTGGCCTTCCTCGTAGGCCGCCTGAATAGCCGCCTTGATCTTGGCCACGGTGACGGTGTCGGACTTGGGGATAAGTACGGAGGTGGAGAATTTGGGTGCGCTGCCGTTGATGGATTTTGCCTGCCAGATATTTGCGTAGGAAAGACGGGCAAGGCCGGTTACTACTTTTGTGGGGTTAACAGTATTTGTCATGATAATAATCTCCTTAATTTTCGTTAGGGTCGGCGAAGTCATCCGCCGCCGTGTTAATTTCGTTACGCTTGTCCGATGCCGGAACAAGCACAGGTTTGCCTTCGGGTTTGCAGGTCAGCCCGCCGAGTAGTTCATCAAACTTCTTCCTGCCGAGAAGCGAGGTCATTGCCGTTATGCCGAGCAGCTTGTGTTCATAGGGGTCGTATCCCGCGTCCTTGACCACGGCTGCAGCGACATCCTCATCTGTGTACTTGCGGTTGCTTCTGCCGGCCACAACCTTCCAGCCGTCATACTTCGTGCCGGACAGTGCCTGGGCAAGAGCGTAGTCCTTGAGGTCCGACGCCCAGGAAACCAGTTCGTCGATTTTGCCGAGGATGTCCGCTACCTCGCAGACTTGCAGCAAAGCGGGGTCTGTGAAGTCATAGACGGCAAGCGCCATATTTGCTTCGGCTCTGGCTCTGCATTCCGCTTTCGCCTTGCAGAACCGGCAGTGATCGCCAGCCGTATAGCTGCCTTTGCCATCCCATGCGAGTTTTGCTGCCGGGACGAGTACGATTTCCGCCCATTCGGTGAGTGCCTCCGCAGTTGTTTCCCATGTCTGCACATTTCCGAGTCTCGGCTGATAGATGCTCATTCGCACGGTATCGAACCGATAAAGGAAGTCGAACATCCGCATGGCACCGAGCGAATAAATACGAAGCTGGTCATTTTCTTCCGCATCGACTTTTACGCCGCGCCCGCTTTTAAGATCGATGATGTGCAGGATGCCGTCCGACACGATAAGCGCGTCGCAGGTGCCGAAGCATTCCGGGACATAGAGGGAACAGTCAACACGCTGCTCGACAAACACAGCCGGGTCTTTGAGTCCCTCTGTCTGCTCCATTACGAAGTCGGCGTAATCGGATGTGTACTCATCCATTTCCGCGTCGTCGCAAGCAGGAGCGTCTTTGGCTCTGCCGAGCCGGTGGTTGAGTTTCCCCTCTGCCACACTGTGGGCAAGGGTGCCTTCCGAGGCATAGCTTGACTCCGAGTCCGCGAGGAACTCCGTAAGCCGTGCTGACGGTGGACACGCAACCCACCTGTGGCTTGCCGAGGGAGAGAGAAGTGCGTGGCTCATAACAGCGCCCTCGCTTCCTCCATGAGCTCTTCATAGAACTCACTTTCGACCTCGGACAGCTTTTCACAGCCGTGGCTTTCAAGCAGCTTCTTTACCTCCGCCGTTTTTCCGCCGCGGGATACCTCCGCCAGTAGAGCGCGGACTTCGGCAAGCTCCGGGGGCTTCTTCTGAGGTGCTTTGGGAGCGGGACTGTCAATCTCGTCTGCCTTGAGCGCTGTACTCAGCTTCGTCACGCTGCCAGCCAGCGAGGTGAGTTCCGAGATTACACGCGCCAGAGTTTCCGCGATGTTGACCAGTTCGTTCCCGATTTCGGTGATTGTCATTCGGTTTACCTCCGTTTCTTATTTGTGAGAGGTCTTGTCCCTCTCCACCTCGTACAGGACAGGCGGAGAAGGAAACCGTACCGAAACGCAGAAATTATTCGAAATAGTTTTTGAGAGCGGGATTTTCAAGGAGTGTCCTGGCGAGTTTCTTCACGCGCTTGCGGATAGCTCCTTCGCTCAGACCGCACTCCTCCGCAATCTTAGCCTTGGTCTTATCACTCAGAAGCTCGTCCCACAGATACCGCTCGTCCGGGGTAAGGACGTCAACAGCTATGCGAATGGATGTGACGGTTTCCTTTTTTATAAGGAACTCAACGGGACCATCCGCATCGTCCGGGATATCAAAGCCGCTTTCCTCACCGTCATCGGTGCGGGACATGGGCTTATCGATTTCGAGGTCGCCGTGCTTGGCGGCTCTCACCGTCCAGCGTTCCTGCAATTTGAGGTCGGCGGCGTTTGCCTTGTGGGTATCGTCACCCATAACGTTTCTGGGGAGCCGAATTGCCACCTCGCGGTCGGGACTGTAGTACCAACGTTGAACGAAGGGGTTGTCCGCTGTGGGCGTTTCTGCCGGAGCGAAGCACTCCTGCCGGGTGCATTCGACCGTTTCTCCGCTTGGGCGCATACGGTAGTAGGTGCGATAGTGGAACT
>LSQX01293609.1_pt2 | contig 11091 bp, 7 predicted proteins | sample 654561 | NCBI WGS metagenome assembly LSQX01 (sample SAMN04489861, study PRJNA283612) | anaerobic digester metagenome | isolation source: 4 biogas reactors fed with cattle manure at either 37C or 55C with and... | place: Denmark: Kongens Lyngby | collected 2014 | reverse complement strand
GAAGTGAGTGCTGAAAGATTACGTACACTCATCGCGAACTTGGAAAAACTGACTCGACATTGGAATTGAAGTGAGTGCTGAAAGATTACGTACGCTCATCGCGCATCTGTAAAAACGCTTTCGGAGACGATTCCATCAGGATGTAAGGTAAGGAAAAACAAGATATGAACATCGGCCTTGCCGTCTACACCTCTCAAAATAACGACATGGCTTTCAACATAGGCCAGATGGAAAAAGCACTTGAGCAAGCGCGCGACAACATCGATCTCCTATGCTTTGGAGAATCTTTTCTTCAAGGATTTGACGCGCTTTCTTGGAATGCCGATGATGACATTGAGATCGCCATCGCGCAGAATAGCGATGTCATCCAACATTTATGCGATCTGACACTTTTCTACAAAACAGATTTGCTTTTCGGTTATTTTGAAAAAGATGGCAACTCTCTTTACTCGTCTTGTGCTCTGCTGGAACGGGGAAAATTATTGCACAACTACCGGCGCATCTCGACAGGCTGGAAAGTCATCAGCAAAACCGACGAACATTACCGCGAAGGAACGGATACGCTCGAATTTTCCTACCGTGGAATGCCGTGCAAAATTGCCCTGTGCGGTGATCTTTGGGAATTTCCTGAGCGCTTTAAGACGAGCGGACTTTTATTATGGCCGGTTTATGTGAACTTCAGCTTAGAAGAGTGGAGTAATTTCGAACAAGAGTATGCCGATCAGGCCTATCTTGTAGCAAATCGCACACTCATGGTCAATGTCCTGTCAGACGAACCGATTTCGCACGGCGGCGCCTTCGATTTCAGAAACGGTCACATCGTCGAACAATTTCCCTACGGCAAAGAGGGAATTCTCGTCGTTACTGTTTGATCTTTCAAATTGACTCGCTGCTGCGCCCGTCACCTCCAACCCATCGCTTAGACTGCGCCCGTCGCTTCCAACCCGTCACTAAACTGCGTCTCTCGCTTCCAATCCGTCACTAGGCTACGTCTCTCGCTTCCAACCCATCGCTTAGACTGCGCCCGTCGCTTCCAACCCGTCACTAGGCTACGTCTCTCGCTTCCAATCCGTCATTAGGCTACGACCGTCATCTCCAATTTCCAATAAAGTTAATAAAGAGGGTGGATTAATATCATCGCTTCCTAACTTTCGTGTCTCTCAACAAGCTATTTTCAATATTGGCCAGTTTTTCAATTAATTTAGTTAAATTGCCACTCCTGATCACGAGATGTGGTCAGTTTTTAAGATTATTTATAAAATCAGGCATTTTTAGTACAGATCACGGTCAATTTTTCAATTAAAGAAGAAAAACGGTGCTTGTCTTGTTTTTCAGCAGATTTAAAACCCAATAAAATCGAAAAATTGGCCATGGTCGTCACTCCGTCTGCCAAGAGTTCTAATAAACTTGAAAAACTGTCTGCGCTTTTTACCTCACGATCCTGTTGGCCAATAATTCGATTTTTTTATAAGAACTGCCAGCGCTCTATTTATCATCGGCCAAAAAATAAATTAATTTATAAAAAGTGACTAGTGAACAACCTTTTCTGACCAATTTTTCAATTAAAGAAGAAAAACAGTGCTTATCTTGTTTTTCAGCAGATTAAAAATCTAATTAAATCGAAAAATTGGCCATGGTCGTCGTCCCAATCTTCAGTTGATGGAACACGCTAAACACAGTTTGATTGCTTGCCAGAGATTATTCATGAACGCTGATTTATCAATAATTTACATTGCACAGACATTGAGAAGACATTTCCGTCAGAGCATGGTAACCTTAGTGGAAATAACAGTAAAGCCTGTCAAAATACCACAGACCTTACGAGCTTAACTATAGGAGGATCTCGATGTCATCATCTATTTCCAAAACACTGCTTCAACAAATAGAAGCCGAATACAACAACGACAAGTCATCAATTGCCATGCGCCACGCCCTTCAGAAAACCGATATTCAGGAGGCGGCAGGTGTGCAGGAAGCGATGGGCAGTTTACAATCTTACTTTTCAATTGACATTCGAACCCTTCCTGCGACGAATCAACAGCGCACCGGACGTTGCTGGATCTTTTCGGCGTTAAATATGTTGCGTGAAAAAACGGCGAGGGATCTGAATCTCGATCGCTTCGAATTCTCGCAAAACTATACGGCCTTCTGGGACAAATTAGAAAAATCTAACTTTTTCCTCGAATCGATTTTAGAACTGCAGGATCGCTCGTGGGATGACAGAACGCTGGCTTGGATCAACAGACAAGGCATAGGTGACGGCGGTCAATGGGATATGTTCACCGCGATCACTCAAAAATACGGCTTGGTACCGAAAGATGCCATGCCGGAGACCTATGCGTCCAGCAATACGCGAACACTGACAAGCCTAATGAACAGGAGACTGCGCCGTTTTGCCGCAGACATAAAACAAGTCCGTGACAAGTCAGAGCAAAAGGCGATGAAAGAACATTGCTTATCTGAAATTTACGGCATGCTGTGCACCAGCTTCGGCGTCCCCCCCAAGACGTTTGATTTCGAATATGTCGATAGAGATAAACAGTACCACTCCGTAAGAAACTTGACACCGTCGTCATTCTACGAACAATTTGTCGGCGTGAACCTTGACGACTATATTTCACTGATTCACTCGCCGCGCGTAGAAACACCGTATCACAAGCTTTATACAGTAAAGTTTCTAGGCAATGTCAAAGGCAAACCTGTACGTTACTTAAACGTCCCGATTGAGGAGCTGAAAGAGGCCGTACTTTCCCAGCTCAAGGACGACACCGTCGTTTGGTTCGGTTGCGACTGCGGCAAATTCGGCGATCGCAAGGATGGGTATTGGGCACCGGAGGCTTTCGATTTCGAAGCCGTCTTTGATGTCGATTTTTCGATCACCAAGGAGGAGGCGCTCCACACCGGCGAAAGCGCGATGAATCACGCCATGCTGTTCACAGGTGTAAATCTTGTGGATAATACGCCAACCAAGTGGAAAATCGAGAATTCGTGGGGCGACAAAGTCGCGCGCGAAGGCTATTATGTCGGAAGCGATATCTGGTTTGACCGTTTTGTCTATCAGGCGGTCGTCAACAAAAAATATTTGAGCGTCAAAACTCTCGCCATTCTCGACGAAAAGCCTGTAGAACTTGAGCCTTGGGATCCAATGGGAACGCTTGCGCAAAGCAAACTCTTACGTTGATGTACCGTGATACTTTACCGGTAGATAATAGAGCATCCATTGAAACACAGCCGTTTTTTGCGATTATGTATCGTGATACTCTCCGAAGAAAAATCTATAGCATCTAATAATGTCTTCTTGCGCTGATTGTCATGCGCAAGAAGACAACTTCACTATGAAGACGCTATGGCAAAAACATCTGACCAACAGGAGATGAAGCGATCCATGTCAAGCTCGTACTTCTCAACATAGGCTCGACTTTTCGATACATCTCCGAGCTTCACGAATGTGTCGTATGAAGATGTCGCGATGCTTTCATAATCGGCGATGGGCACACCGTGAGAACGATAATGTTTGGATAAGACGGATTCATGCGGCAGATAGATCGTCTTCCCCATATAAAGCAACGGGTGAATATTGCCGAGCGCGATCTGACGCTCGGTGTTGAAGATGGCAATGTCCACCGAGGCAAGAAAATTAAGGTAATCCACAAGCGGCATGCTGTTTCTCATGCAGATCGCTTTTTCACCGAAAACATCCGTTGCTACACCTGAAACGTTGTCGCCATACGCTGAATCGCCATAGGTTAAAGGAAAATAGAAGCGCAGATTTTGATCTTTCAGGTGAGCAAGATCACGAATTACGTCGAGGTGGCGGAGCTCATCGGTGCTTGAATGTCCGATCATCACATTGATTGGAAGGTCTTGTTCGATCCTACTCGAAAGTGACGGGATAACAGCTTTCAGGTTCTCGAGTCCGCTATAAATTGTTACAGGGTAACCGGCAAGAAAAGCACGCGCGCCGGAGCGATAAATCTGCTGAAATGTCGCAAGATCCGGTTCAAAGATCGCAACAAAATACGGAACTCGACAACGGAAATAAAAGCCGATCCGATGACGCAAGGATCCTCCAGAACTCGACCAGCTCGTCATATCCCGCCCCCAAGACACCCACACAAGTCGGCGCATACGAGATGGCTTTAGCAGCAGTTGAACCAACATGCGAACCGGATAATAGAGCGAGTGACAGAGAGTCAAGCACCCTTGATCGATACGAGAAAACAGTTCGGTTCGATCTTTTGAATCGTCGTAGTTATAGAGCGTTATATTGTCGTACCGGCGTATCGCTTTCGGGATCGTTTTTTCGAGTATTCCGGAAGCTCCTTGACCGACGAGCAAGAAAACGTGCGCATCGGCGTCAAAGTGAGTGTTAATGAAACGGATATAGTGCTTATAGATGTGCTCCATATCCACAGGAAAAAGATGAAGAATGGGCGCTGTCATGGATGACACGGTTCTCCCTTCAGCGATAATACGCAAGATGCGACCGACACGATCACAAAGTCAGAAAAAGTCATCCTTTCTCACTTCAAAGATAACATGCAAAATGCGACTATCTGTCCTTTGTCTCGTGTCGCAAAATCGGAGCTTTCTATTCAGCGATAATACGCAAGATGCGACGGTAACGATCAGATTATAATATAATACATTGATGGCAGGAAAGGAGATGGCAGGAAAGGAGCGATTTAATCATCGGCTCATTATGAGTATTATGACATCATGAAAAAAAGACCTTCAGTCATTCGATCCTTAGGCTTCAAATACGCTGAACGCATGCTCTGTCAGGGCACCTCTTTTGTCATCCAGATTATTCTGGCTCGTTTGCTTGACCCGAGCGACTACGGTGTGCTGACGATCCTTGCCATTTTTATCACAATTTCTCAAGTTTTTGTACAAAGCGGACTCAATACGGCGCTGATCCAAGCCGATGACGTAGAAGAAGACGATTACTCATCGGTATTCTGGGTCAGTCTCGCCATCGCGATCCTTTTCTACGGATTGCTTTACATTGGCGCTCCCGCCATCGCACAGTTTTTCAACATGCCATTGTTAACACGCGTTTTGCGTGTGCTTGCGCTGATTCTCATACCAGGCGCGCTGAATTCGATCCAGCAGGCACGGATCACACGCGAGATGAAATTCAAATCGCTGATGTGGTGTTCTTTTGCCGCCGCTTTGATCTCCGGCGCGATCGGCATATTTTTCGCGTACCGCGGCTTCGGCGTCTGGGCACTTGTCGCGCAACAGTTAAGCAACCATACGGCGATCTCGTTGTTGCTGATGATCGTCCTGCGCTGGCATCCTCGTTTTGTTTTTAATTTTGCACGGGTTCGCACATTTTTCACCTTTGGATGGAAACTGCTCTGTTCTAGCCTGATTAACGCGCTCTATCAAGAACTTCAAAGCTTTGTTATCGGAAAAAAATACAGCTCCAGCACATTAGCCTTTTTCAATCGAGGCAAACAATTCCCGAATCTCGTCGTCAACAACATCAACGGATCAATTCAGACCGTCATGCTGCCCGTTTTTTCAAGAGAACAGCATAATGTCGAGCGCCTCAAAGCGATGGTACGCCGCTCCATCGTCACCAGTTGCTTCGTGCTCTTTCCCGTGCTGACACTGCTTGCCGTGACGGCAGAGCCCATTGTACACATATTGCTCACCGACAAGTGGCTGCCTTGCGTTCCCTATCTTCAGATTTTCTGTTTTGTGTACGCGTTTTATCCAATCCATACGGCGAACCTGCAGGCCATCAATGCGCGAGGGAGGAGCGATTGGTTTCTCCGTCTTGAGATCGTCAAAGCGCTTCTTGGCATCGGCATTCTCGCCGCATCGGTATACTTTTTCGAAAGTCCTATGGCTATTGCCGCCGGCGCCGCCGTAAGCACGATATTTAGCAGTCTTGTCAACATGTACCCCAATCGTTTTCTCTTGAACTACAAATTCAACGAACAGGTGCGTGACCTCTTCCCTTCGGCGGCATGTTCGCTCACTATGGGTGGCGCTATCTTCCTCATCCGGTTTGCTTCATTCTCGCCTTGGATCACACTTGCACTTCAAATCATTGCCGGCATAGTGCTCTATATCGGGCTTGCTGAGCTGTTCAGGCTTGAACCGTATCTCTATATCAAGAAAAAAGTGCGCGACTTTTTTGCTTCACGATCAAATGGCCGTGCCGATGAAGGTTTGGCAAGTTGACAACGCTCATTCGGCGAAAACACTACGTTATCTGCTACAATGAACAAAATCACGGCTAACAGACCGCAAAACCACAGAACGCATCTGATGCGTTCTTCGCGTTGACACACGACTGCAAAACGTGCGATGCGAAATGTGCGATTTTTGAAGTAAAGGCTGTTCGGCTGACATCATTGGAGGGATAAAATGCAAACGATCATGGTGACCGGAGGCGCCGGTTTTATCGGCGCAAATTACATTTATTACCTACTTGAGCATCATCCGGATGTTCGCGTGATCTGCGTTGATGTGCTCACTTACGCCGGAAATTTATCAACGCTTGCTGAGGCGCTGAAAAAACCGACATTCACATTTTACAAAGACGATATCTGTGACCGTGAAGCGATCTTTGAAATTTTTGAAAAGGAAAAACCGGACTGCGTCGTTAATTTCGCCGCAGAAAGCCATGTCGATCGTTCGATCGATAACCCTGGCGTATTCCTGACGACCAACATCCTCGGAACACAAGTCTTGATGGATGCCTGCCGGAAATACGATGTCGCCCGCTTCCACCAAGTTTCAACCGACGAGGTGTATGGCGACTTGCCGCTTGATCGACCGGATCTCCTGTTTACGGAGAAAACTCCTATTCAGACGTCAAGCCCTTATAGCGCATCGAAGGCCGCGGCAGACCTCTTGGCTCAAGCCTATTACCGGACATACGGTCTTCCTGTGACGATCAGCCGCTGCTCCAACAACTACGGCCCCTGGCAGTTCCCTGAGAAGCTGATCCCGCTGATGATCGCAAACGCATTGCACGACAAGCCGCTTCCAGTCTACGGAGAAGGTCTCAATGTACGCGACTGGCTCTATGTCGATGACCATTGTCGCGCGATCGATCTCATCATTCGAAACGGCACACCCGGTGAAGTTTACAACGTCGGAGGCCACAATGAGATGCGCAACATCGACATCGTTCGCCTGATCTGTAAAGCCCTTGATAAGCCGGAGGAACTCATCACCTTCGTGGCCGATCGCAAGGGCCACGACCTGCGCTACGCCATCGATCCTACTAAGATCCATCAAGAACTCGGTTGGTTGCCGGAGACACCGTTTAGCGAAGGCATCGAAAAAACAATCTCTTGGTATTTGGAGAATCGTGAATGGTGGGAAACCATCATCAGCGGCGAATACCGCAATTACTACGAAAAGATGTACGGCAATCGATGAGCCAGCAAGAAACACAAGAAACGTCCGTGCCGCAAATCGCGGCCGGACGACCGATTACTTTTCCCACAACGCCGCTTCATCCCGCGTCGTCGTTCCTTTCCGGAAACACGCTCTGGTATAAGCGAGATGATTTAATTCCGTATGCATTGGGAGGCAACAAAGTCCGCATCTCAGCCGCTTTTTTCCAAGATATGTTTGAAAAAGGCGGCACATGCATGGTCGGCTACGGCAATGTCCGCTCCAATCTCTCTCGCGCGCTTTCTTGGATGGCGAAGAAATATGGCGTGAAATGCTACATCATTTCGCCCGACGAACCGGACAATCGTTCTGATGCAGAATCACGTGCATATCTAGGCCAATCGGCCAATACAGATACCGCTGCCCTCAATAACAAGCCTTCACAGCTCTTTACACTGTCAGATAGCGCGTATCCTGCTGGTGCAGACGTCATGACGTTCAATCGTCGTCTCTCTCTTTTTTACGGAGCCAACATCATTCATTGCTCCAAAGATGCCGTCGCACCTTGCGTCGAGTCGACAATAAACCGCCTTCGGGAAGAAGGTGAGATCCCTTATTACATATACGGCAACATGTTCGGAAAAGGTAACGAAGCCTTACCCGCCGCACCTTATGTCGACGTATTCAACGAACTGATCAAACAGGCCGATGCGCTTTCGATTGCACCCGATTATCTCTTTCTTCCCTGTGGCACGGGAGGTACACTCGCCGGGTTACTCTATGGAAAATTCCTCACCGCTTCCTCGGTGAACATCGTCGGCATCTCCATCGCCCGCGACCGCGAAAAGGCGTCTTCCCATGTACGAACTGCTCTGCAACGGTTAGGTAAAGAGCGAAAGTACACCATACCTGATGATTGGATCGATCAGCACTTACATATCGATGACCGTTACATCGCAGGAGGTTACGGGAAGTACAACGAGAGCATTTTAGATAGCATTCGAACAGTACTGACTACAGACGGCATTCCTCTTGACCCGACATACACAGGAAAAGCATGGTGGGGCATGCAACAGTATTTGATGAAACATGACATCAAAGGGAATACCGTCGTTTTTCTCCACACAGGCGGTTTGCCGCTCTTCTTCGACTTTATGGGACATCTGGGCATCAATCGCTGACAAATCAACACATAAATCCCCTATCTGTGATCTTTGTTTGAAACTGAGAAGATATCTCAATTCATGACGCACCTGTTGCACTGCAAAAGCACAGAATGCTTATCCCGTTAGATCTGGTACTTTTTCGCATCAACAAGAGACAAGACAGATGTTTCCGATGGCAAAATCGAATACACAGGTTGTCCGACTTCATAACAGCAAACGGAACTGAGCAGATTAAAATAAGTTTGAGGTATATTGCGCAACCCTATTATTCCGATAAATGCAAAATATTATTCCGATAACGCCCGCATTGTTCCGCATAATGCTATAATTCCTCTATGGATTGGAGTGCTTGAGCATGTTTATGACCGTAAAACAGACAGCTGAAAAATGGGGTTTGTCGGAGCGTCGCGTCCGTATTCTCTGTAGCACGGGAAGAATTCCAGGAGTCTATCAGGAAGGTCGCGCTTGGAAAATTCCTGTAGATGCGGTCAAGCCCGCCGACAGAAGGTTTAAGTCTGCTGAAAGTCTATTGGAGGCTATTGACAGGAAAAAGGCTGAACTAGACGCCTGCCGTCCGTTGACCGAGGGAGAGTTAGCTCGACTGAGTGAAGAATTCACAGTCGAATTTACGTATAATTCCAACGCTATTGAAGGCAGTACACTGACCCTTCGAGAAACCGACATGGTGCTTCGCGGTTTGACCGTCCATCAAAAACCGTTAAAGGATCATATGGAAGCTATCGGCCATAAAGAAGCCTTCGATTTCGTCTTGGAATTGGTACAAAACCGGATTCCCATGACCGAGCGTATCATCCAGCAGATTCATTATCTCGTTCTAGCCGATAAAAGAGACGATCGAGGCACATACCGCAGAATTCCTGTTCGCATAGCAGGCGCTCAGTATGAACCTGTACAACCATATTTAATTCAACCGAAAATGGAACAGCTTATAACAAATTATCGCGAAGACACCGATCACATCGTGATGAGACTGGCTAGGTTTCATGTTGAATTTGAAAGCATCCACCCTTTTATTGACGGCAATGGCCGCACCGGGCGTCTGTTGGTCAACTTAGAACTGATGAAGGCCGGCTATCCGCCCATCGACATTAAATTCACAGATCAGCTAGCTTATTATGACGCTTTCGATGAATACCACACGAAACAAAGCCTATCTGCCATGGAAAAACTATTTGCAAATTACATGAATGAACAACTGGATAGGTATCTTTCTATGCTAGAAGGGTGATCCCAAACCCCGTGAAACTTGACGAAATCGATATCGGCTTGCCGAGCGCGCCCAAACAACCTACAATAGAGTGCGATGCGAGCATCGTAAGAAGCTTGAAGACTTTGTATATGCATGCGTTTGCCGGGATAAAAACGACAGTCCAATGTGCAATCAGTCATAGCGACTGAAAGGCTTGCAGAAGCATGTATCTGCAAATGCACAAAGTCAACGCGAATGGCAAGTGCATTGAGCAGTCTGTGTCGCAACATATTCAAATGAAGGAAGTGTGTCCTAAAATGAATAACCACAAACCTTTGAATATCCTGATCACCTCCGCCGGTAGGAGAACGTATCTTGTCGAATATTTTAAGGAGGCGCTGGAAGGCTGCGGCACCGTCCATGTTTCCAACAGCACCGACCTTTCACCGACCTTTCGTGTCGCAGACCACGCCGTCGTGACGCCGCTCATCTATGATCCGGATTATATTCCTTTTCTGCTCGATTACTGCAAAAAACATGACATCGACGCCCTTCTTTCTGTTTTCGATGTCGATCTTCCCGTATTGGCAAAGCACAAAGACGCGTTTGCGAAGGAGAATGTGAAGATTATCGTATCGGATCCTTCAGTCATTGAGATCTGCAATGACAAGGTTCGGACGTTTCAATTTCTCTTGGAACACGGTTTTTATACGCCGATGACTTATACAGATCTCGACGAAGCGAAAAACGCCATCGCGTCAGGTGAGCTGAAGTTCCCGCTGATCATTAAACCGCGTTGGGGCATGGGCTCCATCGGCGTCTACGAAGCAGAAGATGAAGATGAACTTGACGTTTTCTATAAAAGGACAAGGCGCGACATCGCATCCACCTATCTTCGCTATGAATCAGATGCCGCTCCGGAACGCAACACGCTGATCCAAGAGAAAATCGTAGGCGGACAATATTGCCTAGACGTCATAAACGATTTTGACGCCCAATGCGTAGCGGTCATCGTCAAGAAAAAGACGGCCATGCGCGTCGGTGAAGCGTACGCCGCCATGACCGTCGATTATCCTTTGCTAAAAGAAGAGGGTGAAAGGCTCGGCCGCACACTCGCGCATATCGGCAACCTCGATGTAGACATCATTCTTCAAGACGGCAATCCATACTTCTTAGAGATGAATGCGCGTTTCGGGGGTGCTTACCCCTTCAGCCACCTCGCAGGCGTCAATTTGCCGAAGGTGATCGTCCAATGGCTGCGAAGAGAACCGCATGACCCGAGTCTGCTCATCGCAGAGCCGAATATCGTCTCTTTTCACGATATCCTGCCCGTCATCATCGAAAGCGAGG
>LSQX01090062.1_pt3 | contig 11091 bp, 8 predicted proteins | sample 654561 | NCBI WGS metagenome assembly LSQX01 (sample SAMN04489861, study PRJNA283612) | anaerobic digester metagenome | isolation source: 4 biogas reactors fed with cattle manure at either 37C or 55C with and... | place: Denmark: Kongens Lyngby | collected 2014 | reverse complement strand
CGGCGCGACATAATGCGTCCGGCTATGCAGACTTCGCGTTTGGGCTCCTCTTCGTCTTTGAAATTGGCTTTGATTTCGTCCGAAAAGGCCGAGGTCGGATACATCTCGGCCGGGTAGGGATCTATGCCCAGCTCGCGCAAAGCCTGCAGGCTCTGGCGGCGAAAAACTTCCTGTTCGCTGTATTCTGGTGTTGTCATATAGCATTCGTCTTAAAAAAGCGCAGCAAATCTTGCCGGGACATCAGGTCCTGTTGCCCGCTTTGCATATTTTTTAGTGTAATCTTGTTTTGCTTCATCTCATCGGCTCCGGCCATCAGCACAAAAGGAATATTTTTGCTGTCGGCGTAGCTGAGTTGTTTTTTGATTTTGGCCGTATCGGGATAGACTTCCACCCGCAAGCCCTCTTTGCGCAGTTCAGCCGCCAAAGGCAGGCACCAGACCGTTTCTTCTTCGCCAAAATTGGCAATAAGCAGCTGAGTGCCCGGCATTGAGCTGACAGGGAAAAGATTAAGCTGAGTCAGCACATCGTAAATGCGATCGGCTCCAAAGGAAACACCTACGCCCGATACCCCGGGCAAACCAAAGACCCCGGTCAGATTATCGTAACGGCCGCCTCCGGCAATACTGCCCATTTCGGTATCCAGGGCTTTTACCTCGATGATGCAGCCCGTGTAGTAATTCAGTCCTCTGGCCAGCGAAAGATCCAGTTCCAGCTGCGCGGTCTTCAATAGTTTTTCGGCGTGTTTCAGTACATAGTCGAGTTCTTCTATGCCTTGCAGGCCTTCGTTGCTTGCTGCCAGCTGATTACGGAGAAGTGTGAGTTTTTCGCTGTTGCTGCCCTGCAACAAGAGCACCGGTTCCAAATCTCTGGCAGCTTGTTCGGGAATGCCTTTGTCGATCAGTTCCCGGCGGACATTGTCCAGGCCGATTTTGTCGAGTTTGTCTATGGCCACGGTAATGTCCGTCAGCCGCTCTTCCATGCCCAGCATTTCTGCCAGGCCGGCCAGAATCTTGCGGTTGTTGAGTTTAATACAAACTTTGATACCCAGACTGCTGAACACCGTATCGAGCAATTGCAGCAATTCCACCTCGTTTAGCAGAGAATCGCTGCCCACTATGTCGGCATCGCATTGAAAAAATTCGCGGTAACGTCCTTTTTGCGGACGATCGGCCCGCCAAACCGGCTGAATCTGGTAACGTTTAAAAGGGAAAACAATCTCGTTTCGGTGCATCACCACGTAGCGGGCAAAAGGCACAGTCAGGTCGTAACGAAGGCCTTTTTCCGAAAGGAGCCGGGTCAGTTTGACGGCCTCTCTGTCCAATAATTCCTCGTCACTGAGTTTGCCGGCAAAGTCGCCTGAATTCAGAATCTTGAACAAGAGCTTATCGCCTTCGTCCCCGTATTTGCCCATCAGTGTGGACAATTGCTCCATGGCCGGAGTTTCTATAGCCTGAAAGCCATAAGTTTCGAAAGCGGCACGTATGCAGTTGAAAATATAATTGCGTTTGGCTGTCTCCTCAGGTGTAAAATCGCGTGTACCCTTGGGGATGGACGGTTTCTGAATAGCCATAAATCTTTAGTTGCGATTTCTCCCTCCAAGAAAAATCAGGATGTAATAAATCAGCGTAGCCAATGAACTCAGGGCAGCAATCACATAAGTGTAGGCAGCCCATTTGAGCGCATCCACCGCCATGGGATGAGTAGATACATTGGTAATGCCCGTTTTGTTGAGCCAGGACACAGCCCTGGCGCTGGCATTGATTTCCACCGGCAGAGTAATAAAACTAAACAAAGTGGTCAGCCCAAAGAGCACTATACCAAAAAGCAGGAGATAAGGAAAGTTTTGCATAAGCAATATGCCGGCCAGCAAGACCCAATGCACCCAGCCTGAAGTAAAACTCACCACCGGAACCAGCCTGGAACGCATGGTCAAAAAAGCGTAGGCGGTGGCGTGCTGTACGGCATGCCCGCATTCGTGAGCAGCCACCGAGGCCGCGGCAATGCTGTTGCTGTTGTAAACCCCTTCGCTTAGGTTGATGGTCTTGGTCAGGGGGTTGTAGTGGTCGGTAAGCTGACCACGCACATGAGACACTTTGACGTCGTAAATGCCGTGTTCCTGCAGCATCTTTTCGGCTACTTCCCTGCCGCTGAGTCCGGAAGGAAGGCTTATTTTACTGTATTTGTTGAATTTGCTTTTCAATATACTTTGCACTATCCAGCTAAGGAGGGCAAAGCCTATAAAAATCACATATATAATCATATACTAATCAATAACGTTCTATGGTTTGAGCCCTGTCGGGGCCTACCGAAACATATTTGATGCGAACACCCAGTTCCTCTTCGAGAAAACTCAGGTACTGATTGAATTCTTCGGGAAATTCATCTTCGGACTGCATCTTGGTCATATCCGTTTTCCAGCCCGGCAGCTCGGCCAGTACCGGTTCCATTTCTCCCTGAATATCAAAAGGCAGATCTTCGGTCTCTTTGCCATCGATCTTATAAGCTACGCAGGCCTTGATGGTGTCGAAGCTGTCGAGTACGTCGCTTTTCATCATGATCAGGTCGGTCACTCCGTCTATCATTACCGCGTAACGCAGGGCCACCAGGTCTATCCAGCCGCAACGGCGGGGACGTCCCGTTACCGAGCCGTATTCGTTGCCCCGGTCGCGCATCAGTTTGCCCTCATCGTCAAAGAGTTCCGTGGGGAAGGGGCCGCTGCCCACCCGGGTGCAATAGGCCTTGAAAATACCAAACACCCGCCCGATGTGTCGGGGAGCCACGCCCAGGCCGGTGCAGGCTCCGGCACAAACCGTGTTGGACGAGGTAACAAAAGGATAAGAACCAAAATCAATATCGAGCATAGTACCCTGAGCACCCTCGCATAAAATCTTTTTGCCTTCGCGGATGTTTTTGTTCAAAAAATGCTCACTGTCAATCAGTTTAAATTTCTTCAGACAATCAATGCCTTCGAACCATTCTTTTTCTATTTTGGCCAGTTCGGCGCTGTCAACCGAAAAATTCATTTGCTTCAAAGTGGTCAGGTGTCTGGAAGTAGCTTCTTTGTATTTACGGTCGAAGTCATTCAGGATGTCGCCCACCCTGAGCCCGTTACGGCTCACTTTGTCGGTATAGGTCGGGCCGATGCCTTTGCCCGTGGTGCCAATTTTGCCCTGGCCTTTGGCTGCTTCGTTGGCCGCATCCAGCAGGCGGTGAGTAGGCAAAATCAGGTGGGCTTTTTTGGAAATCAGCAGGCGCCCGGTCAATTGGTGTCCGCTTTTGGCCAGTTGATCAATTTCCCCCTTGAACAAGGCAGGATCTATTACCACTCCGTTACCGACCACATTGATTTTGTCCCCCTGGAAAATACCCGAAGGAATAGAGCGGAGTATATACTTATGCCCTTCGAATTCCAGGGTGTGACCGGCGTTGGGTCCACCCTGAAAACGGCATACCAATTCATAATTGGGTGTCAGCACGTCTACCACCTTGCCTTTTCCCTCGTCGCCCCATTGGAGGCCTAATAATACATCCATGATAAATTATGATTGTCTTTGTGTACACATAAAAGGGCACGAACAAAAATATGTCCGTGCATTCATTTCGAAAAACCAGCTACAAAGATAAAAAATAATTTAGAATATCAGTTTATCCATAGCCTCAACAATTTCACGTCGGATTTTTTCGGAGGCTTCCAATCTGGGGTTTTTCCGTAGTTTCAGCCAGAAACGGCGGCTGCGGTTGTAAAGCTTAATAATCAACACTTTAGACCGGAAGAAAACGAGCAGGCTCAGGGGTAGCACAGCCAGGTAGACTGCCGCCATCCAGAAGGCGCCGCTTATTATCCACACCACCGCAAACAGAATTAAATACCAGATCGGAAAAGTGACCAGAGCACCCAGTCCGAAATGAAAAGAAGAATGCAGCATTCTGTCCTTGATTTTACGGGTAATCAGGTTGCCGGCATAAAAGGGCAAAACATTGTTGAGGTAACCAAACAGCCAGATAGGCGAAAACAGCAACAAAGCAATGGTTCTGATCCAGAAACCTGCCAGAAAGCGCTTGCGGAAAATCCAGTCTCTGAGTTTGAGATGATCCAGGTTCTTTTTGTATTGCCCGGCTTTGGTGATAAGTTGCTCAAAAGCCGACTGGTCTTTTTCTTTGAATTGGTCCAGTGCAGCCACTATGTGTTGGTCGGCTTGCAGCTCGTTGGGGAAATAAGCCGGGTTGTTGTGACGGCCCCTGCAAAATACCGAGCCTTTGGAAGCGGGCTTTTGTTTAGTATGACCCACAGCTACGGCATAGTCCTGAACCTGCCGGTCGTGATTGGCAGCCGGAGCCGGCCGGCGGCGAATGTAAATGTCGCGGTAAACAGTGCAGAGCATGGCATACTCGTCGTAATGTTCCAGGTCTTTGATGTCGAGCATCAGTTTTTGCACCCTTTCGCGTGCCTTTTGGGCCAGCAGGTATTGCGCCCGGTTGGGATCGGTTTTGTGCAGTTCGTAGAGCTCGGTAAACTCAAAAGGCTCCCCGATGTTGATCATCAGTTTACCCTGCATCCTGAAGTAATGCGAATAGTGATTCCCCAGGGGCAGAATCTTGAGTTTCAGCTTATAGTCCGACAATTCCACTGCCCTGAAAGCTATGCGGGCAAAACCCTTCTTGAAGGTTCCCAGGTGATGGCAATCTTCGTGACCGGCTTCGGGAAACAGGGCAATTACATCGCCCTCGTTAATTATCCTGGCCGAATGGGCAAAGATCACTTCATTGTTGTCGAGTCCTGCAATTCCGACATCCCTTTTGCGAAAAGCCGGCATGATTTTCAAAAAACGCAGCAGTTTACCTACAAACTCTTTTTTGAAAATATCGGCCCGGGCTATGAATATAGGGAAACGCCCTCCCAGAGAAAACAAAATCCCCAGGGCATCGTTCAGGCCGTTCTGGTGATTGCAGATTACCATAAAGCCTTCGCCCCTGGGCGGAATGTTTTCTTTGTTTACTACCTTGTATCTTCTGTAATAGATGTGATTGTGAACAAATTGCACATAGCGGTACAACAAAGAATACCTGAAATCCGGTTTGTTGATCCGTTTAAAATCCAACATGACGCTAAAGTTTTGAATTCGGGTCCAAAGATAGGACTTTTTTTAAAATCCCCAGTTATCAGACACTTTGTTCAATGTTCCAGACAAAAGCCCGGACACCAATTACTTCGTTGCGTTTGTCCAGCTTTTTGATACAGGAAAGCAATTCTTCCACTTGATCGTCTTCGACCATGGTCAGGGTGGCCGAGTTCATTTCGGGCCAGGTGTGGGTGCCCATTCTGGGCTCCCCGCTCACCGAACCTCTGCCGTTCACCTGTTCCCAGGTGGTAAAACCCCTGATGCCCAGGCGGTCAAACATATAATCCACCCTTTCGGTGTTGGTCTGGTTGTATACTATAAATACCGCTTTCATACTTATTTATTCATAAAAACAAATTGTTTACGGGTTTTCTCCTGCTTGTCGCGGTCGCCGTGACGAGCCATCAAACCGTACATAACCGGAATCAGGATCATGGTTATAGCCGTCGAAACGATCATACCCCCAATGATAGTGATGCCCATAGGCGACCAGATTTCAGAACCTTCGCCTAAACCCAGGGCCATTGGAAACATTCCCAGAATAGTAGTGGCAGCTGTCATCAATACCGGCCTGAGCCTGGATTTGCCAGACACGGCAATAGCTTCGTTCACCTCCAGGCCACGGTCGCGCATCAGGTTGGTAAAGTCCACCAGCACGATACCGTTCTTGACCACGATACCCACCAGCAACACCAGTCCCAGAGCAGCAATCATGCTCAGATCAGTACCGGTAATCCAAAGGGCCAAAGCAGCACCGGTAACGGCAAAAGGTATGGAGAACATGATCACAAAAGGCCTGGAATAGGATTCAAACTGCGAAGCCATCACCAGATAAACCAGCACAATCACCAGGAGAAAAAGCAATCCCAGATCGGCAAAAGATTCCTGTTGTTCCTCGTAATCTCCGCCGATGTTGACAATGACATCCGGAGGAATTTCCAGACCGGTCATAGCCGTCTGAATAGCAGTTGCCATCTCACCCAGCGACACACCCACCGGAGTGATCGAAACCGTTACTACACGTTCCCGGCGCTGGCGGTCGATGGATGGAGGAGACCAGAATTCCTTGATTTCGCCGATTTCCTTAAGCTTGATCATGGTGCCCATGGCCGTGGGAATACTCAGTTGTTCCAGATCGGAGATAGAATTGCGGTACTGTTCCTCGAGGCGCACCATAATATCGTATTCTTCACCGCTTTCCCTGAAAAAACCTGCGGTTGCACCATAGACTCTGCTGCGAATGTAATTGGAAACCGTGGCAGAATTCAGACCGTGCAGGGCCAGTTTTTCTTTGTCAAGTACTATCTGCAGCTCCGCTTTGTCGTCCTTTCGGCTGATGGTAATGTCGCGGGCACCATCCAAATTCTGGCAAAGAGTTTTCACCTCCTGAGCCAGGGCATTGGTTTTATCGATATCATAACCCAGAATTTCCACATCTACGGTGCTGGTACCCCCCATGCCGCCCATTCCGGATCCTCCGGCTGTTACCGTGAAGTTGATCACTTCGGGCAAAGTATTCAGGTAAGTACGAATCTGTTCGGCAATTTCCATGTCGCTGCGTTTGCGCTGATCGATATCGGTTAAACGGACGTTAAGGTTGATCATATGACTGCCCGAATTCGAAAACATGGCAGCGAAACCGGCCTCGTCAATAGACCCGGTGGAACTCGAAAGCAAGCTCACCTCGGGGCAATGATCCATAATGTATTGCTCTATGGCCGAAGTGGTTTCGAGCGTTTGTTCCACCCGGGTGCCCGTCTGCAATTCAATAGAAGCGGTCAATCTGCTCTGGTCGGCCGCAGGCATAAATTCGGTGCCGATAAAGCGGAATAAGCCCAGCGAAAGTACAAAAATCACCATTGCTGCCACCAAAATGGCCACTTTGTGCCGGAGGGCTTTGCGTATGAGTCTTTCGTAAGCATCGTCCATGCGGTCCAGCATTTTGCCTATGGTTCGGTCGTACCAGCTGGGTTTCTCATCCATCTTGCGGCTTTTGAGCAGGCGGGACGAAAGCATGGGTGTAAGACTGATGGCCGCTGCCGTAGAGGTGCAGACTGTAATGGTGACAATCCAGCCCAGTTCTTTGAACATGATTCCTGTCATTCCGCCCAGCATAGTCAAAGGCAAAAACACAGCTACAATAACCAGTGTGGTCACTATGACCGAGACCCAGACTTCGTTGGTGGCATAAATGGCTGCTTCGCGCGGGCTGCTGCCCCGGCGGATATGTTTGGTGATGTTTTCCAGCACCACGATAGCATCGTCCACCACCATGCCGATGGCAATCGAGAGTGACGAAAGCGATATAATATTGAGCGAACTGCCGGTGGCAAACAGATAAATAGCCGCCACCACCAGCGATATAGGAATAGTCAGCGCAATAATAAGCGTAGCCCTGATCCTTCCCACAAAAAAGAGCACCACTATCACCACAAAAAACAAGGCGTACAACAGGGTTGACGACAAATTTCCGATGGCGTTGCTGATAAACTTCGAGGTATCAAAGACCAAATGGGTCTTGACGTCCGTAGGCAGATTGGTTTCGAGCTGTTCGAGTTGCTTCTTGACTTTTTTGCAAACCGCCACCGAATTGGCTCCCGACTGGCGGGTAATGGTCAGGCGGGCTGCCTGTGCGCCGTCGGAGCGCTCTTCGAGGCTCAGGTCTTTGACTGTATCGTTCACCTGGGCAATATCGCGGATAAACACCGGCGCGTTGTCGGATATACCCACCACCAGGTTGCGGATTTCTTCGCTGACTTCAAATTGGCCTTCAATTCTGAGCTGATAGGTTTCCCTTCCCATCTTGACGTTTCCGGCGGGCAGGTTCATATTGTTAACGGCAATAGCGTTGGTCACCTGCTCCAGGCTCAAACCGGCTGCATCCATTTTTTTTGCGTCTACATTTACGTAAACATAGCGTTCGGGTGCTCCAGTAACGCTGATGGAACCGATGCCGTCGATGCGCTTGAGCGGATTCACCACCTGTTCTTCCAGGATTTTGTTGAGTCCGTTGTAGCTCTCTTCGGCTGTAACCGTGTACATCAAAATTGGCATCATGCTGGTGTTCAGCTTAAAGATGGAGGGACGACTGGTGCCGTCGGGCAAAAAGTCGAAGTAGATGTCGATGGCATCGCGCACATCGTTTACGGCTTCGTCCAGATTGGTGCCCCATTCAAATTCCATGCTGATAACCGACAAGTTATCCGAAGAGGTGGAGTAGATTTCCTTGATGCCCTGTACACTGTTGAAAGCATCTTCGAGCACTTCGGTCACGTTGGTTTCAATCTCAGAGGCGTTGGCCCCGGAGTAAGAAGTCATTACCGTCACATAGGGCGGTTCTATTTCGGGAAACTGGTCAATGGGCAAATTGTACAGAGCGTACAAGCCTCCCACGATGATGGCTGCAAAAACCATCAGAGTGGTGACCGGTTTATTAACGGCAGTTTTGTAAATACTCATCTTGCTTGAATTAATCGATCACATTCAATTTAACACCATCTCTGAGCCGGGCTTGCCCCAGCACAACCAATTGATCGCCTGCTTTGATGCGGTCAGATATCAGCTCCACTTCGTCGTCAAAACGGCGGCCCACCTGCACAGGCAGCCTTTGAGCCAGGCCATTGCTGTGCAGGAACACAAAGCGTTCGTTGGATCCCTGTAATTTGAGCACAGCCTGCGAGGGCACCAGAATAGCCTCGCTCAGTCCCAAATCCATATGAATACGCACAAACATTCCGGGCTTGAGCAATTCATTGGCGTTGGGAATTCTCATTTCAACGGCAAAAGAGCGGCTGGCCGGATTGACAGTAGGTGCAATTAAATTGACGTCGGCTTCAAATTGCCGGTCGGGATAAGTATCGGAAATTACTTCGGCCTTCATGCCTTTTTTGATTTGAGGATAATAGCTTTCGGGCACGTTGATGTCGGCTTTGAGTTTATCTGTTTCCATCAATGTCAGTATGGCCGAACCTCCCGGATAAAGTTCGCCGTTCTCGAAGTTGCGCATGGCAATAATGCCGTCAAAGGGAGCTTTGATTTGGGTATTTTCTTCCAGATAAGCCAGGTTGGTTTTTTGCACGTTCAGGTTGGCCAGCGACTGGTCGTAGACCTGTTGCGAGATGGCTCCGCTCTCTTTGAGAGCTTCGTAGCGCCTGTGGTCTTCTTCGATATTGGCAATCTGAATGCGAGCCTGAATCAGCGAAGTCTGATCCATTTGAATGAGCAATTGTCCTTTTTTGACACGGTCGCCCACTTCGACGTAGATTTTCTCGATACGGCCGGGCGAGACCGGCCCCAGGTTAACTTGTTCGTAAGCCCTGGTGTTGGCAGAGAATTCCAGGCTGTTTCCCACCATACGCGAACTCAGTGTCATTACTTTGACGTTTTCGATTTTATCCTGAGTGTCAGCCTGTGTTTCCTGCGATTTGGAAGTTCCGGAGCAGGCATACAGCCCTGTCATGGTTATGAGCAGGGCTGAGAGTACAAAAAGAGGATTTTTCATTGTTGCTGTTTTTATTGTTTTGTTTCNNTGTTGTTGTTCTTCTTCTTCTTCTTCTTCTTCTTCTTCTTCTTGTTCAGTTAAGCGATTACAAAATTCCCAGCAGTTTTTCCAAAGCATCGCGGGCATTGAGCAGACTCATGGCCGACTGAATAAAATTGCTTTGCGCGGTTAGCAGGTTATTGCTGGCGTTGGTTACTTCGAGGCTGGACGACAAGCCCTGTTCAAATTTTTTGGTCACGTTGTCGAACATGCGTTTCGAAACCACGATGTTGCGTTCCTGAATTTCGTAAGATTCCAGTGCAGACTTCAGATTGAAACGCAATTGTTTGTCCTGAATAAGCAGCTGGTTTTGCATCAGCTCCAAATCTTCCTGTGCCGATTCGTAGGCCAGTTGAGCCTTTTTGAGTCCGGCAGTGGTTTTGCCGCTGGTAAACAAAGGCATGCTGGCCGTGAGCACCAGGGCATTTTTGGTAGTCGGGTCAAAGCCCGTTTTCAACAAGATTTCGTTGCGCTGATACACGGCCGAAATGGTCGGTAAATAACCGGCAATGGCAGACTGCACTTGTTTTTTGTTCATTTCCAGGCTGAGCTGTCCGCTCATCAGGTCCACATTTTCGGCCGGATCAAAACCCGAGGCCAGCAAGGCAAACATAGCCTGTTTGTCGGTTACGTCCTGCAGGCCGTCACTCAAGTCAATTTGGTCGTCGGCGTTCAGCCCCAGGAGCAGTCGCAGGGAATTGTAAGCCAATTCTATAGTCCTTTCGGTTTGTTTCAGGCTGTTTTCCAGATTGGCCAGCGCTATTTCAATTTCGTCGGCTTCGGTTTGTTCGCCTATGCCCACCTCTACCTTGGCCCGGGTTGCCTGAGCCAGACTGCGCATGTTTTCCACATTCTTTTGGAGCAAAAGCTTGTTGTTTTCCGACATCAGGATGGAATAATAGCTGGACTTGACATTCTGTTTCACTGCCAGTTCCGATTGATTGCTTCCCAGTTCCGACATCTGCCGGCTGAGTTCACTCAATTGCATGCCCAGAATGGCGTTGGCGTTAAATATTAATTGTGAAGCCTGCAAAGTCAGTGTGCTGGACGGGTCCATGGGGATAGTTTGTCCGAAAAGATCCAGAGAAGCACCCAGGTAGTTATTGTAATTCACATTCACATTGAGCTGGGGCAGGTAACTGGCAATGGCCTCCCATTTGGCTGCTTCGGCCTGACGCACTGCCAGGTTGGCTTTGATCATGGCCGTGTTGTGCTCCAGGGCGTGGGCGGCTGCTTCTTCGAGCGAAAAACGCCATTGTTGGGGTGCGTCTTGGGCCTGAGCTTCAAACTGCAGGCTGCCCAGGCTTAATAAGCCCGACAGGCAGAGCGCAAACAGCCTTATTCGTTTAGAGGAAAAATTGGTTTTCATTGTTGTAATAATCTTTGTTTTATAATCTGAGTATTTTTAATTCTTGTCTTGTAATTCTTGTC
>LSQX01362071.1_pt1 | contig 11092 bp, 10 predicted proteins | sample 654561 | NCBI WGS metagenome assembly LSQX01 (sample SAMN04489861, study PRJNA283612) | anaerobic digester metagenome | isolation source: 4 biogas reactors fed with cattle manure at either 37C or 55C with and... | place: Denmark: Kongens Lyngby | collected 2014 | reverse complement strand
TCAATATCATCCCTGAGGGCTCTTAGTGTCAGGGAAGTGTCCAGAAGTGAACTTTCGAACCTGGCCTGAAGCGCTTCGAGTTCATCCTCCAGGTCTTTCAGAGAATTCTCGGCAGAAGTACGGTCCAGCATCCCTACATAGTCTCCCTGATTGACAACGGTTCCTTCAGCCACCAGGTCCTGGATCTTGACTTCACCTATACGGACGTTCCTGGCACGCATTCCTGCGGGACCTTCGATCTTGATGTTATTCTCCGCCTCAAGTTCCCCGGTAGTTGTAACGACGATCTCGAAAAGACCACGCTGTGCCTTAACCACCTGAGGGATATAACCGTCTTTTTTTCTTGTTGAGAGAATGATGATCAGTACAATGGCTATAATGGCCACAGAGCTCAGGATAATGATATTCTTCCTTTTCATATTGTTCAAAAGTCTGGGTTGGTGAAAAATTCGACAAATTTACTCATTTGATGTGGTTTGGATCAAATGGTTTAATAAGACAAAAAATTTTGCCGGCAAAAAATTAATATTTACCTTTGTTCCCCCGTTCAAGAATGGTGCCATAGCTCAGTTGGTAGAGCAAAGGACTGAAAATCCTTGTGTCCCTGGTTCGATTCCCGGTGGCACCACAAAAACGCCCCTCAAATCAGCGAGGGGCTTTTTTTTTCGGGTTCTTTTTCCGAATTCATTTTTATGCTGTAAATTTGCAGGATAAAACATTAAATACTGGAGGATCAGATAATGAAAATCAAAAAAGTTGAAGCGATTGAAATACTCGATTCAAGAGGCAATCCCACCGTTGAAGTAAACCTGATGCTGGAAGATGGTTCCAGGGCTGCGGCCATGGTCCCGAGCGGGGCATCCACAGGAGAAAGGGAAGCAGTGGAGCTGCGTGACGGGGACAAGAAACGTTATAACGGCAAAGGCGTGTTGAAAGCCGTGTCCAATGTGAATAGCACCATTGCCAAAGCCATTGAAGGCAAGTGTTTTACAAACCAACGGGAGCTCGATTATTTTATGATCGATCTGGACGGGACAGCCAATAAAGGCAAACTCGGGGCGAATGCCATCCTGGGTGTTTCCATGGCTTATGCCAGGGCAAAGGCGTACAGCCTGGGAATCCCGCTCTATCAATACCTGGGAGGAAGCAATGCCTATCTCATGCCCGTTCCCTGTATGAACGTGATCAACGGGGGAGCCCATGCCGATAACACGGTGGATTTCCAGGAGTTCATGATCGCGCCACACAACGCGCCTTCTTTCCGTGAATCCATCCGGATGGGTGCCGAGGTCTTCCACGCCCTCAAGAGCGTCCTCAAATCCAAAGGCCTCAGTACGGGGGTAGGAGACGAGGGTGGTTTTGCCCCGGACCTGAAAACCAACGAACAGGCAGTGGAAATGATCCTGGAAGGGATCGTAAAAGCCGGCTACAAACCCGGTGAAGATGTTAGCATATGCCTTGATCCTGCAGCCAGCGAGATGTGGGAAGACGGAAAATACAAATTCTTCAAGAGTACACAGAAACTTGTTTCAAGCGAGGAAATGGTCAAAATATGGGAAAACTGGGTAAGACAGTACCCCATAGTTTCCATTGAAGACGGACTGGCGGAAAACGACTGGGAAGGATGGAAAAATCTTACCGATACGGTAGGGAGCAAAATTGAACTTGTAGGAGACGACCTGTTCTGTACCAACAAATCGATTCTGGCAAAAGGCATAGAAAAGGGAGTGGCCAATTCCATTCTTATCAAGCTGAACCAGATCGGATCAGTGACTGAGACCCTGGAAACCATTGAACTGGCCAATAAGAATTCATACAATTGCTTTGTTTCGCACCGCAGCGGAGAAACTGTAGACAGTTTCATTGCCGATCTGGCAGTAGCAGTCAATGCCGGCCATATTAAAACAGGGAGCGGATGCCGCGGGGAACGGATTGAAAAATTCAACCAGCTCATGCGCATCGAATACGAATTGGGTAAAGTATCCCATTTTGCCGGCTTAAAGGCGTTCAAAAACGCCTGAACCCGTTCAGTGAACCAATAATAACGACGGGGATCCTTTGTCTGAACACGAAAAGGATTCCCGTCGGTTGTAAAACAATGATCCGTTTCGATAACCACATACACTCACATCATTCCCCCGACAGCCGGATGGAATTGGAAACTGCTGCCCGACAGGCCGTGGAGCAGTCGTTCCGCGGAATTTGTTTTTCGGACCATTACGATTTTGATGCCCCGGAAGGTATAGCGCTTTTTACCTTTGATGTGGAAAAACAGCAGGAGGAGATTGAAACTGTGCAGAAGAAATTTCCTGAGATTGTTTTGCTGCGTGGTGCGGAAATTGGCATACAGCCGGTCAGTATGGGATCGGTAAAGAATTTTATGCGGGACCATGTTTTTGATACGGTCATCGCTTCCATGCATTTTGTCAGGGGAACAGACCCGTATCACGGGAGTTACTACAACGGGTACGACTATAAAAAGGCCTACAGCATCTATCTGGAGGACATTTTATACTGTATAGAGGGCTTTGCCGATTATGACATACTGGGTCATTTTGATTATGTGGCACGATATGCCCCCTACCGGGAGCACATAATTTCACTAAAGGATTTCGGTGAAATACTGGATCCCATTTTGCGAATGCTGGCAGAAAACGGAAAAACCTTCGAGATAAATACCAAAACTTACCAGTCTTTCCCTTACGGAACGCCCCAACTCGACCTGCAGATCCTGAGACGTTTCAGGGAACTGGGAGGCGATGCCGTGAGCCTGGGTTCAGATGCCCACGGACCGGAACGGATAGGGGACAGGTTTGGATATTACTCCGAGGTGTTGAAACAATGCGGATACCGCTACGGGGTCTTTTACAGGAACAGAAAACCGGAATATTTTAAAATAGATATGTAATGCACCTGAAAAGAAGTTTGATACTTACGTTATGGGTCCTTGTGGCAGCCTGCCAGGGCCGGCCGGCTCACATACCCGTCATGGAAGCGGCTCTTTATGATACAAGCTCGGTTTACTACACCGATTTTTCCACGTATCCCCAAGTCAGGGATCAGTTGCCCGTAGGTATTTTTGATTCCGGGACCGGGGGCTTGACCGTAATGGAAGCCATCCTGGGCAGCCGTTTGCTGGACAGTGAGCATTATATTTATCTGGGAGATCAGGCCAATATGCCTTACGGGAATTATCCGGCCGAAGGTAAAACAGATTTCCTGCGCGAGCTTATATTCAAGGACGCCCTGTTCCTTCTGGGGCATCGGGCAAAAGTGTTGGTCGTGGCATGTAATACAGCTACTGCTTACGGGTTGGATGACATCAACGCCTACCTGGAGGAAAGCGGTTCCGGAATCAAAGCCATTGGTGTGATCCATGCGGGGGTAAACGCCACCCTCAACAGGATGACACCGGGAGAAGAGTCTGCAGTGGGTGTGCTGGCTACAACCGGAACGGTAGCCTCGGGCGGTTACGAACGCACTTTTGAAAAACTGTCCCGGGAAAAGGGATGTTCCGGGGACCTGATGGTAGTCAGTCACGGATCTATGGGCTTTGCAGAGGCCGTCGACGGGGAAAGGGACTATGTAGACCCCCTGGCCACAGCACCCCGGGGATCATACAGGGGCCCGTCGGAGGATCATTCCAGTCACAGGATAGATCTTTCGTTATTGCCGGCTTACGGCTTTGATTTTTCCATGGGCAGGATGCTGTACGAGGGAACCCCGGAAAATCCCTTCAGACTGCAATTGAACGCTCCTGAAAATTACGCCCGCTACCATTTGCTGAGTCTGATAGAAAAGCTGCGTGCCAGCGAGGATCCCAAACCGTTGCGCTACCTGGTGCTGGGATGTACGCATTATCCTTACCAGATTGAAACCATAAGGGCCATGTTGCAGGAGTTGCGTCACTACCGAGAGGGAGACCGGTACCCGTACCGCCATTTGATAGCTGAAAATGTTGACATCATAGATCCGGCTTTTGAAACAGCGCAACAACTTTATTACACATTGCTGAACGACCAGATCCTTTCCCACAGGCTGGGTACCCCTTCCGCCGATTTTTACATTTCCGTACCGCTCCGGGACCCGGAACATCCCGAGAGGGTGGATTCCCTGGGACGGTTTACCTATGAATACAAATACGGCCGCCTGCCCGGATCAACGGAAAGGGATACCGATATTGTCCCGTTTTCAAGAGACAACTTAGACCCTCAAACCATCGAACGGCTGCAGACCCTGCGATATACCCGGACATTGCTGCCCTTCTGACCTACAGATCCAACAACCGCTCGGCAATCTGCACGGCATTGAGGGCAGCGCCTTTGCGTAAATTGTCGGCTACCGTCCACAAGTCAAGCGTGTTTTCTGCCGAGGTGTCCCTGCGCACCCTGCCCACATAGACCGGATCGGTCCCTCCGGCTTCCCGCGGAACGGCAAAACCCGTCCTGCCGGGCCCGTCGTTGAGCACCAGTCCGGGAAAAGACCCCAGCAGGGCAAAGACCTCATCCATAGAGAAAGGTTGTACGAATTGTGCATTGACTGCCACACAATGTCCTCCCTCTACGGGAACGCGTACCGTTGTGGCCGACACCCTGATCCCCGGGTCGTCCAGAATCTTGCGGGTTTCCTCTTTCATTTTTATCTCCTCTGCCGTATATCCGTCCGGGGTCAGGTCCCCGATCAGGGGAATGACGTTCAGGTCAATGGGACAGGGGTAGATCGATCCGGCCGCCGGAGCTTGTTTTTCCCCGACACGGGCCAGGCGTTCTGCCCCCAGTTGCTCCAGCCCTTTTTGTCCCGAGCCGGTAACCGACTGGTAGGTAGAAGCCACGATCCTTTTCAGGCGGAATTTCCGGTGCAGGGGAGCCAGAGCCATGACCATCTGTATGGTGGAACAATTGGGATTGGCGATCAGCAGGTCATTTCTTCCCAGCAGATGGCCGTTGATCTCGGGAACTATAAGCTTAACACCTGCGTCCATTCTCCAGCACGAGGAATTGTCAATCACCCGGCATCCTGATTGTGCGAAAACCGGAGCCCAGATCCGGGACACTTCCTTGCCCGCAGAAAACAACGCTATCCCGGGCCTGCGTTCCAGGGCTTTCTCTGCTGTGGTGACCGTCACCTCTTTTCCCCGGAAAGGGATGCTTGTTCCGGCAGAACGTTCGGAAGCCACCGCGATGAGTTCTTTGGCAGGAAAGTTTCTTTCTTCCAGTATCCGGAGCATGGTCCGCCCCACCAGTCCGGTGGCACCGGCCACCATAATTCCATCTATCATATGCTCTGTAAAATATCATTGATCAATCCCGAGGCCGTCTGTTCTGCACCTGCACCTGCCCCTGCAATGCGCATTCCGTTGGGATACAGACGACTGTACAGGACAACAGCGTTGTCTGTACCTGTAAGGTCGTAAAACGGATGCCCCCGAAGGACCTGCTCCAGAGAAGCAGACACCTGCGTACCTTCCATGCGGGCCACGAATCTCAGACGGGCTCCGTTCCTTTTGCTGTCGGCGTAAAGTCTTCTGAAATGTTCCTCGTCGGGCCAGCGCCCGGGGAGGAACGGTGTGAGAGCAACCTGGTTTTCCTCAATATCAACGCCGCATTCCCGTGCTATGATGAGGGCTTTGCGCAATACATCTTTTCCGGAAAGATCGTTGAAAGGGTCCGGCTCGGCATATCCCAGCCGGGAGGCTTCCCGGACAATGTCATCAAAAGGAATTGTGCCGTCGTATTGGCTGAATATGTAATTCAGGGTGCCAGACAAACAGGCCTCCACCCTCAGCGGGGTATCGCCGCACCGGTTCATTTGACGGATGACCGCTATTACGGGCAGGGCTGCTCCTGCATTGGTCTCGTAAAGGAAAGGCACATTTTCACGTAAGGAAATACTCCTCAGTTTTTTGTAATAGGCCATATCCATGGAATTGGCGATTTTATTGCATGTCACTACCGCTATCTTGGAAGAAAGGATGTCCGCATACCGGGCTGCCAGGTACCTGTCCGGGGTACAGTCTATAAAGATGCTGTTTCTCAGGTTGATTTCGAGCATTGTATCAATGAACGACCCGTTTATGTTCGGAGTCCCATTCCCGCAAAGGGCCGTTTGGATATCTTCTTCTTCCAGTCCTTCTTTTTTAACGACAACTCTTTTGCTGTTGCATATCCCGGCTATGTGAACGGCGATCCCTTCCCGGGTGATCCAATGTTGCCTCTGGGTAAAAATCATGGACGTCAGGCTCTTTCCCACGTTTCCCCACCCGGCGATGAACAGGCTGACCTGTTTTACGGGAGAACCGAAAAATTCGTCGTGTACGGCACGTATGGCTTCCGGGACGTCCTGGGTGCTGACGACTGCCGAAACGTTTTTTTCTGATGATCCCTGCGCAATGGCCCGTATGGTGATGTTACGCCTCCCGATGGCTTCGAACATGCGGCCGCCCGCTCCGGACTGGTTTTTCATATCGTCACCTATCAGGCTGATGATGGAAAAACCGCTTTCCACTTTCAGCGGTTCCACTTTCTGTAAGGATATCTCGTAGGCAAATGTTTCATCGGCTGCCTGCCGCGCTTTTTCGGCATCCTTTTCCTCTATGGCCACCAGCATGGTGTGTACCGAGGAAGCCTGGGTTATAAGGATGATATTGATCTGTTGTTGAGTCAGTGTGTTGAAAAGGCGGCTGGAATAGCCCGGAATGCCTACCATGCCGCTGCCTTCCATGGAAAGGAGTGCAATACGGTTGCTTCCCGAGATGCCCCGGATTTTTTCGTTGCCTACGGGCGGGTCCTGCTCGATAAGCGTTCCCGGGCCGTCCGGATTGAATGTGTTCTTCACCATAATGGGGATCCCTTTGGCCACTACCGGCTGTATGGTGGGCGGGTATACGACGCGTGCCCCGAAATGTGAGATCTCGAGTGCTTCCTTGTAGGATATGTTTTCAATGGTGCGTGCATCAGGAACGATCCTGGGATCTGCCGTCATCATGCCGTCCACATCTGTCCAGATCCACAACATACGGGCCTTGCCACCGACGGCGATCAGGGATGCCGTATAGTCGGATCCACCTCTTCCGAGGGTGGAAGTCCTGCCTTCCGTGTCGGAAGCGATAAACCCCGGTACGATGATGATCCTGGCAGGATTGGAGCGCAGCATTTCCCTGATATTTCTGTAAGTGACCCCCTGGTTGACCACCGGCAGGGGGATAGAGCGATCTGTCCTAATGATCTCGCGGGCATCTGTCCAACGACAGCTCATTCCCATTGAGGTGCAGGCGGCTTCCAGTATCCTGGTGGAAAACAGTTCTCCGAATCCGGCGATAAGGTCTGAAGTGGCAGGACTGATCTCCCGGATAAGAAAAGCCCCGCGGCAGATATCCCGCAATTTTTCAAACAATTGCGAAAGGATCTGATCCGTTTCCTGCCTGAAATCCGGAGGGAGGAGGCTTTCAGTGACCGTTCGGTGTCTTTTTTCCAGATCGTTGATCTGTTCCAGGTACAGGGTGTCTCCCCGGCCGGCAAGGTTCCCGGTCCGGATGAGGGTGTCGGTTACTCCGCTCAAGGCAGAAGCCACGACTACGGTCCTGTCCTTTTCCGAAGCTTTGCGGATGATCTCAAGGACCCGTCTGAAGGAAGAAGCATCGGCTACCGAACTGCCTCCGAATTTAAGAACCTGCATAATACTGATGTAATTTGTTCGTGTTCGAGTAAAAAACCGTCGTGTCCGAAGTCGGAAACTATGACCTCGGAAGCGGCCCCGGGTATGTGTTTTACCATAAAGTAGATCTCACACAAAGGGAAAAGTATGTCGCTGTCAATTCCAATGCAAAGGGTGCGTGCCCGTACCCCTGCCAGGGCTTTCTCAGTTCCTCCGCGTCCCCTTCCGACGTTATGAGAGTCCAGGCTCCGGGTAAGGCAATAATAACTGTATGGGCTGAACCTGTCTGCCAGTTTCCGCCCCTGGTACTGCTGGTACGATCCGGCCCTCGAAGCACAAAGGGTGTCGTCCGATGCTTCGGGTTGCGTGCTGCAGTATCCTTCGTAGGATCTGTAGGAGAGCAGGGCAATGGAACGCGCTGCCGCCAGACCGCGGTAGCCTGCCTGAGGCGTACCGGGTTGCTCAAAGGTGGGATCTGCCCAAAGGGCCATACGCTGGGATTCATTCAAGGCTGTGGCCCAGGGACTTATTCTGGAGTTGCAGGCTATCAGGCACAGGTTTTCCACAATCCCGGGATGGCTGATGCTCCATTCCAGGGCCTGGAAACCTCCGCTTGAACCTCCTGTAAGAAGGTAAATACGCCCGATACCCAGGTGTTTTCGGAGCAATTCGTGGGCCCTGACCATGTCCCTGACTGTAATCAGCGGGAAATTGGCTGAATCGGGTCCGGTGGATCCGTAACAGGATCCCAGGACATTGGCGCATATCAGGTATTGCTTGCCGGGATCAAATAATTTTCCGTCCCCGGTAAAGTCGGGCCACCATTCCATAGGGTTTGAGTTGGCGGTCAGGGCATGGCATATCCATACCACCTGTCTGTTTTCCGGGGCGCCTTCGCTGCAGTGATACGTGATCTTTATGCCGGGCAGGACTTCGCCGCATTCCAGGGGAAAGGGTTCCCGGCTGTAATAAGTTGATTCTTTCATCAGGGGCATGATCTCAGGGATTGTTGCAAATCGGCTTTCAGATCCTCAATATGTTCAATGCCTGCGGCAAGACGCAAGGTACCGGACCCGATGCCGGCCGTTTCCAATTCACGGTCGGTCATTTGTCCGTGTGTGGTAGAGGCAGGATGGGCTATCAGGGTTTTGTTGTCACCCACATTGGTCAGGTGCGTGATCAGTTGAAGCCGTTCTACGAATTGGGCCGTGGTGCTTCGGTCTCCTTTCAGGGTAAAGCTCAATACGGCTCCTGCCCCGTTTTTAAAATATTTTTGTACGTTGGGATACGAAGGATGCATTTTTAATCCCGGGTAACTTACCTGACTTACCTTTTTTTGAGACTCAAGCCAACGGGCCAGTTCCATGGCATTGTCCATGGCCCGTTGCATGCGCAGAGACAACGTTTCTATTCCCTGGAGGATCAGCAGGGCGTTGAACGGGGAAAGGCAGCAGCCCCAGTCGCGCAAACCCAGGGCCCTGGCCTTTGCGCAGAAAGCTTTTTCCCCGAAAGCTTTCAAAAAATTGAGTCCGTGGTAGGCAGGGCAGTTTTCCCTAAATCGGGGAAAACGTTCGTTGTCCCAGTCGAAAGTCCCCGCCTCGGCAAGGATGCCTGCGATGCTGTTCCCGTGGCCGCCGATCCATTTGGTGGCCGAATGGGTAACCACTGCGGCTCCGTGACCGGCCGGACGAAACAGGTACCCGCCGCCTCCGAAAGTGTTGTCCACGATCAGGGGGATGCGATGTTTACGGCAGATTTCTGCCAGGTGGTCAAAATCGGGGACATGGTAATCGGAATTTGCAATGGTTTCCACAAAAAGTCCTCGCGTTCTGTCATCAATCAGGGATTCCGCTTCCTTCGGATTTTTCCCGGGAACAAAGCGAAATGTAATCCCCAGGTCACTGAAGCGGTCCCGGAAAAGCGTATAGGTGCCCCCGTACAGGGATGGGAATGCCACAAAGTTATCACCCGGGAGGGCAAGATTCTGGAATGTCAGGAAATGAGCCGCCTGACCCGAAGAGACAGCGACGGCAGCCGTACATCCTTCCAGGGCTGATATGCGCTCCTCCAGAACATTAACGGTGGGATTGGAGAGGCGTGAATAAATAAACCCCTCCTCCTCCAGGGAAAACAACCTGGCCGCGTGGTCCATATTGTGGAATTGGAACGATGCGGTCTGGTAAAGGGGAGTGGCACAGGCTCCGGTGGCCGGATCGGCTTTACGCCCGGCATGGACCTGCAAGGTCTCAAAATGCTTGTATACAGACATGATGTCGGTGTTTGATATGTTAAGGAAATAGAATTGAGAAGTGGAAAAGGAAAAACATTTCCGGGCGGAATTGCATCTTAACGATGCATTCGCATTATCATAGAGGATATGTGAAATAAGTATATCACAATGCAAATATATAAAGTTTTTGTAAAAATATTAGGTTTATAAAATAAAGTACTTTATATTTGTAGCAACAAAACATTTTTAGCATGGAAAAAAATATGAATGAAAAAGAAAGCCTGGAGTTAATCACAAGGATGATTGACAACACCCGTAAGGGTATGGAAAAGAATGCGGCATTACCTATGCTGATATTCGGCTATACAAGTATTGTGACCACTTTGGCCGTCTGGTTTGCAGTCACTAAAACGGAAAACTACATGTTCCACCTGTTATGGATTGCCATTCCGGTCATCGGATGGCTCCTCTATGGTTTGCTTGGAAGAGCCCGTACCCGCAGAGGCGGTATCTCACAATCCCATATGGGATCTCTTATCGGAAGGATCTGGATCTTCCTGGCAGGGGTCATGATGCTGTGCATGGTTCCGGCATTCATGTTGCGCGGATTTCCGGCATCCTTTATCATGACGCTTCTGGCAGCCATTGGCGTTAGCTGTACAGGCCTGCTTGTACGATATGCCCCGTTGGTCATTTGCGGCATCCTGGGTGTGCTTACTTCTTTTGTACTGCTCTGGGTCACGGGCATTGCAAGTATGGTGGTTCTTGCTGCTGCATTTGCGGTCATGATGGTCCTTCCCGGTCACATTTTACATCATGCTGCCAATAAAAAATCAGAATAAAATGCTTAACCAGTTAGATCCTCTGTTGCATTCTGAATTGAGACTGGCCGTAATGTCGGTACTTATAGCACTGGAAGAAGCTGATTTTGTATACCTGCAGGAAAAGACAGGTGCTTCTTCGGGGAATCTGAGCATTCAGCTGGACAAACTTCAAAATGCGGGATATATTGAAATAGAGAAAACCTACAAAGGGAAGAAGCCCCGGACGGTCTGCCGGATCACACAAAAAGGAGTGGAAGCGTTCCGCGCTTACGTGGAAGCTCTGAAAGGTTACCTGGATGTCTGAATGGAGCCTAGGGCTATCAGCGCAGCCAAGGCAAATAAACATTCGTGTTGTGTCATAAGGCTCAACCGTGCCAATTCTTCA
>LSQX01146947.1_pt1 | contig 11092 bp, 6 predicted proteins | sample 654561 | NCBI WGS metagenome assembly LSQX01 (sample SAMN04489861, study PRJNA283612) | anaerobic digester metagenome | isolation source: 4 biogas reactors fed with cattle manure at either 37C or 55C with and... | place: Denmark: Kongens Lyngby | collected 2014 | reverse complement strand
CCGGCCGGCTGGAGTGCTTCATCCCTTACGATATCCGCAAGGCGGCTTTCGCCAAGCTCCAGACCATGCCGCTGGCCTACTATGACCAGACGCCGGTCGGCTGGCTGCTGGCCCGGCTGACCTCGGACAGCCGCCGGCTCGGCGAGACCTTGTCCTGGAACGTGATCGACCTGTTCTGGTCGCTGGCCATGATGATCCTGATGATGGTCTTCATGCTGCTGCTCAACGTCAAGCTGGCCCTGATGGTCCTGGTGACCGTGCCGATCCTGGTCGCGGTCAGCATCCTGTTCCAGAAACGGATTATTTTCAATTTCCGCAAGGTACGCAAGTTCAATTCCCACGTGACGGCCGGCTTCAACGAAGGCATTACGGGTGCCAAGACGATCAAATCCTTGTCGATCGAGGACGCGATGCACCGCGAGTTCCAGGAGACCACCGGAACCATGCGCAACTTCGCCGTGCGCGCGGCAACCGTCTCGGCGGTCTACACCCCGATCGTCCTGCTGCTGGGCGCCATCGCCACCGGCCTGGTCCTCTGGCGCGGCGGCATCCAAGTTGAGACCGGCCTGCCCGGCAGCATCGGCTACGGCACCATGGTGGCCTTCATATCCTACGCCGTCCAGTTCTTCGACCCGGTCAAGCAGTTCGCCCGCGTATTCACGGAGCTCAACTACGCCCAGGCCTCGGCCGAGCGCGTCATGTCCGTCATCGACATGGAAGCCGGCATCCGCGACAACGAGCTGGTCGAGCAAACCTACGGTGACATGCTCAATTCCAACCGCGAGCAGTGGCCGGATTTTGCCGGCAACATCACCTTCGAGGACGTGACCTTCCGTTATAAGGACGGCGAGAACATCCTCGAGCATTTCAATCTGACGGTCAGGGCCGGGGAAAAAATCGCCATCGTCGGCGAGACCGGTTCAGGCAAAACGACCCTGGTCAACCTGGCCTGCCGCTTCTACGAGCCGACCGAAGGCCGCATCCTGGTCGACGGCGTCGACTATCGCGAACGCCCCCTGCTCTGGATGTACGCCAACCTGGGCTATGTCCTGCAGGAACCGCACCTGTTCAGCGGCTCGGTCCGGGACAACATCGCCTACGGCCGCCAGGAGGTCAGCGACGAGATGATCGAAAAAGCGGCCCGCATCGTCAATGCCCACGACTTCATCATGGCCATGGACAAAGGCTACGCCAGCGAAGTCGGCGAACGCGGCAGCCGGCTGTCGACCGGTCAGAAGCAATTGATCTCGTTTGCCCGGGCGATCCTGTCGGATCCGGGGATGTTCGTCCTGGACGAGGCAACCTCTTCGGTGGATACGGAAACCGAGCAGCTGATCCACCAGGCCATGCAGAACGCCCTGCGCGGCCGCACCAGCTTTATCATCGCCCACCGCCTGTCGACGATCCGCTCCGCCGACCGCATCCTGGTCATTGACAAGGGCAAGATCGTCGAAGAAGGCAACCAGCGCGAGCTGCTGCAGCTCAAAGGCGTCTACTGGCGCTTGTATACCAACCAGTTCATGCGCGAGCAGATGCGCTTAACGCAAGATCCCCAGACGGACAGCGAGGTCGGCGCCGCCGTCTAACAGCGGCTCCGCCCGGCGCAGCCAGTCACCCAGGGCCGGCGGCCAGACACGGCTGCCGGCCTTCATGCTGGCTTTGAGTTGCTCGGCGTTGCGCGGCCCGATGATCGGAAAGACCGGAAAAGGCTGGGCCAGCAAGTAGCCCAGCACCAGTTCGTCCAAAGTCAGGCCGCTCTGGCCGGCAAGGATCGAAATCAGCTCGAAGCGTCGGTCGTTGATCGCGTTGTCATAGCGGCGCCGCAAGCCATCCGGCATGCCGGCCTTGCCGCTATCACGCAGCTTTTGGAAATAGCCGCTGGCCTGGGCCGTGTAGGGAACCGCCGCCAGCTCAGCCTGCTGGTGCAGCGCCCAGGCCGTGTCATCCATGCCGACCAGGGTCGGATCGGTGATGCCCTGGGGGTTGGCTTCGGCCAGGCTCCAGCGCGGCTGGTTGGCCGCAAAGCCCTGCCAGCCTTCCTGGTCCGCCGCCTGGCGGGCTGCCAGGATGCGTTCCGGCCGCCAGTTGGAACACCCGTAGTGGCGGATCTTGCCCTGGCGGACAAACGATTCCAGCACATCCAGTATTGCGCCAGCCGGAAGATCCGGATCGTCACGATGCAGCCAGTACAGGTCGATCCAATCGGTCTGCAACGACCTCAAACTTTCATCCAGGTCTTGCTGGAGCGATTGACGGTCCAGACGCGAAACCGTCATGGACGCCAGGTGGGGATGGCCGCCCTTGGTCGCCAGAACCACCTGGTTACGCACGTTCCTGGTTTTGAGCCACGCGCCGATGTACTGTTCGCTGACGTTGGTCGCTTCGGGCAGCCATTTGCCGTAGATGTTGGCCGTGTCGATAAAATTGCCGCCCAGGTCGCGGTAAAGGTCCAGCTGTTCCATGGCAAAGCCGGCGCGGTCGCTGTGCGTGACCGCACCGCCGCCAAAGCAGATCACGCTGGCGTCAAGTTCCGTCCGGGGAATGGTCCGGGTCAGCATAGGCAGCCTCTTTCGGTTTCAGTCAGCGGCGCTCAGGCCGGCTGGATGCGGATGGTGACTATCTCGTAAGGCTTGATCTCGAACGTCAGATGACTTCTGTCCGCAGCCAGTTCCAGCGGGTGCAGCGGGCGCTCGAGCAAGTCACAGCACGCGGCCGACGCGAGCGGCTGGGCAAAGGTCAGCGTCACCGGGCCGCGCCGGTTGGTGTACTCGAACAAGCGCAGGATCAGGCCGTCTTCGTCATCGGCCCGCTTGACGGTTTCGAGCATGACATGGTCAAACGCGTCCACCTGGACCAGGGACAGGTGGCGCGGCGCCGGGCCGGTCTGCGGGGCGATCAGGCGGGCGTAAAGCGGCAGGTTCAGGTTGTAGGCCTGCTGCATCGTGTTGGCCTGACGCCAGCCGCCCAGATGCGGGTACAACGCGTAGGTCATCCAGTGCTGCTCGCGGTCGGCATGGGGGTTGGGCGCCATGCCGCTTTTCAGCAGGGTCAGGCGCATGACGCCATCGCGGATATCGTGGCCGTATTTGCAGTCATTAAGCAAACTGACGCCATATCCCTCTTCGGACAGGTCGGCCCACTTCTGGGCGCAGACCTCGAAACGCGCCCAGTCCCAGGACGTGTTCCAGTGGGTCGGCCGGGTCACGTTACCGAACTGGATGTCATAAGTCGCGCTGTCGGCGTGGATCTCGACCGGGAATTCCGCCTTGAGCAGCAGTTCGTCTTCCTTCCAGTCGATAAATGTCTCGAACTCGATGCGGGGCAGCTGGTCGTACAGGTAGATCGTCTGCACGATCGTAGAATCCAAAAACGGCCGGGTCAGGCGCAGGGCGGCGCGGACAGGTCCGGTCTCCACGACCTCGGCTGCCGCCAGGTTGTCCACGACCCAGCTCTTCTGCTGGTAATAGATGTCGATGTCCCAGTTCTGGTGCGCCATCGGCTTGTCTTCGAACACGCGCAGCACATTGCCCTTGCTGCCATCCTTGAGGACCTCGCGGCGGGCGGCCTTGTCAAAGAGGCGGACAAAGTGGCCCTGCTCGTCCAGGTCGATGCTGTAGAAGCGGCTTTCCATGTGCCGCGCCGATACATCCAGCGTGGACAAGGCTGCCATGTCGGGCGTCTTGTCCTGCGAATCGTCTTCTGACGCCAGTAAACTGCAATAGCCCTTGGCCGGCACCGGCTGGCTGAGGAAAAGCAGGTCGCCGCCGCTGCGCTGGACCGCCAGGACCAGTTCATTGTTCATACAGGTCAGGCGCGGCAGCGGCCGGTCTTCCGGCCAGGGCAGGCGAACGAGTTCGCTGCGGTCGTAGCCGGCCGTGTTGAAGACCAGCACGGTTTCCTCGTCCGCCTGAACCTGGCCAGCCAGGCTGTCGATCGCCTGGTCTGCCAGTTCCCGGCCCCGGGCCAGCACGGCTTCGTACTGCTCGCGGGAGTCTTCGTAGACCGGTTCAATCGAGGATCCCGGCAGGATATCGTGGAACTGGTTGAGCAAGACCGTTTCCCAGGCCTGGCCGATGGCCTGGCCTGGATAATCATGACCGGCCCAGAGCCCTGCCGCGGCGGACAACGTCTCGACATCGTGGAGCAGCAGTTCGGACTTGCGGTTGTAGCGCTTATTGCGGCCCATCGAGGTGTAGGTACCGCGGTGGTATTCGAAATACAGCTCACCGACCCATTTTTTCAGCCAGGGGCTGTCCTTGGTGTCGGCTTCGAGCTTCTCGAAGAACGGCAGCGCCTTGTCGAGGACCACCTGCGGACAGCCCGGGATGCCCCGCGCCATGCGCTTGCCTGTTTCGAGCATGGCTTCGGTCGGTCCGCCGCCGCCGTCGCCGTAGCCGTAGGAAACCAGGACCTCGTTGTGGATCTGCTTGTCCTGGTAGCGTTTCCAGCCGCCCATGACCGGCCGCGGCTCGAGGATGCCGTTGTAGGTGCTGAAATGCGGCGTCGGGTTGTAGTTTTCCGACGTGGTCGTGATGAAGTGCGTTAAAATCTGCGAGCCGTCGATACCTTCCCAGAGAAACGAGTCAGCCGGGATCGGGTTATACTGGTTCCAGTTGATCTTGGTGGTCATGAAATACTTGACGCCGGCCAGCTTCATGATCTGGGGCAGGGCGGCGCTGTAGCCGAACACGTCGGGCAGCCAGACGATCTTGTTCTCGACGCCGAACTGCTCGCGGAAGTAGCGCGTGCCGTGCAGGAGCTGGCGGACCAGCGACTCGCCGGATGTCAGGTTGCAGTCGGCTTCCAGCCACATGGCGCCTTCCGGCTCCCAGCGCCCCTCGCGGATGCGCGCGCGGACCTGGTCGAACAGCTCCGGGAAATCCTCCTGCAGGAACTGGTAGAGCTGGGGCTGAGAGGACATGAAAACATATTCCGGGTACTGTTCCATCAGGCGCAGCACGGTGGCGAAGCTGCGCCCGGTTTTCTCCCGTGTCTGGCGCAGCCGCCAGAGCCAGGCGACATCGATGTGGGTATGCCCGACGGCGACAGCGCGGATTTCGGACGGCCCGCAGAGCGCCTGATAGAAGTGCGTTTCCAGAAAGTCGATCGTCTCCTGGACGGACGCCTGGAACGCTGCGCTGAGCGGCTTTCTAAGATCGAGCTGATTGACAGCCTGGTTGAGCTTGTCCAGCATGTCCAGGCGCGTTTTGTCGCCTTCGGGCAGCTCAGCCGCGACTTGCAGGGGCACATGGAGGTCATAGTACAGCTGTTTGACCGGGGTGTTCTCGACGAACAGCTGGAGAAAAAGCTCGGTCGGCTTGTCGACCAGTCCGGCGTAGGCCTGCAGGTCGATGCGGATCGTCTCACCGGCGGCGGCCTGTTCGCGCAGGACGCTGGTGCGGTGGTTGACATCCATGCCCTGGCTGATCCGGCCATCGACGAACAACAGAAACTGGCGGCTGTCTGCGAACCAGTTTTCCCGGTCGACCGATACGTCGAGCAGCACCCGCCGGCCGTCAAAGGCGTCCGGCACAACCACATCGGCCCTAAACCAGGCGTGCCCGTCGTAGACACCCCAGCGGTCGCCGGGGTTGAACGGCACCCAGTCGCCGCCATCCGCCCCGGCCGGCGATGTCAGCCGGCCCTGCTGCCAGATGATGTTGTCAACCGGCTGCCTCGGCTGGTAAATCAGGTCCTTCAGATCCTTGCAGACGCGCTCAATGCGCTCCTTGGTAAAGTACATGTCCTGTCCTCCGCTCCTGGCTATGCATTGGATCTATTATAGCCAAGATTGGAACAGGTCGCCAGCATGCGGCAGGTTTATCATTCCTGCGCGAGAAGCATGCCTTTTGCGGGTATCTGCAGCGTGGCTGCCAGCGGCTGTCCGGTCAGGCTGTCATGCATCGGCCGCTGCAGACGGACTGTAGCCGGCTCCTCGTTGAAGTTGAAGACGAAATGGTGCGTTTCTGACGCGTTTGACCGCGTGATGACGTCAACGCCTGCAGCGAAAAGGATTGGTGCGGCCGCGATCTTGGCCAGGTTTGACACGTGGTTCAGCACCCAGCGCAAGCCGGCTTCATCGAGCCCACAGCCCAGGTAGCAGGCAAGGCCCTGGCCATAACGGTGTTCGGTGATGACCGGCTCGTCTTTCCGGAAGGTGTCCGCGTAGCGCCCGATCGCCCGGGCACCTAGCAGTTCCAGGCTCTCAGTCCACCAGCAGTTGGCCGCGTCCGTGTTGCCGTTTCCGTTGTCCAGCCCGATTTTCGCTTCCGAGCGGCCGGCAAAAACAGGTTCGCCCTCAGCCAGGCGCAGGCCGAAAAGATCGGTCAGACCGCCGGGCACGCTGACGGTCAGGCCGTTGTTGTCCAAATCCTTGATCGAGGTCAGGAACGTCGCGAGCAGAACACCGCCTTGGGCGACAAACCGGCGCAGTGCGGCTTGTTCCGGTTCGTTTACCATCACGGCGGCCGGCACAACCAGCAGGCGATAGCCCGATTCTGTCACCTGCTCCAGGTTTTTTTGGCCGATGACATCGACAGCTACCCCCTGTGTGCGCAGTCCGCGGTAGATCTGCTGGCTATAGGCCAGGACATCGAACTGGCGGTGAATCGGCTTTGTTTTCAGCGACCACAGGTTTTCAAGGCTGAACAGCAGCGCAGCCCGGGCCTGGATCCCGGTGCGTTCCAGCAGGGGTCCGATTTGGGCGAGGTCGCGGGACGCAGCGCAGATTTCCGCGTAGCGGCGCCGGGGAACCCGGTCCAGGTCGATCAGGGATGAGCCGAGCTGCTCGAAACCGAAGGGAAAGGCGTGCAGCTTGAACAGTGTGATCAGGCTGGCGCCGGAGGCAAAGGCGTACAGGCTGTTCTGGCGGAAGGTGCCCGGGAAGCCATGCAGCATCCCCTGGAACGCCCAGTTGCCGTGGCCGCCGCCGCAAAGCGTCTCCAGCAGCCAGAAGGATCCCGGCCCGTTGCGGGTCGGGGTCTTCCTGGCCATCGCGTAACGGAACGAGGAGGATGTGCAGTCGGTGTCGCGGGCGCCCGGGTAATGGTCCAGACCGACGACATCCAGGTCGCGGAACAGGTCGTAGGTGTCGATGTCGTTGGTGCTGGTCCCGGTCCCGTTGGTCGTAATCGGCTTGGCTGTGAACGGGCGCATTGCCTCAAGCTGGAGGCGGCAATAACCTACCTGCTCGTCGCTGGCGAAGCGCTCGTACTCCAGGCGCAGCGACGGATTATCGGCGCTCAGGTCGTGCAGCACCCGGGAATACTCCAGGTCGCCTTGCAGCTCGATCGAACGGACCGGCAAGCGGATCTGGCCAAAATGGCTGAACGTCTGCCCCCAGAAGATTGTGCCCCAGCGCCGGTTCAGTTCATCGATCGACGTGTAGCGCGTCTTCAGCCATGATCGGAAACGCTCCAGGCACACCGGGCAGTGGCAGCGGCCGTTGTATTCCTGGGCCAGCTCGTTGTCAATCTGGAACCCGAGGACATGGGGGTTGTGGCCATAGCGTCGGGCCAGTTGTTCGGCGATCGCCCGGCTGAGCCGCCGGTAGGGTTCGCTGCTCACGCAGGTGTAGCGCCGGCCACCGGGCTTGCGCCTCAGGTCGTGGCAGTCCTGGTACAGCACTTCCGGGTAGCGTTCGGACACCCAGAGCGGCGGGGCGGCGGTCGGTGTGCAGAGCACCGACCGGATCCCGCCCTCACCAAGCTGCTCAACGATCGCGTCCATCCAGCCAAAGTCATAACGGCCCTCTTCGGGCTCCATCAGGCACCAGGCGAATTCGGCGATCCGGACGACGTTCAGTCCGGCTTCCCGCATCAGGCGGATGTCCTCGGCGATCCGGCATGACCGCTCTTTTGGGGGAACATGCTCCGGGTAGTAGCAGACACCGTAATGCAGGGCCACAAACCTTCTCCTATTCGACGAAAGGCCGCCGGCCGCTGTCTGATAGCTCGATCGCCAGCGAAGCGCTGTCAAGTCCAGCAGCACGGGCATACACCCGCAGCGTCCCGGGCTTGAAGCCGGCCTTGACCGCCACCGAACACAAACCGGATCGCATCTGGCGGTCCTGCTCCGGAACGGGCCGATGGTCGCAGACATCCGAGCCGGTGCCCAGGATGCGGCCCAGTCCGTTGGTATCAAAGCGGATAAACGGCGCGGCGTCGGGAACCGTCCGCCCGTCGGCGTCGACACACGTGCAGGTCACGATGGCGACATCCTCGCCGTCCGCGCGCACATTCTCGTCCTCCAGGCGCAATCGCAGGACGACTGCAGGACCCGTGGTGCGAACCGTCTCTTGCGCAACCTGGCGGCCCTGGCGGTAGGCGACCGCACGCAGTTCGCCCGGCTGGTAGACCAAGTTCCAGACACCCGGCTCATAACGGTCTGGCTTGATCCGGCCCTGGCTGACACCGTCCTGGAATAATTCAAGCTCATCCGCGTTGCTGTACACCCAGACCGGCAGGCGTTCGCCTTCCCGCCCGGGATGGTTCCAGTGGGGCAGGATATGCACCATCGGCTGCTCGGTCCAGTGCGACTGGTTTTGGTAATAGGCGTCTTTGGGCTGCAGAAACAGATCGAGGGCGCCGGACTGCGAGCACAGGCGCGGCCAGACGGTCTCGCCGCGATGCTCGATACCGGCCCACTGGTATTCGCCGCAGACCCAGTCCCGTTCCATGACGAAGCGCCAGGTCGAGCGCCGGTCGCTGATGAAGCCCCCGACCGCGTGGTCGTGAGCCCAGAGGTAGCCGCGCTTCTCGTCGTCCGGCAGGTACCAGCCGCGGGTCGTGCCGACAGCGCAGCACTCGGCAGCCACCACCGGCTTGTCGGGGTAGCGGGCATGGATCTCATCGTACTGCTTGAGGTTGTAGTTGATCCCGATCAGCTCCGAGGCGCCTGTTGCCGGGCTGTGCAGCGGATCGTGCGAGATCGCGGTCGTGACCGGGCGCGACGAGTCGTAGCGATGGACGAAGGCGGTCAGGGTCTCCAGCAGGCGACGGCCCATGTCGGTTTTGTGCAGCGGTTCTTCGTTTCCGACCGACCACATGATCACGGACGGGTGGTTGCGGTCGCGCTTGAGCAGCATCTCCAGTTGGGCCAGCCCGTCCGGCGTGCTCTGGAACCAGCGCGTCTCGTCCATGACGAGGAAACCGAGCCGGTCGAGAGCGTCCATGGTCGCCTCCGCCGGTGGATAGTGGGCGGTGCGGTAGCCGTTGGCGCCCATTTCCCGGAGCCGGCGCAGCCGGTAGTGGTGTACCCGGTCCGGCATGGCCTTGCCGGTCAGGCCGTAATCCTGGTGGCAGCAGACGCCGCGGATCTTGACCGGCTTGTCGTTGAGGAAAAAGCCCTTCTCGGCGTCAAAGCGAATGGTCCGGAAGCCAAAGGTCGTGTCCTGCTGGTCAACGGGCATTCCGCCGACCATAACCTGCGTGCGCAGCGTGTACAAATGGGGCTTTTCCGTGTCCCAGAGGAGCGGATCGGCCACAGACATGGATTGTTGGAGGACGGCCGTGTTCTTGGCCGGGACAACCAGCTGGCTGGTCGCGCTGGCGACCACCTTTCCCTCCGGGCTGATGACCGAGGAGACAAGGTTTGCTTCGCGGGCCGCCAGGTCGCTGTTGACCAGCGTCGTTTCCACGGGTACCTGCCAGCGATGCGCATCCTGACGGCTGGGATTGACCCAGACGCCCCACGTGTCGACCGCGACCGGTTCGGTCTTGACCAGCCAGACATGGCGGTAGATGCCGGCGCCTTCATACCACCAGCCCTCGTGCTCGGTCGCGATCACGTGGACGGCGATCACGTTCTTCTCCCCGAAGCGCACGATGTCGCTGATGTCGACCGTGAATGAGGTGTAGCCGCAGAAATTGCGCTGCATCAGGCAGCCGTTGACATAGACAACGGCGTGTGTGGCGACGCCTTCGAACACGAGCAGCAGCCGCCGGCCCCGGTCGGACTCCGGAATCTGGACATGGCGGCGGTACCAGGCGTTGTGGTAGTCGAAGTAGCCCAGGGTGTTGTTGTTCGCCTGTTTCGGTTCCTGGCGGATGATGTAGTCATGCGGCAGGTCGACCGCTTCCCAGTTCTCCAGGCAGCGGGCGCCCCCATCGGCATAGTCGAACGCAGCCGGCCCCCAGAGGGCCGTTTCGGTCTTGGATTGCATGTAGAGCGGGGTCTTGGTCGGCGGCAGACCGGTCTCGATCTCGCCGTCGTGGAAAAGCCAGTTGAAGTCCAGCAGCAGTTTTTCTCTCACGGTGTTCTCCTCCCGCCGTCAAGGCCGGTCGATCGTCAGTTCCGGGACATGGCGGCAGAAAGCTTCCAGCACATCGCTGTAGTCGCCGGCGATTTCCGCCATGTGGTGGATGTAGGGGCCGTAAATCAACTTCTTCTCCCACTTCCGGTAGTCGTCAAATTCCGCCCAGAGGTAGGTCCCGAAGGTGTACGGGCCGTCGACGGTCTTGAATGTGCCGTCCAGCAGCGTGTAGCGGCCCTGCGTACTGTCCATGCGGGCGATCGTGTAGGTGCCGTCCTTGACCTGGAAGCTCGGCTTCATGTTGAAGATGCGCGCTTTTGATTCTGGCTTTTTCAGCGACCAGCCAAAGGGCCCGCAATGCCAGAGCAGCTCGGCGTTGGGATTTTCCGGGTGACGCACGGTGAATTCGCCGAAGAACGGGATCTCCTTGCCGCGGGCGGCGCAGGACAGCAGGGCCATCGTGATCGCGCCCATGACATCGGTTTCACAGGTCACGATCAGGCGCTCGTCGGCCAGCGTGCTCATCGAAATGCAGGGCATGGCCTTGACGGTCTGCAGCATGCAGGTCCAGCATTCGGTGCAGATCACCTGACAGCCGGTCTTGTCCATGATCCGGCGGAACGTCTCGCGGAAGGCGGCCATCCGGGTCAGGGCCTCATCGTCCAGCCCGCCCATGTCCTGATAGCGGTCCTTGAGCAGCGCGACATCGGCGGCCAGTTCATCGCCCTTCGTCGCCAGGACGTCCTCGAACGTTTCCACCACCATCGGCATGTTGACCGGGACGACATCGATGCCGAATTTCTCGACCAGCTCCGCCTCGTTGAACATGACGCAGGTGAA
>LSQX01329622.1_pt1 | contig 11093 bp, 11 predicted proteins | sample 654561 | NCBI WGS metagenome assembly LSQX01 (sample SAMN04489861, study PRJNA283612) | anaerobic digester metagenome | isolation source: 4 biogas reactors fed with cattle manure at either 37C or 55C with and... | place: Denmark: Kongens Lyngby | collected 2014 | reverse complement strand
TGGACGATATAGAGGGGGATATCAACCTCTTTAGCCAATTCACCCATCGCCATAATTGCTTTATACTCAGCTTCAGCGGGGCGCAAGAGGGGGTGGTCGGCTGCTTTATAATCCCCTTTGTAACTTTCTCCAATCTTTTCAATGAGGGTATCATCTTCACAGTGGATACTCACTAAGAGGCTCAACTCTTTGGCAGCTTCAAAGAGCTCTTTGAGCCCCTCTTGTTCAATTAGGTAGCCCACATCTTTATAGGTTGTGAATATCTTAAGAGCTGTAATACCTCGCTCTTTAACACTCTGTAACTCTTCCTTTAAGTTTTGGGGAATCCCATAAACCCCTTGGTGGAGGGCAAAGTCAATCTCCATCCCCTCTTCCATCGCTTTGATGCGCTCTTCACTAGAGACAACCAGAGGGCTCTCTTTGTCGTGGTCGGCAAAGTCAATTACGGTGGTGACTCCTCCGTAAGCAGCTGCCCTTGAGCCTTCAGCAAAACTGTCAGCAGTTACTGTCCCTCGAGAGACAAGGTGGTAGTGGGTATGGGCATCAATTAGACCGGGGAGGATACACATCCCTTCAGCGTTAACGATGGTGGTATCTTTGGGGAGCTCATCAAGGTCTATACGACTCTCCACACGGGAGATCTTCTCCCCTTCTATCAAGATGTCTGCATGCCAAGAGCGATTGGCTTCAACTAAAAGTCCGTCACGGATTAATATTGTATTCATGCTCTTTAATATACTATTCAAGGGACACTAGTGCAATTAGTTTTGCCCTCTCCCTAATTACTAAGCCAAGCAGGAAGGATAGAGAGGTACTCTTTATATTCAGTATTTGAGAAAAAGTGGGCTGCATAACTATCTTCATGGACAACTATCTCTTTGAGGGAGAGGCAGTAGTAGAAAACGCTATCTCCGATGTGGGTGACACTCTTGGGGATAGTAATACTCTCTAGGGTGCTACACCAAGTAAAAGCCCCATTCCCAATGGAGGTAAGATTTTTTGGGAGGGTTATACTCCCCAAAGAACCACACGCTTCAAAGGCGTAATCTCCTATTGAGACGACACTATCGGGGATCTCTATATTCTCTAAGTAGCTGCAGTAACGAAAAGTATAATCACTTATCTCTGTGACGCCCTTGGGGATGACGATACTATCGAAAGATTTGCATGCGGTAAAAGCCCGCTCCTCAATTGTCGTGACACTTTCCGGGATAACGAGGTTCTCTAGGGCTGTGCAGTATAAGAAAGCTGACTCCCCTATAGTGGTGAGGCTGTCAGGGAGAATAATTTTTTCTATGGTTTCACACTCGTAAAAAGCACCGCCTCCAATTGAGAGTATCCCTTGCGGTATGGAGTAGACTTTATCCCTCTTTCCTAAAGGGAACTCCAGAAGAGTCTTCTCCTCTTTGTTAAATAAGACTCCTTGTATTGAAGCATACTTGGGGTTAGCGGGAGAGACTCTTATCTCCTCCAAATCGGTGCACCGCCTAAAGGCCTCTTCACCAATGTAGGTGACACTAGCTGGAATGAAAACACTCTCTAGTGAGGAGCATTCCGAGAAGGCCATCTCTCCAATGAAGATGACGCTATCAGGGATATTGATCTCCTCCAGATCAGAGCAGGCAAAGAATGCGGCATCACTAATTGATAAGACGCTGTTGGGGATGATAATATTCTCTAAAGAATAGTTGTTGGCAAAAGCTCCCATCCCCACCGTAGTGGTCCCTTTGGGAATTGAGTAGGTTGTATCATCTTTGCCCAAGGGGAAGAGGAGGAGACTCTCCCTCTCTTTATCAAATAAGATTCCATCTACAGAAGCGTAGTGGGGGTTGTCAGGGGCTACTATTATCTCTCTTAACGAGAAGCACTCAAAAAAAGCCCCATCTTCAATCAGAGTAACGCTTCTGGGGATAAGGAGACTCTTTAGGGAGCTGCAATGATTGAAGGCTCCCATTTCAATCGTAGTGACACTGTCTGGGATGTGAATACTCTGTAAAAAGTAAGAGCTGTCAAAAGCCCACTCCCCAATTATGTTAACACCATCGGGTATTTCTACATGGCGGTCGTAGCCAAAGTATTCAACTAAGAGTGTATTACCCCTACCATCGCTCTCAATAATGAAGTCACTGGACAGCAGTAAACTCAGTGGCATTAAGATGAGTAGTATTACAAGTATGCTCCTCTTAGACATGCCTCCCCCTTTATTAATAAGAGTATGCTTTACGGGGGAGGCAAATGCAAGGAAGAGGTCTACGCTTCAGGTTTCCACCTAAGGATTGGATTCTTGGCTGCCCGCGCCTCATCAATCCTCTTTATGGGACGGGTGAGGGGGGCCTCTTTGAGTTTATTGCCCTCAGTTTTAGCTAACTCCCCCAACTCAAGCAGGGCCTCAATAATCCCATCTAAGGTCTCTTTACTCTCTGTCTCAGTGGGCTCAAACATCAGTGCTTCGCTCACTATAAGGGGGAAGTAGACCGTTGGTGGATGGTACCCATAATCTTGGAGGGCTTTGGCAAAGTCGAGGGCACTCACTCCGTAGAGTTCCTTGAAGTCTTGGATTGAGATCACAAACTCGTGCATACACCGCTGTTGGTAGGGGACCTTAAAATGGCTACTTAGACGACTCAACATATAGTTGGCATTGAGGACAGCGTGTCTTCCCACCTCCTTAAGCCCCTCTCTCCCCATAGTGAGGATATAAGCATAAGCCTTGAGGTAGACGAGGAAGTTGCCCCAGAAGCCACTTACGCGACCAATCGAGAGCTCTCTCTCCCACCCCCAGCGGTACCCCTCTTCAGTTTTAACCACATCGGGGGTGGGTAAAAAGGGCTTAAGAACCTCTTTAACCAAAACAGGACCAGAGCCGGGACCTCCCCCTCCATGGGGGGTCGCAAAGGTTTTATGGAGATTGAGGTGGACCACATCAAACCCCATATCACCGGGGCGGGAAATCCCCAGAACTGCATTTAAGTTGGCCCCATCGTAGTAGAGGAGCCCTCCACATCCGTGGACCAGCTCGGCAATCTCCGCTATGTCCTCTTCAAAGAGTCCCAAAGTGTTGGGGTTGGTCAACATAATTGCAGCAATGTCCTCATCGAGTAGCCCTTTAAGGGCTTCAATATCGACCAGCCCCTTCGCGTTGGTAGCCACCTCTACGATTGAGTAACCAATCATTGAAGCAGTCGCAGGGTTGGTGCCGTGGGCACTGATGGGGACAATGACCTTATTGCGGTGGCTCTCGCCACGACTGGCGTGGTAAGCACGAATAATTTTCAGCCCCACATACTCCCCATGGGCTCCGGCCAAAGGTTGGAGGGAGCCCCAATCCATCCCGGTAATAGTTGAAAGGGCTTCAGTTGTCTTGTAGATCACCTCAAGGGCCCCTTGAACACTCTCTTCATCTTGAAGGGGGTGAAGAGCGGCGAACCCCTCTAAAGAGGCGACATAATTGTGGAGTTTAGGGTTGTACTTCATCGTACAGCTCCCCAATGGATAGGCTCCTAAGTCGACCCCAAAGGAGAGACTGGCTAAAGCTGAGTAGTGGCGCACCACATCTAACTCTGAGAGCTCAGGCAAGATGGGGGGCGTTTGACGCTGAAGATGAGGTGGTAGAGTAGTGCCCTTAGGGAGATCACTTTTGGGGAACTTATAACCTCGGCGCCCCTCTTGGGAGAGTTCAAATAGGAGTTTCCTCTTCATGCTAGTACCCCTCTCACTGTCTCATAGTAGAGATCGAGCTCTTTAAGGGTGCGCTTCTCTGTAACCGCCACCACTAGTGTGGCTTTGTCCTCTTCCCGTTTGGTCAGAGGGGAGAGGCGCACTCCCCCATAGATCCCCCCTTGTGAGAGGGCGCTGAGGACCTCCTCCATCACCTGTGGTGAAGAGAAAGTTATGGGGAACTCACACCAGAAGGGGTGGTTATTCTCTACCTCAACTCCCTCTATTGTGTTTAACTTGTCAGCTAAGTAGTGGGCCTTATCGTAACTCTGATTAGCCACCTCAACCATCCCTGCATGGCCCACCAAGGCGATGTAGGTGGCTGTGGTCAGGGCAGCCAGAGCTTGGTTGGAACAGATATTACTGGTTGCCCGTCCCCGTTTAATGTGTTGTTCTCTTGCCTGGAGGGTGAGGACAAAGGCCCGCTCTCCATCGCGATCAACTGTCTCCCCCACTACACGTCCCGGAATTTTACGCATCAGAGCCTCTTTAACGGCTATGTAACCGCAGGCGGGGCCTCCAAAGGCGCTGGCCAGACCTAAGGGCTGGGTGTCCCCAATGGCGATGTCAGCACCCCACTCCCCTTGGCTCCTTTGAAAAACAAGGGAGAGGGGGTCACTAGAGATGGTCAACAACGAGGCGTTGCCATGAACCTTTTCAGCTAGGTTGGTGTAGTCCTCAATTATACCATAGCGGTTGGGACTCTGGACAATTAATCCGGCCACCTCAGGGGTGAGGTAGTTCTCAACCTCTTCGGTGGGAAATGCTCTATCTTTCTCAGGTATGATTTTAATAATTGTCTCGGTCCCAAAAGCCCATGTCTTTAAAACCTCCAGGGTAAAAGGGTGGAGGGTTTCAGAGACAAGGATGGTGGTACTCCTCCGCTTAGAGGCCAACATAATGGTAGCAGCCTCACTGGCAGCGGTGTGCCCATCATAGAGGGAGGCGTTGGAGACATCGAGTGAGGTGAGGTTGCAGATCATGCTCTGGTACTCAAAGATTGCTTGGAGCAAACCTTGAGAGATCTCCCCCTGGTAGGGGGTGTAGGCGGTAACAAAAGCGGGCAGCGAGGCGATACTCTGTACCGCTGCCGGGATTATCCGCTCATAGGAACCCATCCCTAAGAATGAGACCTTGGTTTGGTTGAGGTTGGCCACCTCTTTGAGATGTTGAAAGACCTCCTCCTCACTTAAGCCAGAAGCGATTGGAAGCTCCCCTTTTAAGTGCAACTCTTTAGGAATCGAAGTAAACAGCTCATCAATTGAAGCAACACCAATGGCTTTGAGCATCTGTTCACGCTCGCTGGCGGTGTGAGGAATGTAAGGGGTCATGCAGCCTCCACTACTCTAAGGTTTTGATATACTCCCCGTAGGCCTCTGCATCTAGAAGTTCCTCGTACTCATCGAGGTTGAACTCCTTTAAGACAAAGAGATGGTTGGCGTAACTATCTTCGTTAATCAGGTCGGGTGAGCCATCGAGGTCCTCATTGACCTCAGCAACAACTCCGCTGATTGGGCTATAGATTGCACTGGCAGCTTTAACCGACTCAACATTGGCAATCTCTTCGTCGGCGGCGTAACTCTCTCCTACCGGAGGAAGCTCCACATAGACGATCTCACCCAATGTCTCCTGGGCGTAATCGGTAATTCCCACATAGGCTAAATCACCCTCTATGCGCACCCACTCGTGCTCTTTCGCATATCTTAGGTTACTAGGAATATTACTCATCACTCTCCTCCTTTTCTCTCCTCTTGTTTGGCAACATACCTTAGTAAGAGGCTCAGGTCAAGTTCTGGATAGAGGACAAATTTATCGAGCAGGGCTGCCACTCTTTGGCGCGCCTCCTCGATAATTGCCTTAGGGGTAGTAGCTCGCGCTCTACTCTTCTCTCCTGCTCGGGCCCCTTTGGTAATGGTAGCCGCCTCAGTATTGGCTAAGACCAACTTAATAATAGCAGCAATCTCCTTCATCTCTGCAGGACCCATCCCTAAGGTGGTGACTGCCGGAGTTCCAATCCTTAAGCCACTGGTGTACCACGCTCCATTGGGATCGAAAGGGAGGGAGTTACGGTTGAGGGTTATACCACAATTACGTAGAGCGCTCTCAGCTTGGCGTCCATTAAGACCAAAGCAACGCACATCGAGGAGCATCAGGTGGTTATCAGAGCCACCGGTAGCAACACTGATCCCCTCATCGATACACCCTTGAGCCAAGGCTTTGGAGTTGACCACAACCCGCTCAGCGTAATCGACAAACGAGGGCTCCAGTGCTTCGGTGAAAGCGACCCCTTTAGCAGCCAACATCTGGGGCAGAGGGCCACCCATCACTAAGGGGCACCCTTTATCGACAGCATCAGCAAACTCGTCTTTACAGAGGACCATCCCGCCACGGGGACCGCGTAAGGTTTTATGGGTGGTGGTGGTCACCACATCGGCCCAAATGACCGGGTCGTAGTTGCCACTCATCGCTTTACCGGCGACCAAGCCGGCGAAGTGGGCCATGTCGACCATAAAGACTGCCCCCACTGAGTGGGCAATTTCGCTCATCCGCTTAAAATCAATCAGACGGGGATAGGCGCTGTAACCAGCCAGGAGAATCAGAGGCTTCACCTCTTGGGCAATCTTCTCAATCTCGTCGTAATCGAGGAGACCGCTCTCCTTATTAACACTGTAGGAGTAGGCATCAAACATTTGGGCCGAAATATTTTGGCGGTAGCCGTGGGTCAGGTGTCCCCCTGAGTAGTAATCCATACCTAAAAGACGCTGGTTCCCCAAGAGTCCCCTTAGCTCGTCCCATTGCTCTTTAGAGAGGTTACTGACGTTAGTCTCTTCCAACTTCTCTAATGCGGGAGTTTGGACTCTGGTGTGTAAAATAGCCCAGTAGGCAATCAGGTTGGCATCGGCTCCGCTGTGGGGCTGCACATAGGCGTGCTCGGCTCCAAAGAGCTTTTTCGCCTGTTTGGAGGCAAACTCCTCAATCGCATCGACGTTATCACAACCGGCGTAGAAGCGGTGGTAGGCAAACCCTTCGGCATATTTGTCGGTTAGGAGGTTTCCCATCGCCAGCTGGGAGGGGAGAGAACTGAAGTTCTCGCTAGCTATCAATTTAAGGTGACTCCTCTGGTCGGCTAACTCCTGCACAATGCGGGAGGCGACGAGGGGGCTAACTTGGGCAACTTGCTCAAGTGAGGCTAAATAGGCGATAAGGCCGCTATCGACCTCATCAAGGGGTGTTTTTTCCAGATAATCCTTTAAGGGTGAAGGGTTAGCCATTATAAAATCCTCCTAACGGCACGACATTTGGGCTATTGTGCCCTTTTCCTTACAATAATGTCAAGAAAACGAGTGCTTTTGTTTTAAAATCATGCTATTGTTATCGAAATAACGAAAAACGATGGTTATAACGTTTTAAGGAGGGTTTATGTCACAGGAACGAGAAAAACTGGGGAGCCGACTGGGATTTATATTTCTAGCGGCTGGTTGTGCCATCGGGTTAGGTAACGTTTGGCGCTTCCCCTTTATCACAGGTAGGTATGGAGGAGCGGCTTTTGTCCTGATTTACATCCTCTTTTTACTTATTTTCGGTCTCCCAATTATGGTAATGGAATTTGCCGTTGGTAGAGCGTCGCAAAAGAACGTCGGTTTGGCATTTAAAGAGTTACAACCCAAAGGGACAAAGTGGAGTGCTTATGGCCCCATTGCTATTGGTGGTAACTATGTCTTAATGATGTTCTACACCGTTATTAGTGGTTGGCTCCTCTACTACTTCTTCTCAATGGCCAAAGGGAGTCTCACTAATGTCCCCTCAGAAGCGATTGGCGGCCACTTCGGTGCTCTGATTGGGAGCCCCGGTACAATGACCCTCTGGATGGTGATAGCTGTCATAATAGGGTTGGGAATTTGTGCCATTGGTCTTCAAAAGGGTGTTGAGAAGATTACCAAGTATATGATGAGTGCCCTATTAGTTGTAATGGTCCTCTTGGTAATCAGATCGGTCACCCTCCCCGGTGCCGGTGAAGGGCTCAAGTTCTACCTCGTACCCGACTTCAAACGCTTAGCCGATGCGGGGGTATGGAGCTCAATCTATGCCGCCATGGGGCAAGCCTTCTTTACATTGAGTCTGGGAATTGGAAGTATGGCAATCTTTGGCTCCTACATTGGTAAAGACCGTTCATTAACCGGAGAGTCGATCAACGTCATCATCCTCGACACCTTTGTCGCCCTGATGAGTGGCTTGATCATCTTCCCCGCCGCCTTTGCCTTTAACGTGCAGCCCGATGCCGGTCCTTCACTGATCTTTATCACTCTGCCCAACATCTTTAACGAGATGGGTGGTGGACGTCTCTGGGGAAGCCTCTTCTTCGTCTTTATGTGTTTCGCAGCCCTCTCAACGCTGGTGGCAGTCTTCGAGAATATCATCAGCTACTGGATTGATGTCCATAAGTGGTCAAGGAGAAAGGCTGTCTTAATCAACATTGTGGCGATTATCATCCTCTCACTTCCCTGTGTCTTGGGATTCAACCTCTGGTCAAAATTCCAACCTCTCGGGGCAGGTACCAACATTCTCGACTTAGAGGACTTTATCGTCAGTAACCACCTCCTCCCACTGGGCTCACTTGCCTTCCTGCTCTTTGCTACCAGTAAGCGGGGTTGGGGATGGAACAACTTCCTAGCCGAAGCCGATACCGGTAAAGGGGTCAAATTCCCCAAATGGTCAAGAGTCTATGTCTCTTATATCTTGCCACTACTGGTCATCTTTGTCTTCGTCATGGGGTACATCGATTTCTTCTCTTAAAGAGATCTTATCTGAAGGGGGTGGTGCGCCACCCCCTTTTTTGTTGAGTTGACAAAGGGGTCTCCTTTTCTTACAATTTTGACGTAATAGAACTAAATTAGATTATTTATGGAGGTTTTGTGGCTAAAGAAGAAGCAATTGAAGTTGAAGGTATCGTAAAAGAAGCCCTTCCAAACACAATGTTCCGCGTGGAACTGGCCAATGGTCACCTAATATTGGCCCACTTATCGGGTAAGATGCGTAAGCACTACATTCGAATTGTCCCGGGAGACACCGTCAGAGTGGCCCTCTCCCCCTACGATTTGACACGAGGTCGCATTATTTACCGCGAGCGCTAACCGCTCTCCCCCGCTGTAGTATTACCCAGACTGCACCGCTCCCCCCCTCGACAGGGCGGGGGTTACCATAGTCGCGCACCAGTGGGGAGTTGTCTAATACGTCCCGCACTACATCTCTAATTACCCCTTTACCATCAATTGAGTGGAGTCCACGTCCATGGACTATCATCACCTTTTGGAGGCGCTGGGCAACTGAGTCCTCTAAAAATTGTTTGATAGCTCTGCGGGCCTCTTCACTGGTGTAGCCATGGAGGTCTAACTTGTCTTGGGAGCGCATACTCCGCAGTTTACCTAAAGAGGAGCGTCCGGTAAGGTAACCGCTCTTCTTCTGCTCCACCTCATTGCCACGATAGAGCCCCGCCTCTTTCTCGGCTATAATATGGGAAAAGCGGCTTTTCTTGGCCGCTTTTGTTTTCTCCCACTTCTCAAAGATCTCTTTAAAGTCCATCTAGACCTCGCGAATATCTAAGATCTCCAAGACCATCGGTTTGACCAGGTCGATTGCCTTATCCATTGTGACTCCCTGCATCTTAATAGTACAGACAGCGTTGGTGGAGTCGGTCCCCATGAAGGTCCCCATCGCGATGATATCGACATTGTTGCTCGCCAAGAGGGAGGTGATCTCAGCAATAGTTCCCGGTTTATCTTCAACGAGGAAGCTAAGGCGTACTCCGTAGTGGCGTGCTCCAAAGAGCTCGAGTAGAATCTTAAAGAGATCGCTCTTGGAGACAATCCCAATCAGTTTCCCATTCTCTAAGACGGGGAGGCTGGAGAGGTCTTGGTCAACCATTAAGCGGGCCGCCTCCTCCACCGTGATATTCTTGTCGATTGTGACGACATCACGGGTCATCAACTTTTTCACTGTCAATTGGCTCAACAGATAGGCCATCTCGTGAATCGAGAGGGTACTGACCGGCGAAGGGGAGGCATAGAGGATATCTTTCTCAGTTATGATACCGACAAGCTTTTTATCTTTGTCGAGAACCGGCAAGCGGTGCACTTTTTCTCTTTTCATTAATGCAGAAGCGTCAGACACGGACATATCGGGACTGGCAGTCACCGGGTTTCTAGTCATTCGTCTCTCAATTATCATCTCAACCTCCACCATTATTGTACCCCAGCAAGTGGGGAAATACTATATCATCTACTCGCCTAAGTAGGCTGACTTTACCTTCTCATTCTCCAATAAATTTGCACTTAAATCGGAGAGGACTATCACGCCGTTCTCCATCACATACCCCCGATTGGAGGCCTTGAGGGCGAGGCGTGCATTCTGCTCAACCAAGAAGACTGTCACCTTATCCTCTTCGTTAATAATCCTGATCTTCTCAAAGATGTCTTGGATAATCAGGGGGGCTAAACCCAGCCCCGGCTCATCAAGGAGGAGGAGCCTGGGGGAGCCCATCAAAGCTCGGGCAATGGCTAACATCTGTTGTTCACCCCCACTTAAAGAGCGGGTCTTCTGTCTACGACGGGCACCCAAGATGGGGAAGAAGTCGTACATCTCCTCCTTCTTGCGGGCAATTAACCCCTCGTCACGCACCAAGAAAGCCCCCATATCGAGGTTCTCTTCAACACTCATATCGGCAAAGACCCGTCTCCCTTCGGGGACAAGGGCCACTCCCCTGCCGGCTATCTCGTCGGTCCTCAGAATCCCATCCTTGTTCCCCTTAAAGAGCCCCCTCTTGTTGCTCTCGCGAACTTGGCGGGCTATCACATCCCCTTCGTAGGCAATCTCACCATTGGTGAGGGGCTCCAGCCCCACAATCGCTTTGAGGAGGGTGCTCTTACCTGCTCCGTTGGCTCCAATCAGACAGACAACCTCTCCCCGGTCAACATGGAGGGTAACATCGTGGAGAGCTTCAATATTTCCATATGAGACGCTGATCGACTCTACATTCAACATTCTACTCATCATTCTTCCTTCCCAAGATAGGCTTCGATCACCTTCTCGTTGTGACGCACCTCGCTGGGGGTCCCTTGAGCAATCTTCTCACCGTAGTTTAAGACGGTGATGGTGTCACAGATGTTCATCACCAACTTCATATCGTGCTCAATTAAGACTACAGTCACTCCCAAATCGCGAATGCGACGGATGGTATCCATCAAACTACTCGTCTCAAAGGGGTTCATTCCCGCTGCCGGTTCATCCAAGAAGAGGATTGTGGGGTTGGTTGCCAAAGCTCGGGCTATCTCCAACTCCCGCTGGTGACCATAGGGGAGGTTCTTGGCTAGCTCATCCTG
>LSQX01292900.1_pt1 | contig 11094 bp, 7 predicted proteins | sample 654561 | NCBI WGS metagenome assembly LSQX01 (sample SAMN04489861, study PRJNA283612) | anaerobic digester metagenome | isolation source: 4 biogas reactors fed with cattle manure at either 37C or 55C with and... | place: Denmark: Kongens Lyngby | collected 2014 | reverse complement strand
TCATCTTCCTCGCCATCTTGTCTACCATGATGGTGCCTTTTCCGGTGACCATGATACCGATGTACCTGTTCATGGTCCGCATCGGCTGGGTAGGCAGTCATAAGGCCCTGATTATCCCGGGTTTGTACAGCACCTTCGGGATCTTTATGATGAGGCAGTTCATGCATTCCATTCCCAATGAACTTAGGGAAGCAGCCAAGATCGACGGCTGCGGTGAGTTTCGGATTTTCTGGACCATCATCATGCCGCTGACCAAATCGGGCTTGGCAGCCCTGACTATCTTCACTTTCATGTGGAACTGGGATAACTTCCTCTGGCCTCTGATTGTGCTAAACACCGATAATATGTTTACATTGCCGGTGGGGTTAGCCATGTTTGCCAATCAATACTGGACAGATTATGCTCTGGTCCTGGCCGGTTCCACCGTTACCGTGGCTCCGGTGCTGCTGGTGTTCTTCTTGATGCAGAAGCGGTTTATCGAAGGGATCACTTTGAGCGGGCTGAAAGCATAGAGACGAAGAAGCCCAGGGGCTTGGGGCTGGATGGCAGCAATCCTGAGGATCGGGGCCATGGGCAGCGCGTGAACCTAATCCAGCTTCGCCCCAGTCACCTGCCGGAATATCTGGCCCAGGGAGGCTTCCTGGGTGTGGATAGTGAGGATCTCACCGCAGCTGCGGAGCTGATCAAGCTGGGCCCCGAGGTTTGGCTGATCTAAGGGCAGCCTGATTGTCAACATGCCGTCTTCCCACGAGACTTGATCTGGAGAGATGGATTCCTTTGCAGCCTCGGACATCGCCGCCGACGGCTTCAGCTGGACAACCACAACTGGCTGGCCGTACCGGCGCATCAGGGCCTTGGGTTGATCCAGGGCGGCGATTCTCCCCTGATTGAGGAAAGCTACCCGGTCGCAGAGGGTCTCCGCCTCGGCCATGTCATGGGTGCTCAAGAAAATGGTTTTGCCCTGCTTCCGGTATGTGTCAATGGCGGCATGGATGACGCTGGCAGAGGTTGGGTCGAGGCCGCTGGTGGGTTCGTCCATGATCAGCACTTCAGGGTCATGGAGCAAAGCCCGGCAGATTAGCAGGCGCCTTTTCATCCCTTTGGAGTACGTCCGTACCGGCCGTTTGGCTGCCTGGGCCAGGTCATAGGCCTGGAGCAATTCCTGGGCCCTTGTACCGGGCACTCCGTGGAGCGCGGCAAAGAAGCGGAGGTTCTCGATGCCGGAAAGCCGCTCATAGAGGTTGCTTTCCTCAAAGACTACACCCAGATGCCTGTAAAGGGCAGGGTTCCTGAAAGCAGCTTGGCCTAGTATCCGGCAGGAACCGCTGGTGGGGCTGCTGAGGCCCGCGAGGATCCTGATGGTGGTAGTCTTGCCGGCTCCATTGGGGCCGAGGTAGCCGAAGACTTCTCCCGGATATACCTGGAAGCTGATCCCTCGGAGTGCAGGAGTCTCCCCGTATTTTTTCACTAAGTTTTCAACGGCAATGGCTGGTTCGGCCATGGCAATCACCGCTTTCCTAGAGGAATCAGGATTCCCGGACGAGGGTGCGGCGGTAAGCCAACAAGGCTGCCAACGAAAGAAGCAGGGCAAATCCCGCCAGATACAGGATATTTGCCCTAACACTCTGCAGGGAAGCCTGATACTGCAAGACCGCTCTCAATCCTTGGTAGAGGTAGAAACTGGGCAGTACTCCCGCCACCCGCCTGGTGATCGGAGATACATCTGCCGCTAGGGCCGGGATGATCAAGGGCAGATAGACAATGGTGCTGATGGCCCGGGCCGCGGATTGGGACCGGACGTGTAGGCCGATGAGCAGGCCGATGGCAGTAAAGCTTATGGCACCAAAGACCAGGATGAGGGCGGAGGCTGCCGCTGCTTCGCCCCGCAGCTGGACTTTGTTTAGCTGAAGCATGATCAATGAGACCGCCAGTATTAAGAGTACACCGGAGATGCCTTTGCCTAGGAGGATCTCTCCATCGGCGGCCGGTGAAATCCGGATGTTATCTAATGTGCCCTTCTCCTTTTCCTCAGCGAAGCTGCCGGACAGGACCATGACCCCGATCATCACCCCGGTGATGGCCAGCCACAGGGGCAGTAGGGAGGCGCTGGCTTGACTTTGGTTGAGGACCACCAGGTCCAACACTGGCTCTATCCTGCGGCCTAGATAACCAGACAGCACTGTCTCCAGCACATCTTTCAAGGCAAGGTAACCCATGGGATTGCTGCCGTCAATGTAGACGGTAAAGATGTCTGCCGGCTCTGCGACGATCAGTGCCTGGATGTCACCGCTGGCAACCGCTGCCTTCCCACCGGTCAGTTCCTCATATTGGGCTGCGATGAGAGTATCGGGGGCAGCCGTCTCCAAGAACTGGGCCAGTCTGGTTCTTTCGCTGCCGGCAACACCCACCGGAAAAACCTGGGGTTGTTGGGGATTGTCTAGGGCAGCGAGAAACAGGGAGGCAGCCACCGGCAGGAAAATGGCAATCAAGATGGTCTTATTCCGCAGGGCCTCGATGATGTCTTTATACACGATGGCAGCTATCCGGCCAATGCACATAGGCATGTCTCCCAACTGTATAGCATGGCGTGAAGCACTCCCCAACCTAAGTTGGTCCATGGAGAGGAAATAGCCCCGGCGGGCTATTTCCTAGCTATCACAAGGTATGAGTATTTAGGAATGTGACGATAATCCAAATCACAACCACGGCACCAATCAACTCAAGCATGCTCTATCTCTCCTTCACTTAGTCTAAACTTAACCTCCGCCTGCTCAGATTAGCCCCCAGGTCCATCAAACATATTATTCAACATAAGAGCCCATCTCCCTATTAACCCATGTAGGAAAAAGATGCTACCTGGAAACCTGTTGGGCGGCGGGGCGGTGGACGCTTCCCACTTGAGGCCGCCAGGATCTGCTTGGACCAGCTGAGACAATGGCGGCTTCATAGTCCGTCAGCTTGCACTGGCTTGTCCCCTGGGCTATAATTAAAAGTAACTTTTCGCAAGATATCGGCTTTACGCAGCTGGTTGCGAGAGCATAGCCCCGCGCCGGTTAGCATATAGGATAGGGAGATAATGGGGAAGGACGGGTGAGCGAGTTGAGCAATAAACGCAAAGCCCTGTTAGTGCTCATACTGGTCACAGTACTGGCGGTAGGGGTTATTGACTCAATTAACGGCAGGGTGGGAGCCGATGAAGGCCGGCAGACCAATCTCAGGACGGTTTTGGAAGTAGCTGCTTTGGTTAAGGCCCAGTATGTCGATCCGGTGAGCTTGACCGAGCTGTTTAGGGCCTATGTGGCAACCGGCAGCATCAACGGCATGTTAGGGACTCTCAATGATCCCTATACCCGCTATATGGATCCTGAGGCCTACAAGCAGATGCAGGTTGACACCACCGGCATCTACGGTGGAATCGGCATAGTTGTGGGGATTCGAGATGATAGGCTGACCATCGTCGCGCCCATTGAGCAAACCCCGGGCTTCTACGCAGGGCTGCGGGGCGGTGATGTCATCGAACTCATTGATGGCAAGCCTACCAAGAACATGTCCCAGGATGAAGCGGTTAGCCTGATGCGGGGTGAGCCTGGAGCGAAGGTGGTTCTGGGTGTCCGCAAGAAAAATGGTGAATTCCAGGAAGTGCCCATCATCCGGGAAGTCATAGAAGTGCGCAGTGTGACAAAACAAGTGCTTCTGGACGAAGATATCGGCTACATCCGGCTGTCTAGTTTCAGCGAAAGGTCTGTTCCGGAACTAGAACAGGCCTTGACTGCCCTGGAGCGCCGGGGAATGCAGTCCCTGATCCTGGATCTCCGGGGGAACCCCGGCGGGCTGTTGACAGCTGCCATTGAGATTGCCGATAAGTTCGTGGGCCAAGGCCCCATTCTCCATGTAGTAGGCCGCAACGGCGTAGTCCAGACCATTGAAGCCCAGGGAGAGGGAGCGGCAAGGAGCTACCCCATGGTGGTCATGGTGGACGGCTACAGTGCCAGTGCTTCGGAGATAGTCTCAGGAGCCTTGAAGGACCGGGGAATTGCGACCCTAGTTGGGACCCAGACCTTCGGCAAAGGGCTGGTGCAGACAGTGATTCCCCTGCGGGACGGCTCCGCCTTATCGCTGACTACTGCCCGGTATCAGACGGCAGGGGGCAATGATATCCACTCTGTCGGCATCGAACCTGATGTGATTGTCAGCCTGCCGGAGGGGGAAGAGCCGCCCTATTACACCTCTGACTATGAAGGCGGCAATGTAGTCGATATTGCCAATGACAATCAGCTGCAGGCTGCCCTAGATGTGCTTCGGCCCAGGGAGCTCAAGAAGGCCAGCTAGCTGGGGAGTGGGCGTAGAGGAAGTTCATTCTAGCTGAAGCCGGCAGCAGCCGCGGCTTGGAACGGGGGGTGGTCGTCGATGCCGATCTGGGAGCTTCTAGGCTTGATCGGGCGGGCCATCCCTCAGATGTTCTTGAGCCTGGATTTTCTGATCATCCTCGGCCTTGTCTCGATGTTCAGCTACAGCCAATACCGGCAGAGGGCCGTCTTGGAAGGGCATCTCTTTGGAATAACCTTGACCGATCCGGTCTCAGAAACCATCAATACCCTGCTGTATGGAATCCTGGGCGGCTTGCTTGCCAGCACCGTTTTCATCGGTGTTGGAATTCCGCTCTCCGAGGCCGGCCTTTGGTATGTCTGGCCTTTAGCCCTGCTCTTGATGCTCATGCATCCCCGCTACCTATGCTTTTCATATGCCGGGGGCATTTTGGCCTTGAGCAGCCTTTTGTTCGGCTGGCCGGAGCTAAATGTACCGGCTGTCATTTCCCTGGTGGCTGTACTCCATATGGTAGAGGCTGTCCTAATCCGCTGGCATGGACATCTAAACCCCAGCCCCGTCTACCTGCGCACTGAAGAGGGTGAGGTGGTGGGCGGCCTCAATCTCCAGAAGTTCTGGCCCCTGCCCATGCTGACGCTGATACTGGTGACAGCAGCCGGCGATCTAGCCGGTGCAGACACTGTGGCCATGCCCGATTGGTGGCCCTTAATTCAGCCGGCGAGGACTCCGAGGGAAGGCGAACAGTTCTTATACCTGCTGTTTCCCATGATGGCTGCCTTAGGCTACAGTGATATCTGCCTCTCCCGCCTGCCTAAGGAGAAAGCCGGCCTATCTTCCCGGTACTTGGCAGTCTACAGCCTGCTCCTGTTGGCTGCTGCCCTTGGTGCAGCCGCGGTGCCGGCACTGCGCTGGCTGGCAGCGGCAGGAGCTCCTTTAGGACATGAACTGGTGATTCGCCTTGGCCAAAGGAGTGAGCGGGCCCAGCCTCCCCTCTTCAGCTCTCGCCATGGCGCCATGGTCCTGGGTGTGAAGCCTGGCTCGGCGGCAGAAGTGATGGGGCTGGCGCCGGGCGATGTCATTATGGCTGTCAATGACCTTCCGGTGCCTACTCCTGAAGATGTCCAGCAGGCCATGATGCCATGGGTGATCGATCCTGCCATTGCGGTTGACGGCAGGCTGAGCGGCAAAGGCTATCGAGTAGTAAACTACAAAGGGAAACTGCCGCCTTTGGGAGTAGTATTTGTACCGGATTCAAGGGTACCTAGAGCTTTGACCATCACTTCAGGAAGTCCCATTAGCCGCTGGCTGCAGAGGCACTGGAAGTAGACTACAGGGAGCAGCTGGAGTTGGGCGGGTTAAGGCGGGCAAACGGAGGTTCCCCACCAGTGGACGAGATTCGCAAGGTAATCCGGCAGGATAGGTGCTTACTGATTACGGCTGTTATCGTTATCCTGATTACAGTCAGCCTGGTGTTTATCGCCCAGTTCCTCGAGCTGCGGGACTCTCAAACTGCAGTATCGGCATCGCTGTTGCCGGCAGCTGTCTCGGGGAAGGCCAAGCCTGAAGGGGAACATCTTGGAGAGAGCCGCTGGTTATTGGTTTGTCCGAAGCTGCAGAGCGGCGTCTTGGCAGAGTCCCTCAGGCTCTACGGGAAATGTATTTCTGTGGCCAACCAAAACCAGGCTGGAACGGAACTTGACCCGTGTTCTGAAATCTCGGCAGGGGAGGGCACCCATGTGGCCCCCTGGCGCCTAGGCCAGGCGCTGCCGGTTGTTTCTTCAGGCATCCCCACAAGTCTGTTGGCTCCCTCAAGTGAAGTGCCGCTGCCGGAGGCCCGGCTGGAGATCAGGTTCTTGCCCCGGCTGGCCCTAATCATTGATGATTGGGGTTATGATTGGGCGATGGCTGATAGATTTCTCAGCCTTGACCTGCCCTTTACCGCCGCGGTGCTGCCAGGAAGGGAGAAAAGCCAGGCACAGGCCGCGCTTTTGCGGCAGCGGGGGCATGAAGTGATTCTGCACCTGCCTATGGAGCCCATCGATCCAGAGATTGAACTGGATGAGGGATGTATTACTACCAGCCTGGATGAGGCCGAAATCCGCCGCCGGGTGGAGCAGGCCTTGGCATCGGTAGGGGAAGTGGCTGGTGTCAATAACCACATGGGATCAAAGGCCTCCTCTGATGAGCGGGTTGTGCGGATCGTCTTGGAAGTGATCGGGGAACACGGCCTGTATTTCGTCGACAGCCGGACGGCACCTACATCGGTGATTGACCGGGTGGCGGCAGAGATGGGCATCCCCGCGGCTGTCAACCAGGTGTTTCTCGATCACTATTCCGATGTAGACAAGGTCAAGGCCCAGATCGAACGCCTCATCCGGCGGGCCAAACGGGATGGACAAGCGGTGGGCATCGGCCATGTCCGCCCCCAGACCTATTACGCGCTGGCTGAGATGCTCCCCCGCTTCCACGAAGAAGGTGTAGTCATTGTTCCAGCCTCCAGGATCGTATCTTCTTCTCCAGATTCTCAAGACTGAGCAGGAATCAGCTGCCCTCCAGAGAAAGAATATATGTTCGCATCGGCTTGCCAGTCATTCCAATACAGTACTGATTTGTGTGGTATAATAAACTGTTAGCCGCCCCGTCTTCCTCCCGATGGGTGGAAGGCACATTACGGCCTGGGGCGGAGACACTTGCTGCCCAAAGGGGCTGTGGGCCCAGGGGCCCCGAAGGAGTTGAGCTGAGATGGCACTAGACAGGCCTTTTCAGGTTGTATCGGATTTTGCTCCTGCCGGCGATCAGCCGGAAGCTATCGATGCTTTAGTTGCCGGCCTGCAGTCAGGTATGCGGGAGCAGACTCTGCTGGGAGCCACCGGTACAGGCAAGACATTTACCTTGGCCCAAGTGATTGCCAGGGTGCAGAAGCCTACCTTGGTGATTGCCCACAACAAGACGCTGGCAGCCCAGCTGTGCAGTGAGTTTCGCCAGTTTTTTCCAAATAATGCTGTCCATTATTTTGTCAGTTATTATGACTATTACCAGCCAGAGGCCTATGTCCCCCAGACCGATACTTATATCGAGAAGGATGCCTCCATCAATGATGAAATTGATCGGCTGCGGCATGCTGCCACCAGCGCCCTGTTTGAGAGGCGGGATGTGATTATCGTCGCCAGTGTCTCCTGTATCTACGGCTTGGGTTCGCCGGAAGACTATGTGGGAATGACCTTGTCCTTGCAGCACGGCGATTTCCGGGACCGGGATAAGATCCTGCGGCGGCTGGTGGGCATCCAGTATCACCGCAATGATATTGGGTTCACCCGGGGTACCTTCCGGGTTAGGGGAGATGTGATTGAGATCATTCCTGTATATAACGAGAATGTCATTCGCATCGAACTGTTCGGTGACGAAGTGGACAGGATCCTGGAGATCGACCCCATCACCGGCGAGATCCTAGGGAAACTTGAGCAAATCACGATCTATCCTGCGAACCACTTTGTCACTACTGAAGAGAAGATGCAGCGGGCACTGGCTGCCATTGAAGAAGAACTGCAGGAGCAGCTGGCATATCTCCGTTCCCGGGGAAAACTCCTGGAGGCACAGCGCTTAGAGCAGCGGACCAACTACGATCTGGAGATGCTGCGGGAGATGGGCTACTGCTCAGGGGTTGAGAACTATTCCCGGCATTTGGCCGGCCGGGCTGCTGGAGAGGCACCGGCAACGCTGTTGGATTATTTCCCCAATGATTTTCTCATGGTGATTGATGAGTCCCATATGACCATTCCCCAGATCGGGGCTATGTATGCCGGTGACCGTTCCCGTAAGGAGACCTTGGTGGAGCACGGGTTTAGGCTGCCGTCAGCTTTGGATAACCGCCCTCTGCGGTTTGATGAGTTTGAGCAGCGGATCAACCAGGTGATATATCTGTCAGCGACTCCTGGAAAGTACGAACGGGAGCGGAGTGAACAGATTGTAGAGCAGATCATCCGTCCCACCGGCCTGGTGGATCCCGAGGTAGTGGTGCGGCCGGTAAAGGGACAGGTGGATGATCTAATTGCTGCCGTCCGGAAAGTGGTGGCCCGGGGAGAGCGGGTGCTGGTCACCACGTTGACCATCAAGATGGCTGAGGACCTGACCGAATATCTGATGGATATGGGCCTCAAGGTGAAATACCTCCATTCGGAGATAGAAACCCTGGAGAGAATCGAGATTATCCGGGGGCTGCGGCTGGGAGAATTCGATGTACTGGTGGGTATTAATCTGCTCCGGGAGGGGCTGGATTTGCCGGAAGTCTCTCTAGTGGCCATCCTGGATGCAGATAAAGAGGGATTCCTGAGGTCGGAGACCTCCCTGATTCAGACCATCGGTCGGGCAGCCAGGAATGTCAACGGCCAGGTGATCATGTACGCCGACCGCATCACCGATTCCATGCGGCGGGCCATCGATGAAACCAACCGCCGGCGGGCCATCCAGATGGAACACAATCGGAAGCATGGAATCACTCCTACCACCATTAAGAAGGCAGTCCAGGATCTGGCGGAAGCTGTGGGGGCTGCCGAGGCAGAGGTGGAATACAAGGCAGCTAAGAAGCCGGCAGCCGCCAGGCTCGCGCCGGAGAAGCTGGCAGAGTACATCAGCCAGCTGGAGGAAGAGATGTATAAAGCCGCGGAGAAGCTGGAGTTTGAGCGGGCGGCAGAGCTCCGGGATGAGATTGCAGAACTGCGGCAGGAGCTCATCGGATTTGCCGGCTAGGCCCAGTTGCTGGGCACTGTTACGAGGAGGGTTACCCCTTTGGATAGGGATCATATAGTCATTCAGGGTGCACGACAGCATAATTTGAAAAACGTCAATTTGACCATTCCCCGGGATAAGCTGGTGGTTTTCACCGGCCTGAGCGGGTCAGGCAAATCTTCCCTGGCCTTTGATACCATCTACGCCGAAGGGCAGAGGCGGTATGTAGAATCACTTTCTGCCTATGCCCGCCAATTCTTGGGGCAGATGGATAAGCCCGATGTGGATTTTATCGGCGGGCTGTCGCCGGCCATTTCCATTGACCAAAAGACCACCAGTAAGAATCCCCGGTCCACAGTAGGGACCATTACCGAGATCTACGATTACCTGCGGCTTCTGTATGCCCGGGTTGGGCATCCCCACTGCTACAACTGCGGGCGGCCCATCGCACCCCAGACTGTTGAGCAGATCGTGGATCAGCTGCTGGCCCTGCCAGAGGGCCAGAGGCTCCAGGTTTTGGCACCGGTGGTGCGGGGCCGCAAAGGTGAGCATAAGAGGCTCTTTGAGGAGATCCGCCGGGACGGTTTTGTCCGGGTGCGGGTTGACGGAGAGCTGCGGGATATCGGGGAGCCCATTGAGCTGGACAAGAATAAGAAACACGACATTGAAATAGTAGTTGACCGGATTATTGTCCGGCCGGGGGTGGAGAACCGGCTGGCTGATTCCATTGAGATTGCCCTATCCAAAGCAGAGGGAGTTGTTTTGATCGATACTCTGGATGGCCAGGAAATGCTGTTCAGCGAGCACCTTGCCTGTATCGAGTGCGGCATCAGCATCGAAGAACTCAGCCCTAGAATGTTCTCCTTCAATACGCCCTATGGAGCCTGCCCCACCTGTGACGGGCTGGGAACCAGGATGGAGATCAGCCCAGACCTGGTCCTGGACAAAGAGCGCTCCATCGCCGATGGCGGGCTGATTCCCTGGGCCAGGACTACCAGCAAGTGGATCAACGGGATGCTGGATGCTGTCTGCACTGAGTACGGCATCGACCCCAAGCGGCCCATCGGGGAGCTCACCGAGAGGCAGCGGGAGATACTCCTCTGGGGCCTAAAGGATCAGAAGATCAGTTTTCCATACACCAACCAGGCAGGCCGCACCCGCACCTTCAGTGTATATTTTCCCGGCATAATCCCCAGCCTGGAACGGAGGCTGCGGGAATCGACCTCCCAGTACGTACAGCAGGAAGTGGAGCAGTATATGAGCTACATTCCCTGTCAGGACTGCCACGGGGCCCGGCTGCGGCGGGAGAGCCTGGCGGTGACTGTGGGAGATAGGAATATCCATGAGGTCACAACCCTGGCAGTCAGGGATGCCCTGGAGTTTTTCGATAGCCTGGCCCTCAGCGAGAAAGAGCAGAGCATTGCCCGGGAGATTTTGAAGGAGATCAAAGCCCGCTTGAGCTTTTTGGCCAATGTCGGTTTAGATTATCTGACCTTGAATCGGGCGGCAGCTACCCTTTCCGGGGGAGAAGCCCAGCGGATCCGGCTGGCTACCCAGATTGGGTCCAGCCTGATGGGGGTGCTGTATATCCTGGATGAGCCCAGCATCGGGCTGCACCAGCGGGACAATGCCAAGCTGATCGAGACCCTGAAACGGTTGCGGGATTTGGGGAATACCCTGATTGTGGTGGAGCACGACGAGGAAACGATTCGGGTGGCGGATTTTGTGGTGGACATGGGGCCGGGGGCCGGGGCGCACGGCGGGCAGATCGTGGCTCTGGGTAAACTGGCGGATATTGAAAAAGCACCCGAATCGCTGACCGGTCAGTATTTCAGCGGCCGTAAATGGATTCCGCTGCCGGCCGAAAGACGCCCGGGGAACGGCAAGTGGCTGGAAATCGAAGGCGCCCGGGAAAACAACCTGAAAAACATTCAAGCGCGCATCCCGCTTGGGGTTTTCACCTGCGTCACCGGGGTTTCGGGTTCGGGTAAGAGTACTTTAATCAATGAAATTCTCTACAAGAAGCTGGCCCATGTCTTAAAC
>LSQX01378544.1_pt1 | contig 11095 bp, 8 predicted proteins | sample 654561 | NCBI WGS metagenome assembly LSQX01 (sample SAMN04489861, study PRJNA283612) | anaerobic digester metagenome | isolation source: 4 biogas reactors fed with cattle manure at either 37C or 55C with and... | place: Denmark: Kongens Lyngby | collected 2014 | reverse complement strand
CGGGTGAACCGCGAGATGTCGCAGTGGGTCGCCAGCCCTGCACGGATCGCGAACTCCACCACCTGACGGTTGAGCACCGGCAAGGTGCCGGGCATCCCGGCGCACACCTCGCACACCTGGGTGTTGGGTGCCGCGCCGAACGCGGTGGAACAAGAGCAAAAGATTTTGGACGCGGTCGAAAGCTCCACGTGGACCTCGAGTCCGATCACGGTTTCGTACGTCTTCATGCTTCTGTCCTCCCCGGTACATCCTGCGCTCCGACCCCTGCCGCCTCCAGCGCCGCGGCGGCTCCGAGCAGCCCGGCCTCGCCGTATCGCGGCCCGATGAGCTGTACGCCGATCGGCAAACCCGCGCCGTCCGTCCCGCAGGGGAGGGAGAGCGCGGGCAGTCCCGCGAGGTTGGCGGCTACGGTACAGATGTCGCTCAGGTACATTTTGAGCGGGTCTTTGAGGCTTTCGCCCAAGAGCGGGGCGGTCGTTGGCGACACCGGGCCGAGCAGCAGGTCGTAACGGGAAAGCGCCTCGTCCAGCCCGCGCCGGACCAGGGTGCGTACGCGCATGGCTTTGTCGTAGTACGCGTCATAGTAGCCTGCACTCAGCACAAAGTTGCCCAGGAGAATCCGGCGTTTGGCCTCCAGCCCGAACCCTTCGCTGCGAGTGCGTACATACAGATCGGAAAGGTCCTGTGCTCCCTCTGCCCGGAATCCATACTTGACGCCGTCATACCGGGAGAGGTTGGAGGAGGCCTCCGCGCAGGCAACGATGTAGTAGGTCGGCACCCCATACGCGAGAACCGGCAGTGAGAACCGTTCACAGGACGCCCCCAGCGTTTCGAGCATCACCGCGGCCTGTAAAATACGATCGCGTACCGCGGGATCCAGCCCTTCGCAGAAATATTCGTCCGGGATGCCGACGCGCAACCCGCGAAGGGGCAAGCCGTCGTCAATATCCGGCATACCGGCAAGACGCGGTCCCCGGGCACTGCCGGGAGGGGTCCCCCAAGTTCCGGCCAGCGCGTCCAGCGCCGCGGCTCCCGCACTGCCGGGACGCACCGAAGTCGCGTCGCGCGGGTCATGTCCCGCAATGGCCGTAAACAGGGCCGCGCAGTCCGCGGCGGTCCGCCCGAACGGCCCGATCTGGTCCAGCGAGGAAGCAAAAGCCACTAATCCGTACCGCGACACCGCGCCGTAGGTCGGTTTGAGTCCCACCACCCCGCAGAACGAGGCGGGCTGGCGGACCGAGCCGCCGGTGTCCGACCCGAGCGCGACCACCGCCTCACAAGCCGCGACTGCGGCCGCCGAGCCCCCGGAGGATCCCCCGGGCGACCGGGACAGGTCGTGCGGGTTGGCGGTGGCCGGATGGCAGGAGGTTTCGGTGGTGCTGCCCATCGCGAACTCGTCGAGGTTGGTCTTGCCAACGGGGACCGCGCCCGCTTTTCGCAGGAGTTGGACGGCGGTCGCGTCATAGGTCGGTCGAAATCCCGCCAGGAGGCGGGAGCCGCAGGTGGTCGGCCATCCGGCGACACACAGGTTGTCTTTGAGAGAAACCGGGATCCCGATCATCGCGGGCAGCGCATCGATGTCGCCCGCGGCACGCGCGGCGTCGATACGCGCCTGCGCCCCTTTCGCGGCCGCCCGGGCTTCGTCCTCGGCGACATGCACATGACTGCGCGTCATCCTGCCGACTTCCCCGATCCGGTCCAGCGTCGCCTGCAGTATCTCGGGAGCGGACACATCGCCCGCGCGGAGCATCCGGCCGAGTGCACCGGCATCCAATGCGGCCAGCCCGGCCGCGGGGGGCACTGCCCGGGTCATTCGAACGACCTCGGGGCGGCAAACTGCCCCTCTTTGGCTGCCGGCGCGTTGGCCAAAATGGTGTCCGGTCCGGGGGAGGGCTTAGCCGCATCTTCCCTGAGCACGTTGGCTTCCGGCCCCGCGGCGGCTTCCGGGGTATCCGCACCATAGGGGGGCACCCCTTCGGTGTCGAGCGCCGACAGGGTGGCCATATGACCGAGGATCGCCTCCAGGTCGCGGGCCATCCGGACGCGCTGCTCCGGCGCGAGCGCCAGGTGGGCGAGCGCCTCGAGGCGGGCGATGCGGGCTTCGTCGATGATCATCGTTGAAATCCTCCTTGCAGGGTCGTCGTGCGTACTATCGTCGGCGGGGAGCCGGAGCCGCCTATGGCTCACGGCTCCAATCGGCTCTGATCCCGCGGAAACAGCGAGGCCAGCCGGACGTTGGGCAGATCAAACAATTTCATGCACAGCCGCTCGAGCCCGATCCCCAGTCCGCCGTGCGGGGGCATGCCGTGTTTGTGGATCATCAGATAGCTGGAAAAATCCTCCGGGTCGAGATGCTTGGCTTTCATTTTCTCCACCTGTTCCGCGTAGGAGTGGATGCGTTGACCGCCGGTCGTGATTTCCATCCCGCGGAACAACAGGTCGAAACTCAAGGTGTACCGCGGGTCGGCCGGGTCGTCCATCGCGTAGAAGGGGCGTTTCTTGCTCGGGTAATGCGTGACAAACACAAAATCCGAGCCGGTCTTCTCTTTATAATACCGCCCGATCAGAACCTCTTCCTCGGGATCGAGGTCGAACGGGTCCCGAATCTTGCGGCCGTATGCTTCGGACGCCGCGCGTTTGGCCTCGTCAAACCGGACCATCGGGATCCGGTCGATCGACGGCAGACTGACGCCTACGGTTTTCAGATCGTCCGCGCACCCGTCGCGCAGCCGGTCGAACACAAACCGCAGCATCGCGGTCTCCATCTCGCACAGGTCGGTGAAGTCACGCAGATAGCCCATCTCAAAGTCGAGGCTGACATACTCGTTGAGGTGGCGCACGGTGTTGTGTTTTTCCGCACGGAACACCGGCCCGACCTCGAAGACCCGCTCGTAGACGCCCACCATGGTCTGTTTGTAAAATTGCGGACTCTGCGCGAGAAAGGCTTTGCGCCCAAAATAATCCAGTCGGAACACGTTTGCCCCGCCCTCCGCGGAAGCCGCCACGATTTTGGGGGTGTGGACTTCGACAAAACTTTGGCTTTGCAGAAAATCCCGGAAGGCGCGCACGATTTCCGCCTGGAGCCGGAAGATCGCACGCGCTTTTGCGTGCCGCAGTGTGACCGGCCGCAGCACCAACTCGGTCTCCAGCGACAGCCCCGTCTTCCACTTGTTGATCGGGACCGGGACCGGCGCGGCCGGCTGCGAGAGCACCCGGACGGCGTCGAGCGCGATCTCCAGTCCGCCCGGCGCGCGCAGTTCCGTGTGGACGGTTCCGTCCGCCTCGATACAGCACTCTTCCGCCAGCTCTTCCGGCACCACGCCGGCGAGGGTGCACTGCACGATCCCCTCCGGAATCCGCAGCAGCACAAAGGAGAACCCTCCCATGTCGCGGATCGCGTGTACCGCGCCGTGAATTATCACCCGCGTACCGTCCGCGGCCGCTTCCCGTAGCGTTTGCATCCGGCCGGGCTGCGGCAGATCCATCCCGGTCGTCTGTTCGATTGTCATAGTACCCTCCCTGCCGGCGTTCCGGGGCTATGCCCCGGCACCGGTCCAATCTGTCTGATCCCAACAAAAAAACCGCGCCCGGCATCTGTGCCGTACGCGGTTCCAATCAGTCCGGAAACCCCTCTGGCGCAGACGCTGGAAACAAAAGAGCGTCTGCGCAAAAAGGCGGTTACCTCATTGCAACAAACGCTCTCGATTATCGTTGTTATTGCGGCGTGTCCTGTACATGACATTCCCTCCGCTGTGGATTTTGGGTTATCTTACCACGCGTCCGGGTCGGGATGCAACCGTCTTGTGAACGAATTCTAGTCGGCTTTGACCGAAATGTTGCCCGAGGTCACACGGATCGAGATCAGGGCGGAACCCGCTCCCAGGGTGTGGTTGACGGCGCTGTTGGTGACCGGCAGCGAGTCGATGTTGCCGCTGATCGTCCCCGCGGCGACCTCGACCCCGAGGCTCGCGTCGGTGTTCTTGGGCAGTCGGAGCGAGACGTTGCCCGCGGTGAGTTCCGCGATGAGCGAGGCGGCCGGGTCCAGCGCGGCAAGCGACAGATCCAGGTTGCCGGACACCAGTGCGATCCGGCTGTCGCCTGCAAGATAGACCCCATTCATCGTGATGTTGCCGGCGTTGTTGACGATCGAGACATTGCCCGACACTCCGGTCAGTTCGGTGTTGCCGGCCGACTGGTAGATTTCGATGGTCTGGATGCCCGCCGGTACGACGAGATCGTACTCGAGCCCGACGTTGACGTCCGGGTGGTTGGCCTCTTTCCAGTTCCAGAAATCCACCCGGTCGTCGGTCTTGTAGACTTCTTTGATCCGCAGGGTTTCCCCTTCCGCAACGACCTGGTAGGTCGCAGCCGCCACGACGCTCTTGAGGATCGAAGCGCCGTTGCCGGACGCCTTTTTCCGCAGAATGCCGCGGACATGCTCCTCGTCGGTACTGCGAACGCGAATCGTGCCGGCGTGGTTTTCCACGATCAGCTTCGTAAAGGTGCCGGCAGGGACAATGATGTCTTCGTCGTCCTCGTAGTTCGATACGTTCCCGCCCGCCCAGGAGCAGCCCGCACCCGCAAGGGACAGCAGCAGTGCCGCTACGAGAAGGATCGCCAGACGGGCTGCCGTCCGCCGGGAGGTCGTTTGCGTTGTTGTCCGAATCTTTTTCAAGATCGTCACCCCCGATCTGTTATTCATGTTTGCGCCAAAAATCCATCGCCTGGTTCCAGTCGGTCCGGCTGAGGAAATGGGTTCCGGTGCGCAGATGGTAGCCGATGCGGCCGTCGTGATACGCGAACCGCACCGGTCCGTTTGGTTCCCGATCCGATACGCCCTCCGAGGGACCGACCAAACCGGGCTGCCCGAGCAGGCGGTAAACCGGGTCGGCCGCCAGACACCCGAGAAATTCCGCGTACGGGTCGGACCAGATGTCCTGCTCGGCCCCGCCGTGGCACAACAACCGCGGCGCGATCAGCGCCAGCAGCCAGTGCTGGTCAAAGGGCATTTCGTCTTCCCGTCCGGCATACCGGCGGTAGTTGTCGCAAAACCAGTATCCAAACGCGTCCATGATGTGGTGGATGTGCTCTCCGCGTTTGCCGCGGGTCAGTGCGGTGCCGGAGCACCCCGATTCATTGGTGTAGACCATCGAGAAGCGCTCATCCTGCGCGGCACACCAGAGTGCGGCCTTGCCCAGCCGGGAGTGCCCGATGACCCCCACGCGGGCGGGGTCGTATCCCGGATGATCCCCGAGTGCATCCAGCACACGGCTGGCCGCCCAGGCCCACAGTGCGATCTTGCCCCAGCCGTCCGGGCCGCGCCCGGCCATGCCGTAGTACCCTGCCAGTCCGCCCGCAAAACCGTCGTCCGCGTCGGGCGCGACATCCTGGTAGCAGAACGAAGCCAGGGCGAATCCCCGATCGAGAATCTCCTCGACCGGACAATAGCGATCCGGGAGTTCCGGCCGGAACGCGATGTGAACAAAGAGCGGCGGACGGTCGACATGCGGCAGCAGCAGGTGGAACGGGAAGGAAAAGCGCCCGCCCGGGGTGTCAAACGACAGCGAATAGGTCGTGTGGACCGCTTTGCCGGCGAAGGCATTGTCGTCTTGAAAAACCACTTCGGCGGCCAGTCCCGCGGGCGGCGGCGGGGCATACCCGTACACCTCGCGGGAGAGCAGATCCAGGATCTTTGCGCGGCGGGCCGGCCAGGCGGCGGGCTCTCCAGAGGAGGCGCCGAGCACGTCGGGAAGACCCTTTGGGAGCAGGCTGGGATCGATGTGGTAGTTGTTGTCGTCCATTTTATATCCTCATTCGATTGATTCGTTGTCGTCACACCCACAGCATACCATCCGGCCGCATATAAACTCCACTTTCAGCGGGCGGACAGGCGGTCCCACAAGGTCCGGAGCGCGCCTTCGTCGCCGACGTTGCCCGGGAATACGACATACGCCATCCCGGGAAAGCGGCTTTCCGGGCCGAGTTGCCAAACCGGTACGCCGGGGAGCGCCTGCCCGAGCACCGTGGCCCGGCGGACGCCCAGCGCGCGCACCCCGATATCGCTCGAGGTGATCCCGCCTTTGGCCACCAGAAATCGTGGTCGGACTCCGAGTCCGGACACCATCCGCACCAGCGCGCGGGACACTCCCACCGAAAGCGCCAAATCGTCCTCCGGCGACCCGGTCCCGGCCGTCAGCAGACGGCGGCTGGTAAACACCGCGACGGTTTCCCCCGCCGCGATCCGACCGGACACCTCCGCGGCAATCCGGTCGGTCAGTGCGTCCCCGCGCCCGGCGGCGGCTTCGGCGACGTCGAATTCCACGGAACGGACCCGCCCGTCGTCCAGCAGACGGTTGAGCTGCGCGGTGGTCTTCGCCACGTGGGACCCGATCACAAACAGCCCGCCGGGTGTGGGTTTGCCCGGTGGCGAGTCGGGAGATCCGCCCAACAGTTCCTCCCGGGTCAGCAGCGCACGCGGCGCCACTCCGCCGAGCACCCGGGGCAGCGCGGCCGCGGTGCGGAACAAAAACGTCCGACCGGCCCGCATCGCGCGCAGGATCGCGGCCGCGGCGACCTCGACGTCCGCACACTCCATCGCATCCACGACCACTTTCCCAAATCCATGGGTGGCCATCAGTTCGCGCGCCAACCCTTCGACATCCAGCGACCGGAGCCGCTCGAGCGGCAGCAATCCGACCTGTGTGGCGCGGCACACCCCGCCGGTCTTTTCCTCGATCCAGGCACGGAGGTCCGAGCTGTGGTATCCAAAAGTCCGGTCCCGGGCGAATTCGGTCTCGCCTGCGGGGACCATCCGCCCCTGCTCGACCACATAGTGCACGCCATCGGCGGTCAGCCGGCCGCCCTCCAGGAAAAACGGGCACAAGATTTCTCCGTCAATCGCATGTCCGGTCTCGGCTTCGAGCACCCGGCGCAACGTGTCGGTTTCCAGCGGATAATGCCCCCGCATCGTGGAATCGCTCCGGGAGATCAGGACAAACCGCCGGTTGCGGGCGCGGGCAACGGACGCGATGTCGCGCGCGAGCCCTTCGTGCAGCCGTTGTGTGTCCGCGCGGGAGAGGCTGCGCGAATTGGTGAGGATGAAAAACATCCGACCGGGCTCGTCGAACCCCTCCGCGATCGAAGCCGGAGAAAAGTCTGTAAACACCGAAATCCCGTGGACGGTCTGGACCCCAGTCGGATCGTCGTCGAGCACCACGATTTTGGTGTCGTCCTGCGCAAGCTCCGCCGCGAGGAGCGCCGCGGCCGCCGCCGGATCGGAGGCGGTGTACCGTGCAGCCGCCTCCTCCGGGGTCAACCCACGCAAGCAATCGGTCAGGTCTTCCCCCGATCGATTGGTCATACTTCCTCCTGCGTCCCGCGGATCTCCATTCCCGCCGCCGCTTCGTAATAGAGCGCGATCGCGGCGTGGTCCAGATCCGCCATTCCGGCGGTGTCCAGCCAGGTGAAGATCCCCCCAAGCACCGAGGTGAGCGGCATCTCCATGTTGAGGGAGCGGGCGGTTTCCAGCACGTTGTTGATGTCTTTCCGGTTGATCGAGATCCGTCCTCCGGCTTTGAAATCCCGGTTGAGGATCATGGGCATCTTGGCGTCCAGCACCGCGCTGGCGGCCAGACCGCCCCGGACCGCGTCGTACACTTTGCCGGGGTCCACTCCGCCCCGGACCGCCAGCATCATGGCCTCCGACATGGCTGCGATCCCGAGACCCACCATCACCTGGTTCGCCAGTTTGGCCATGGACCCGGCGCCGTGACCGCCCACCAGAATCGCGGAAGATCCCATCTGGAGCAGCAGCGGCTTGATTTTCTCGAACGCATCTTCCCGTCCGCCTACCATAAAGACGAGGGTCCCGTCGATCGCCTTGGGCTCCCCACCGCTGACCGGGGCGTCCAGCATAAGCACCTCGCTGACGCGGCACTGCTCCTCGATTTCACGCGAAGCCGCGGGCGAGAGCGAACTCGTGTCCACCACCAGCGTCCCCGGCTGGGCGGTCGACAACACCCCGTCGGCGCTGTTCAGCACCTTAAGCACCTGAGGTGCGGCAGGGAGGGAGAGGAAGATCACCTCGCACTCCGCTCCGATCTGAGCGGGTCCGGTCGCGGCACGCGCACCGTGATCCGTGAGCGACTGTACGGCGGCCGGGTCGATGTCGTACACCAGCAAACCTTGTCCATTGCGCAACAGATTGCGGGCCATGGGCTTGCCCATGATCCCGAGTCCGATGAAACCTACTAAACTCATACCATTCCCTCCTTCGCGTTCAGAGATAGCACACGGACGCCGAACCGGTCGACCCGCGTCTCCCCGATCTTCTTTTCCTCCGTCAGACGATCCGTAAACAGTTTTTTGAGAATGACTGTCGTCTCCTCTCCGTAGTTGAGAACAAAAAACAGCCGGTCCGCACCTTGCCCGCGCACCGCGAGTTCACAGCCCGCGGGCAATTCCAACAGTGCCCGATAGGGCGAAGCGGCCCCGAATCCCGCCAGCAGCGCACGGGCGGCATCCGCGGCAAACCCCGCACCGAACAGGTGGACATGCCCCGCACCGACCGCACGTTCAGTCAAGGCGGGCGTCCCCTCGAAGCGCCCGGCCGCATACCAGGCGAGCACCCGTGTTCCCGCGCCCGGATCCGGATCGATCACATCGTTCCACAGCGGGGTATCGAGCCGGACCCCGTCCCACTCCGCGTGAGAGGGGGTGTCGGCCGGCGTCACCATACTGCCTTCCAGCACGGTCGCACCGCACAAGCCCGCGATCGGCCCGGGCGCAGGTTCCATCGGGCACTGGCCGCGGGAATCTTTATAGCCGGACCGTGCTCCGAGCAGAAGCCGCCCGCCGTCCGCGACATATGCCTCCAGTACCGCTGCCCGCGCGGGGGAGAGAATCGTGGCGTGCGGATAGACCACCAGATCGTACCGCGCCAGATCCGCCGCGAGTGTGCCGTCGTCCAGATAGACGATGTCATAGGGGGTGTGGGTCGTCTGGAGCGCCTCGAACCAGGCACCCTCGCCCGCCCGCCGCATCGGGCCGTGCCAGAGGTCGTCCTCGCCGTCCCAGAGATTGTCGTAATCCCTGAGAACCGCGACTTTCGCCTGTACTTGCAACCCCGCGAGCCCCGGAAGTTTCGCGGCATCCGCGATCGTGCGCGTGGCTTCTCGCAGTTTCCGGTTGTCCCGGTTGTCGTAGTCCAGGATGCCGTGCCAGTAGATCTCGGTGCCAAACGCCGCCGTCCGCCAGCGGAACCAGCTGATAAAATCCGCCCCGTGCGCGAGGGACTGAAAGGTCCACAAACGCAACTGACCGGGCAGCGGGGCGCGGGCGGCCATCCGCATGACCCAGCCGTTAGCTCCGCTCTGCTGCTCCATGACGCCGAACAGCGGCGAGAACGCGCGCACGTTGGCCAGATTCCAGCTCCATTTGCGGTCGGCCATCTCTCCGGACGGGCCTTCGATCATGCCAGCACCGAAGTTCGGATAGGAATCGTAACACAGAAAATCCACACCCTGCCCGACCAGCGCTTTGTAGTCGAGGTGTCCAAACGTCCCGTTGGTCGTGATGAACCGGTCAGCCGGCACATGCTCGCGCAACGCGTCGTGCTGCAGCCGGCAGTAGGAGATCGCGCTGTCCGAGAAAAAGCGTTTTTCGTCCAGCCGCATGTGCGGATTGAACCCCGCCCGCCCCGCGGCCGGACGGGACAGATGGACCTGGCTCCAGTCGGTGTAGCTCTGGTTCCAGACCACGTTACCCCACGCTTCGTTGAGGGCATCCAGTGTCCCGTACCGCTGCTGCAGCCATACCCGGAACGCGTCGTGATCGGCTTGGGCGTAAAACACGTCGGTCTCGCAGTTAAGCTCGTTGTCGATCTGCCAGCCGATGATCGAGGGGTGGGTGCCGTAGTGCTCTCCGAGCTTGGACGCGATCAGGCGGGACTTTTCCCGCCACACCGGGGCGTTGTAGTTGTAGTGCCGGCGCATCCCGTGGCTGAACGGCCTCCCGTCGAGGTCCGCGTTGAGCACCTCCGGGTATTTTTCGGTCAGCCAGGCGGGCGGGGTCGCGGTCGGAGTGCAAAAGATCACCCGGATCTCGGGGAAAGTCGACACCAGCGCCAGGAAACGATCGAAAAAGTCGAACGTGAACGCGCCTTCGCGCGGCTCAAACAGATTCCAGGCGAACTCCGCGACACGGATGACGGTGATCCCCGCCGCGCGCATGCGCTCGAGATCGGAACGCCAGAGCGTCTCCGGCCAGTGTTCGGGATAGTAACAGACCCCAAAGGTCACATGTTCCATAGTCATCGAGTGTTGCATGGGCATCCTCCGGCATACCGCGTAAGTCGGCTTGTTGTACCTTCATTGTATCTCAGGACGCCTCCTCCTGGGCGGTAGGCGCACGTCTGCTTGCGGGGCAGAATGAAATTTATTACAATACAGCCAAATACGTGACCCCGCGCGATGAAAGGAGAAAGCGATATGGATTCGGTCCTCTCGATCGATCTCCGCCCTTTGGTGCATGCATACCGCTTTGTCCTCGCGCATGACAGCACTCCGGTCAGGGGGTAGTCCGCCCTTTTGAAGGGCGGATCCGCCGTTCGGACCGGTTGTCGCAGCGGGCATGTCAGGGGAAACGGCATTCGCGGCCTCCGGTCGGAGGCAGACCGTCCCGCCCCACCCCGCATCGCGCACCCGGCAGTCCGAACCGACTGGCCGGGTTTTTTGACGCCTCCCTGCCCCTCTGCCGAGACGGGAACCGCCAACCAACCCGAAGAAAGGCATCCACCGATGAGCACCATGCGTCTTGCCCCTTATCTTTCCACCGCCCACATGGCCATGCGGGAAAAAACCAACGCGGGGATGACCGCTCTGCTGCCCCGCATGCTCGCGATTGGCGCGCGGGTGGTCCCTTTGATGGTCGTCTGGCGGGTCGTCCTGCACCGCGGAGCCGACGTCGGCATGACCCTGTCCCAGATGCTGGTCTACACATTTGCGGGGGCCCTGTTGTCCGACCTGCTCGAAGTACAGACCGCACTGTCCTCCTGGAACTACGACGGCCGGTTGGTCTCGCTCTACCAGCGTCCGCT
>LSQX01313644.1_pt2 | contig 11096 bp, 7 predicted proteins | sample 654561 | NCBI WGS metagenome assembly LSQX01 (sample SAMN04489861, study PRJNA283612) | anaerobic digester metagenome | isolation source: 4 biogas reactors fed with cattle manure at either 37C or 55C with and... | place: Denmark: Kongens Lyngby | collected 2014 | reverse complement strand
TCGATTCGCTCGACCACCACCTCGCGACGCCGTCGACACTACCCACTGTCCCGTCTCCTGTCCCCTGTCTCCTGTCTGGCGCCTGTACCGAACCACCCTGCGGGAGGGACGAGCGTCTGCTCGTCCGCAAGAAGCAGCGCCTGCGCAAGGTCGCGGTACAGCTACTCCCGTGCAACCCATCACGCCACTGCCTACTGCCACTTCCCGTCCCCCGTCCCCCGTCCCCTGTCTCCTGGATTGCCGTGAATCAACGAATAACGCTCGGATTGGAGCCAAATTCCGAGGCTTGACACCAAATCTAGTGGACAAGAGGGCGGAAGCCACTATATATTGTGTCTTTTGGCGGCGATAGGCTCTTCTTGGCAATTTCCGCTGCCGAACACGCTTTCGCCCGGCCGAAGCCGGGATATCATTGCCGCTGCCAGCGGTTCAGTTTTGAGGGTTTTCATGAGTATCGAGTCATTGCAGGATTATGTCTTCACGTCCAAATACAGTCGCTATCTTCCCGACAAGATGCGGCGCGAGACCTTTGAAGAGGCGGTCGACCGGGTAATCGACATGCACCGGCGCCACTTCGCGTCGCGTGGGATGGAGGTCGAGGATCTGCTGGCCATCTGCGAGCGCGGCATGAAGCAGCGCCTGATGCTGGGCAGCCAGCGCGCCATGCAGTTCGGGGGCGATCCGATCCTGCGCAAGCATGCGCGCATCTACAACTGCACCACCTCCTACTGTGACCGTCCGCGCTTCTTCCAGGAGGCGCTCTGGCTGCTGCTTTGCGGCTGCGGTGTCGGTTTCTCGGTGCAGCGTCACCACGTTGCCAAGCTGCCGGGCATCGGGCGCCCGACCGGCGAGCAATCCACCTTTGTCGTGCCCGACACGATCGAGGGCTGGGCCGACGCCCTTGGCGCGCTGCTGTCGAGCTACTTCGTGGCCGACCAGCCCCTGCCGGAGTTCGCCGGCAAGGTTGTGGCATTCGACTACACCCTCGTCCGCCTCAAGGGAAGCCCCATCTCGTCCGGCATGGGACGCGCACCTGGCCCCGAGCCGCTCGCGCGCAGCCTCGAGATCATCCGCAAGCTGCTCGACCGCTGCCTCGACGCGGGGCAGACGCACCTGCGGTCGATAGATGCCTACGACATCCTGATGCACGCCTCCGATGCCGTGCTCTCCGGCGGTGTGCGGCGCAGTGCGACCATCTGCATGTTCTCGCCGGACGACCAGGAGATGGCCACGGCCAAGACCGGCAACTGGTTCCAGGAGAACCCGCAGCGCGCGCGCTCGAACAACTCGGCCATGCTGCTGCGCGACAAGACCCCGCGCGAGCAGTTCATGGCGCTGATGAAGTCGGTGCGCGAGTTCGGCGAGCCGGGCTTCATCTGGACCGACAACCTCGAGGCCACCTTCAATCCCTGCTGCGAGATCGGCCTGCTGCCGAAGATTGACGGTCGCTCGGGCTTCGCCTTCTGCAACCTCTGCGAGATCAACATGGGCGCCGTCACGGACGAGGCCACCTTTGCCGAGGCCTGCACCGCCGCCGCGATCCTGGGAACCCTTCAGGCCGACTACACCGACTTCGAGTACCTCGGCGAGACCAGCACGGCCATCGCGCGCCGCGAGGCGCTGCTGGGCGTCTCGATGACCGGCATGATGGAGAACCCCGATGTGGCCCTGGATCCCGCCATACAGCGCCGCATGGCCAGGCTGATCCTGGAGGTCAACGCGAAGGTCGCGGAGCGCATCGGCATCAACCCCGCCGCGCGCGCCACATGCGTCAAGCCCGCCGGCACGTCAAGCTGCATCCTGGGCACCAGCTCGGGCATCCACCCCCACCACTCGCGGCGCTACTTCCGCCGCACGCAGGCCAACGAGGATGAGCTGCTCGTCGATTTCTTCAGGGCTCAGAACCCGAAGGCTGTCGAGCACTCGGTCTGGAACCCCAACGGCACCGACGTGGTCCTGACCTTCTGCATCGAGGCGCCACCCGAGGCGCGCACCAAGCAGGATGTCACGGCCATCGACCTTCTCAAGGCCGTGCAGCTTACCAAGGAGAACTGGGTCGATTCCGGCCGCCGCCCGGAGCTCTGCGCGGAGCCCTGGCTGAGCCACAACGTCTCCAACACCATCTCCGTCAAGGATAACGAGTGGCAGGCCGTGGCCGACTACATCTACGACAACCGCCACGCCTTCGCCGGCATCTCGCTGCTGCCCGACGGCGGCGACCTCGACTATCCGCAGGCTCCCTTCTCGGAGGTGCTGGATGCCGAGTCGATCGTCCGCGCCTACGGTGCCGGCGCCCTGATGTCGTCGGGGCTCATCGTGGACGGCATGGTGGCCTTCGACGATAACCTCTGGGCCGCCTGCGACTGCGTGCTTAACCGCGGCGAGAATCTGGATGCCCCGATCCCCAACAACTATCCCAAGCGCGTTTACGAGGCCATGGTCGCCCTGCGCGACGCCAAGCGCGACTGGGTACGCCGGGCGCACAAGTTCGCCCATAACTACTTCGGCGGCGACACCCTCAAGATGACCCGCTGCCTCAAGCGGGTAAACAACTGCAAGCTCTGGGAGGATCTCACGCGCACCTATGCTCCGGTGGACTACACGCAGATGCTGGAGAACGAGGACAACACCGTGGTCACGCAGACGGTCGCCTGCAGCGGTGGCAAGTGCGATCTGATCTAGCGAGGGAGAGCGGCGGCATGGGCTGCACACTGGCAGTGGAGCGTTCCGTCGCGCCCGGCTCCTGGGCGCTCTACCGCGATGGCGCCTGCCTTGCCGCGCACGGCTTCGACGCCTCCACGCCGCGCGCACCGGCGTGGGTGGCGGAGCTCCGGAGGGCGCTCGCCGGGCTGGATGTCGCGCCTGATGCGCTGACCTCGCTAGTCGTCGGCACCGGCCCCGGTTCCTTCTCGGGCATCAGGGCGGCCATTGCCGCCCTGCAGGGGCTGGCCCTGCCGCGCGCGGTGCCGCTATACGGAGTGCCCAGCGCGGAAGCCCTGGCCCATGGCTATCTGCAGCGCACGGGAGAAACCTGCGCCGCGGTCATCGGCGACGCGCGGCGCAACCGGCTCTGGTGCGCTGCCTACCGCCGGGCACCGGATGGCAGGCTCCTGCTGGCGGCAACCGGCGACACGCCCGCGCATACAGGTGCGGATGTGGCGCTCGTGACGTGGGAGAGCCTGACTGCGGCGGTGCCTGCCGACGCCCGCGTCCTCACGCCCGATGGCGTGCGGCTGGCTGCCGGACTGGCCCGCGTGCGCCCTGGCAACGGTCTGCCGGCCGAGTCTCTGACACCCTCTGCCGCCGATCTCGGCGCGCTCTTCCTGACGCTTGGCGATACCGCCCCCCGCGACCCAGTACCCGTCTACCTGCATCCGGCGGTGGATGGTTGATGGTTGGTGGTTGGTGGTTGGTGGTTGGTGGGTGAACCGCCAAGACGCCAAGGGGGATTTGTGATTTGAGATTTTTGATTTGTGATTGGCGGGAGCTTCGCGCTGGCTCGTTCGCGATGCGGTGGCTGCGACAGGTTTTCCTGCTACGGATTTGCGCGGATTTGCGCGGAATGCTGCGCGCTGTATCATGTGCGATGCGGGTGCTGCTGCTGGTGTTTTTTTTTTTTTTTGACAGGATGACAGGATTTACAGGAGTTTCTGGCGGGGGGGGAATGCTGAGGATGGCGCTGGTTTTGGAGCGTGGCGGAGGTGGGAAAATGTGGGAGCTGCGTGCTGTATCATGTGCGGTGCGGGTGCTGCGACTGTTTTTTGAATCAGGAAGGCAGGAAGGCAGGAAGGTCTTTTTAACCGCCAAGGACGCCAAGTGGGTTTTTGGTTTTTGATTTGAGATTGGTGGTGCTTGAGCTCGACGGGAGCCGAGATGTGTCGATGCTGTCGATTACCAGCCCCGATGGGGGGTGACGGGGGTCGACGGGGGGCGATGGGGGTCGGGTGACAGGGCAGCTCCCGCGAAAGCGCGCCAGCGCAGGGCGTAGCCGTCCCGGCTTGCCGCAGTGATGGAGCGTGGCAGTGTGGGGCAGACATTCCTGTCTGCCCTCGTAGACGTGCGCAGACAGGAATGTCCGCGCCACATTGATTGGGACAGTTCCGGAAAAAGCGCGCCAGCACAGGTGGGGCGAAGCCGTCCCGGCTAGCCGCACGCGGGCGCTGTGCCGCCCAATCGCCTATTTCTGCCTCTATCTCGCCCACATGTTGATCAAACGACTCAGTCGTATGATCGAAGAGTGTAAAAGGTGTGGTGATAGACGCCGCGTCCCCCGCCGCGTGCGGGATGTGAACGCGGCGTGGACGCCGCATCTACACCCGCCGCCAGTGGCGGCGGGGCGGGAGGGACGAGCGTCTGCTCGTCCTCGGGCAAGCAGACGCTTGCCCCACCTGCTCCAGCCACCGGCAGTACCGGCAGTACCGGTAGTACCGGGTCTCGAGGACGAGGACGAGGACGAGGACGAGGACGAGGTGTAGCAGCCCTTCCAGCCGCATTCTCCCTCGCATCACCACGAAAATAACCGGGCGCGCCGTGGCGCACCCGGGTCGTTTAGGTAAGTGTATGGCCCCTATGGGCCGTTTAGTGCCTACCAGCGGTCATCGCGGTCGCGCCCGCCGCCGCGCTCGCCGCGGAAGCCGCCGCGGTCACCACGGTTGCCGCCGCGGAAGCCGCGGTGGTCGCCGCCGCGACGCTCCTCGCGGGGCTTGGGCTGCGACTCGTTCACGCGCAGGGCGCGGCCCTGGAACTCGTTGCCGTTGATGGCGTCGATGGCCTTCTGGGCGGCCTCGCGGTCGGGCATTTCGACGAAGCCGAAGCCCTTGGACTGGCCGGAGATGCGGTCGGTCACGACGCGGGCGGAGGTCACTTCACCATGCGCCGCGAAGAGTTCGCGCAGATCGTCGTCCGTGGTCTTGTAGGAGAGGTTGCCGACGTAGATGTCCATGTCTCTGTTCCTGTTTGTATGCCGTGTAGTGTGCCGTTGTGTTGTGTGGGTTATGTTAATACTCGGAACCGCTCCTGGCACGGGAGCCTGGTTCCTGAGGCATGTTCAGACATGCCGTTGCGATGTGACCTGAGCCAGAACACGACATCCGGGGAGGGAGACATCGAAAATGTGCTGTTTGAAAATGGTGGGTTGCCCCGGTTGCAACCGGCATCCGGGGCTGAAGTTGCGTATCGCTCAAGCGATGCGGCTACCAGCGGTCGTCGCGATCGCGATCGCGCCCGCCGTGGTCGCTGCGGAAGCCGCCACGGTCGCCGCGGAAGCCGCCGCGGTCGCCACGGTGGTGATGGTTGCCACCACCACGACGCTCCTCGCGGGGCTTGGGCTGCGACTCGTTCACGCGGAGTTTGCGCCCCTGGAAATCATTGCCATTGATGGCATCGATGGCCTTCTGGGCGGCATCACGATCCGGCATCTCGACGAACCCGAAACCCTTCGACTGACCCGATACGCGGTCGGTTACGACACGTGCGGACGTGACTTCACCGTGTTCGGAGAATAGCGCACGCAGATCATCATCCGTGGTCTTGTACGCGAGATTGCCGACATAGATGTCCATGCCTTGCTGTCCTCTGTTCTTTGCCGTGTTAGCGTGCCATAGTCTGTTCTGTGGTTGTTGTTGTAGGTCGGAACCCGGCTCTGGCACCAGCCGGATCCCTAGGCATTTCCTGCATGCCGTAACACTATCGTCCGGCCCGGACACACGACTTCCGGAGGGCGCGATAGTGAAATTGAGGCACAACCGGAGTGCGGTGTACCGTAAACGGGGGGGAAGGGGAGTAGCCGACAGAGGGCGGCGGACGATGGCAGAATGCGGGGCATGGGGAATCAGCGAAGAAGCGAAACCGAAACAGGGACGATAAGTTTTTCCAACCTAAACCGCATAAGTGCCAAAGGCAAGTCCAAGGCCAATCCAAAACCTGATGTGGCCCACAGATGAGACATTAGCGGATTCCGGGGGGCAATGCAAACGCTTTTTTGCGGGGGGATGATTTTTTTATTTTGGGGGGGAGGGGCGCAGGCCGATTGAACCGCCAAGACGCCAAGTTCGCCAAGGTGTGGGAGGGGGGGAGGGAGTGGGGAGTAGTGGGTAGTGAGTAGTGAGTAGTGAATGGAGGGTGATTTTAACGCAGAGACGCAGAGGCGCAAAGAAATGGGGGTGACAGTGCTGGCGCGTCAAGAGTGAACGGAAAAGCCGGAACGCTGGAGCCCGCCGTCCCCGGCGGTATCGTTCGCCAATCATGCGCCGCATCAGCACACCGCGGAGACCGCGGGCTCCATAGCGCATCTCAAGCGAACGGGAGGCCACTGCCAAATCAAAAGTCTCCAATCAGCAATTCCCCTTGGCGCTCTTGGCGTCTTGGCGGTTCATCAACTGTGCGCGGCACGCCGGTTACACCGCGTAGCGGCGTGACGGGGACGGCTCGCCCTACCTTTGGGTGGCTGTGCCGTGAGCTTGTGCAGGCTGGCTAGGCATTCTCGTCGTCGTCGGCATCCTCGTCCGTCTCGGCCTCTGTCCCGTCAGCCTCCTCAGAGGTGTCATCTGCCGTGTCTTCGGTCATATACTCGGTCGCGTCGCCGCCCCCGGCGTCCTCATCCGCTGCGTCGTTGCCGTTCTCGGCGGCTTCGGCGGCGGCCTGTGCCTCGGCGTTCTCGGGCGTCGGCTCGGAGGGCACCACGATGGCGTCGATGAGGGTGTCGCCCTCGTCGAGGTTGATCAGGCGCACACCCTGGGTGTTGCGCCCGATAACGCGGATTTCGGAGGCCGGCGTACGGACGATCAGGCCATTGGCCGTCATCAGCATGAGCGCCTCGTCCTCGCGGACGGCGCTGGCGGCGACCACCTCGCCGTTGCGCTCGGAGGTCTGGATGCCGATGATGCCCTTGCCGCCGCGGTTCTGGGGACGGAACTCGTCGAAGGAGGTGCGCTTGCCGTAGCCGTTGACCGTGGCGGTCATGAAGGTGGCGTCGGGGTTGACTACCGTCATGCTCACGACCCGGTCGTCCGGATCGAGCCGGATGCCGCGCACACCGGTGGTGTTGCGCCCGGTCGCGCGCACCTGCAGCACGTCGAAGCGGATCGTCTGTCCCTTGGCCGTTGTCAGCATGACGTGGTCGTCTATGAGTGTCTGGCAGACCTGGACGAGACGGTCGCCCTCCTCGATGTTGATGGCGATCAGCCCGTTGCGGCGGATGTTGCGGTAGAACGAGAGGAAGGTCTGCTTGACCGTGCCGCGCTCGGTGGCGAAGATGATGCAGCGGTCGTCGGCAAACTTGCGGATGCGCATCATCGCGGACACCTTCTCGCCCTCCTGGAGCTCGAGCAGGTTGACAATGGCCTTGCCGGTGGCCGTGCGGGCCGCCTCGGGCACCTCGAAGGCGCGCTTGGCGAAGACGCGCCCGAAGGAGGTGAAGAAGAGGAGCGTGTCGTGCGTCTTGGCCACGAAGATGGTGTTGATGAAGTCCTCGTCGCGCGTGGCGCCGCCAATGACGCCACGCCCGCCGCGCCGCTGCTCGCGGTAGACGCTGAGGGCGACGCGCTTGATGTAGCCCCTGTGGCTTAGTGTGATGATGCAGGGCTCGTCGGCAATCAGATCCTCGATATCAACCTCGCCCTCGATCGGGACGATGGCCGTGCGGCGCTCGTCGCCGTACTTCTGGCGCAGATCGAGCAGCTCCTGCGTGATGAGGCCGTAGATGAGTTCCGGATCGGCCAGCAGCGACTGCAGGTAGGTGATGCGCTCGCAGATGGCACGGTACTCGGCCTCGATACGGTCGCGCTCGAGTCCCGTGAGCTGGTAGAGACGCATGTCGAGGATGGCGTCGGCCTGCTTCTCGCTGAAGCCGAAGGCGTCGATGATCGCCACGCGGGCCTCGTCGCGCGAGCGCGAGGCGCGGATCATGCGCACCAGCTCGTCGAGGTGGTCGAGCGCCTTGAGCAGCCCCTCGAGGATGTGGCGGCGTGCCTCGGCCTTGCGCAGCTCGAAGGCCGTGCGGCGCGTGATGACCTCGAAGCGGTGGTCGACGTGGCAGCGGGTCAGCTCCTTCAGATCCATCACCTTGGGACGGTTGTCGTCAATGGCCAGCATGATGGCCCCGAAGGTGGTCTGTAGCTGGGTGTGCTTGTAGAGCGCGTTGAGCACGATCTGGCCGATGGCGCCGCGCTTGAGCTCGATGATCACGCGGATGCCCTTGCTCGAGCTTTCGTCGCGGATGTCGGAGATGCCCTCGAGCTCCTTGTTGTTGACCATGTTGGCGATGTAGGCGATCAGGTTCGCCTTGTTCACCATGTAGGGCAGCTCGCTGATCAGGATATACTCGCGGTTCCTCTCCTCCACGATCTCGGCGCGGCCGCGGACGGTGAGCTGGCCGCGTCCCAGCTTGTACATCGCCTCGATCTGCCGCGTGCCGCAGATCATGGCACCGGTGGGGAAGTCGGGGCCGCGGATGAACTGCATCAGGTCGTCCACCGTGCAGTCGCGGTGGTCGATGTAGTGGATGATGCCGTCCACGAGCTCGTTGAGGTTGTGCGGCGGGATGTTCGTCGCCATGCCGACCGCAATGCCGGACGAGCCGTTGAGCAGCAGGTTGGGAACCTTGGCGGGCAGCACGAGCGGCTCGCTGAGCGACTCGTCGTAGTTGGGCCCGAAGTCAACCGTCTCCTTGTCGAGATCCTCGAGCATCTCCTCGGCCAGCCTGTGCATGCGGACTTCGGTGTAGCGCATGGCCGCGGCTGGGTCGCCGTCGACCGAACCGAAGTTGCCGTGGCCGTCCACCAGCAGGTAGCGCAGCGAGAAGTCCTGGGCCATGCGGACGATCGTGTCGTAGACGGCCTGGTCGCTGTGCGGGTGGTACTTACCGATGACGTCACCGACCACGCGGGCCGACTTCTTGTGGGGCTTGTTGTAGGTGTTGCCCAGATCCTGCATGGCGTAGAGCACACGGCGGTGGACCGGCTTGAGTCCGTCGCGGGCATCCGGCAGGGCACGACCAATGATCACGCTCATCGAGTAGTCGATGTAGGACGTGGTCATCTCGTCCTCGATATTGATGCGGGTGACGCCGGGGGGCATCACGGTGGCGGGAGATGCCGACGGCTCGGAACTCTCGGCAGTCGGGGACATCTCGGGCTTGGAATCATTGGACATTTCAGAAAACCTTTGGCATTAAACGATAAGTGCTTATTATACCTATTATAGGGCGCCGATGCCAGCAAATATCGGGTAGAGCTTGAACTGGCATGGGGAAATACGGTAGTTTACACGGACATGAAAACCCAGCCCTTCCGCGCTCTGCGCCCCGACCCCGGCGTGGCCTCCCGCCTGGCCTCCGTACCGTACGACGTTGTCGATACCGACGAGGCGCGCGCCCTCGCCGCGGACAACCCCGACAGCTTCCTCCACGTGTCGCGTCCGGAGATCGATTTGCCAGACGGTACCGACCCCCACTCCGACCCCGTCTATGCGCAGGGTGCCGCCGCCTTGCGCGCGCTGATCGGGCGCGGCAGCCTGATTCGCGAGGCCGCCCCGCACTACTACGTCTACAGGCAGATCATGGGCAACCACAGCCAGACCGGCGTGGTCGCCTGCTGCCACATCGACGACTACGCCGCCGACATAATCCGCAAGCATGAGAAGACCCGCCAGGACAAGGAGGATGACCGCACGCGGCATGCGCTTACCCTCAACGTCAACTCCGGCCCCGTCTTCCTGACCTACCGCGACAAGCCCGAACTCGACGCCCTGGTGGCCGGCGTGACGCCCTCCGCCCCGCTCTACGACTTCACGGCGCCCGACAACGTCCGCCACACCGTCTGGCGTGTCGAGGGCGACTCCGCCCCGTGGCGCGCGGCCTTCGACAAGGTGCCGCTGGCCTACGTCGCCGACGGCCACCACCGCGCCAAGGCGGCCTACCGCGCCGGCGCCGAGCGCCGCGCCGCCAACCCCAACCACACCGGCCAGGAGGAGTACAACTGGTTTCTGGCGGTGCTCTTCCCGCAGTCCCAACTGCGCATCCTGCCCTACAACCGCTGTGTCGCCGACCTCAACGGCCTGACGCCCGATGAGTTCCTGAAGCGCGTCGGCGAGGTGTTCGAGGTCGCCCCGGCCACCGCTCCGGCGCCGGACGCGCCCCGCCGGACCCACCTCTACCTGGCCGGCCGCTGGTACCGCCTGTCCTGGCCCCCCTTCGAGGCCGATCCGGTCTCCGTGCTGGATGTCAGCGTCCTGCAGGATCGCCTGCTGCAGCCGATCCTCGGCATCGACGACCCGCGCACCTGCACGCGCATCTCCTTCGTGGGCGGCATCCGCGGCACGGACGAGCTGGTGCGGCTGGTTGATAGCGGGCGCGCGGCCGTGGCCTTCTCGATGTATCCATGCACCGTGCAGCAGATGATGGACATCGCCGACGCCGGCCAGATCATGCCCCCCAAGAGCACCTGGTTCGAGCCCAAGCTGCGCTCGGGTCTCCTCGTTCACGAGCTGGACTGAGGCATGGCGGGCGACTCCACAGCCGCAGTACCCACGTTGCCCGGCTACATCTGGCGCACGGCGGAGGCGCCGGAGGCCGTGGCGCGCGCGCTGGCCGCGGCCCTCGACCTGCCGCTACCGCTGGCCGCGCTGCTGGCCTCCCGCGGACACGACTCGGCCGACACCGCCGCCGCCTTTCTCGAACCCCTCAAGCAGAAGCTGGCCGATCCAATGGACGTCGCCGAGCTGCGCGAGGCGGCGCAGCGCGTGCAGCAGACGATCACCGCCGGGGGCGAGATCGTCGTCTTTGGCGACTTCGACGTCGATGGCGTGGTGGGCACGGCCCTGCTGACCGACATGATTGCCCACCTCGGCGGCCGCGTGCGCCACTTCCTGCCCGACCGCCACACGGAGGGCTACGGACTCACCCCCGCCGCGCTCGAACGCTGCCTTGCCGCCAGCGAACCAGCGCTCTTCATCACCGTGGACTGCGGCATGGGGGCCACCGAGCTGCTCGCCAACTTGCAGGCGCGCGGCATCCGGCTGCTGGTGACCGACCACCATACGCTGGCCGGCAGCTTCCCCGACGACTGCATCGTCGTCAACCCGCACCGCGAGACCATGCC